>MAAC01018865.1_pt1 | contig 17049 bp, 16 predicted proteins | sample 1115981 | NCBI WGS metagenome assembly MAAC01 (sample SAMN04961126, study PRJNA320927) | seawater metagenome | isolation source: sample BD02T64 sea water enriched with oil for 64 days | place: USA:Gulf of Mexico | collected 2013-07-27 | reverse complement strand
AGTGTTTGCCCGGGCGATAGCATCGAACAGCTCAGCAATATAATCGTGGGGTTCAATTTGTGTGGTGTAGGGGTTGAGGCGCAGGCCGAGTCCGGTGATAAATTGTTCGGCATTGGCCTGCCAGTCAATGTCGGGGTAGGCACTGAGGTGGGCGTTGTAGTTGCCGACGGCGCCGTTGACCTTGCCGAGAATCTCCACGGCGCGGATTTGTTCGATTTGGCGACGCAGGCGGGCGACCACATTGGCGAACTCTTTGCCCATCGTTGTGGGCGAGGCTGTTTGCCCATGGGTGCGCGACAGCATGGCATTGTCGGCAAAGTCGTGGGAGAGCTTGGCCAGCGTGGTGCAAATGCTTTCCAGGGCCGGTAGCAGCACTTCATCGCGCCCGGTTTTTAACATCAGGGCGTGAGAGAGGTTGTTGATGTCTTCCGAGGTGCAGGCGAAATGGACAAATTCGCTGGCGGCATTGAGTTCTGCATTGTCGGCAAAGTAATCTTTCAGGAAGTATTCGACCGCTTTCACATCGTGATTGGTGGTGCTTTCAATGGTCTTTACCGCCGCCGCGTGGCTCTCGTCAAAGTTGGCGAGTAGTTGCTCGAGAAAGTCATTGGTGGCCGCAGAAAAGGGCGGTACTTCACTAATGGCGGGGTGCTCGGCTAATTGCTGAAGCCAGCGCACTTCCACCTGAACACGGTACTTAATTAAGCCGAATTCGCTAAAAATAGCGCGTAGGGCGCTGGTTTTTGTGCCGTAGCGACCATCGATGGGAGAGACGGCAGAGAGTGCAGAGAGTGCAGAGAGATCCATAATATTGTCCAAATGCAAGTCAAAATTAAATCGATAAAAATAAAATTGGGAATTGTCGAAGGTATCCTCTCTTGATGAGAGCACCCCAAATAGCAGTACGGCCTTGCGATAAAGCAGAGCTGTACCTGTGTTCGTGCGGGCCTTGTCACAAGGGCGGCATTTTACCGGATTTTACTCAGCTCGGGGGTGTTTACCGAGCTTCTTGTTGCAGGGCTTCGAGGTGACGCAGTAGGTGGCCGCGAAATACGAAAAAATGCCAGCGCCGGCCACCCAATTGTTGCCAGAGTATGGCGGCACGAATGGCGGCAAATAGCAGGCAGCGCACGCGGTTGGCAACGGCGGTTTGCTGCAGATGGTTGGCCTCGCCACTGACCTGAATGCGAAAGCGCTGGGTGCTGACGGTGTTTTGGTAGACGTCGGCAATATTGGCGATAACATTTTCGTGGCTCAGGGTGAAATGCTCAGCCTGGGCCTTGGCGCGTTCAATACCCTTGCCAATTTGTTCGAGCATGGTGGGGTTTTTACCGACCTTGCGTTGTAGGTGCATGACGCCAATTACGTAGCGTAAGGTATCGGGGTAGCGGTTTTTATGCTTGTCGCGAAACAGTTGTTGAATGGTATCGATACCGAGTTCTAGGTTGCTGGCGGCATTGTGCTCACCGTAGTCGAAAATGGCCTCGGTCGAGGCCGGGTTTTGCTCCATTAAACTATGGACTTCAATACTGAGCTGCTGAATGGGGATGCTACCGGTGCGCGCCAGCTTGTCCACCAATTGACAGGCCTGAAATACCCCGGCCAGGGCAATGGCCTGGTCACGTGTTGGTGTTTTGATCATTTCAGGGAACCTGTGAGCAGTTTTGGGCGAAGTGGATTGCTAATCAAAACACCCGGGTTTGAGGTGGAAAGCGCGTGAAATAGTGCGCTATTTCGAGGGTTTACAATGAATAATCTGGGTGTTTTGGAGGTAAGGTGGGAGTCCATAAATTGCTCAGAGGCTCCCTAATTCCAGCTACTTTCAATGACGCCACCACCAAGACAAATATCATCGTGATACATCACCAGCGATTGCCCGGGGGTCGCCGCTCGCTGTGGTTCGTCGAAGGTGACGGTGCAGCTATCGCCGGTCGCGTTGACGCTAATCTGACAGGCTTGATCACTCTGGCGGTAGCGAATTTTGGCCATGCAGGAAAACGTCGCCCCAGTGGGCCGGGGGTTGATCCAGTGCAGTTGACTGACCTTGAGTACAGAGGTGAATAGCAGGGGGTGGTTGTTGCCCTGGCCGACGATCAGAGTGTTGTTGGGCAGATCTTTGGCAACCACATACCAGGGCGCCTCGTCGGCCGTTTTAACACCACCAATGCCGAGGCCCTCGCGCTGACCGAGGGTGTAAAACATCAAACCCTGGTGCTCGCCGAGCTGGGTGCCCTCGGGCGTTTTCATCGGCCCCGGCTGGGCGGGAATGTACTGTTCGAGAAAATCCTTAAAGCGGCGCTCGCCGATAAAACAAATGCCGGTGCTGTCTTTTTTGTTGTGGGTAATAAGGTCGTGCTCTTCGGCCAGGCGTCTGACCTCGGGCTTTTCCAGCTCACCTACGGGGAAGAGGGTTTTTGCCAGGGCGCTTTCTTCCACGGCATGCAGAAAGTAGCTTTGGTCCTTGTTGTTGTCGAGGCCCTTGCGCAGTAGGGTGCGGCCATTTTCCAGGCCCTTGCGCACATAGTGGCCGGTGGCAATAAACTCGGCACCCATCAGTTCGGCGTATTCGAGAAAGACCTTAAACTTGATCTCTCGGTTGCAGAGGATGTCGGGATTGGGTGTGCGCCCGGCGCGGTATTCGTCGAGAAAATACTCAAAGACATTATCCCAGTACTCGGCGGCAAAATTGGCGCTGTGCAGGGGGATACCCAGGGTCGTACAGACCTTTTCGGCATCGCTCAGGTCTTGCATGGCGGTGCAGTATTCCGTGCCGTCGTCCTCGTCCCAGTTCTTCATAAACAGGCCCTCGACCTCGTAGCCCTGTTGTAATAGCAGCAGGGCGCTAACGGAGGAGTCGACACCGCCGGACATGCCGACGATGACTTTGTGGGCTTTATTGGCGGCAGGGTTTTGATTGTTAGGCATGGACTTAATGGCTGACCCAAGACGATAGGAGTAAGGGCGTCATTCTACCGATAATCCTTAATGATCTCTAATGGATAGCGCTTGTCGCTGCAATAGGCGTCGAGAGTTTTGATGACCAGGGGGCTGCGCATCTCGTCTTGTCGGGCGCGCAGTTCGGTTTCGCTGAGCCACAGAGCTTCGATAATATCGCCATCCAGTGTGGCTTGCCGGTCGTGTCCGAGGGCCTCGCAAAGAAAGGCGAAGCGGTAGTAGGTGACGCGATTGTGGGGCGAGGTATAAATACTGATGTCGAGCAGGTGGCGCGGCTCGACTCGCCAGCCGGTCTCTTCAAGGGTTTCCCGCCGCACCGCATCCAGCAAGCCTTCACCGGGCTCGACATGGCCCGCCGGTTGGTTGATAACGATGCGCTCACCGTCCCTTTCTTTAACCAATAAGAAACCTTTTTTGCCGGGTACCACAGCGGCGACGGTCAAATGAATTTGCTTGGGCATGGACTGCTCTCAGGGCTGGATATTAAGTAAGGTGTGAAAGGGCCCTATTGCGGGGCTTGATTTTAAGAGGGACGCTTTTTCCCCGCAGCCCTGGGCTTGTGCCTTTTTTGCGATGGTGGACGGGTCCGTTTAGAGCGGGCCTTGGCGGGGGGCGCGGCGACGCTGATTTGCCGGTGTTCCCCCGGTGCAAGGTCACCAACAGACCAATTGCCGATCTGACTGCGCACCAGTCGCAGCACGGGAAAACCAACATGGGCGCACATACGTCGCACCTGGCGATTACGACCCTCGCGAATCGTCAGTTCTAGCCACGCTGTGGGGATCTGTTTGCGCTCGCGAATGGGCGGTACTCGGGGCCAAATGCCGGGTTCGGGTACCCGGCGAGCACTGGCGGGAAGAGTGGGGCCGTCTTTGAGGGTCACTCCCTGGGATAGTGACGTAAGGGCCAGGTCGGTCGGCTCTCCCTCGACCTGGACGAGGTAGGTTTTTTCGAGCTTGAAGCGCGGATTGCTGATTTGTGCCTGCAGGGCACCGTCGTCGGTTAGCAGTAGTAGGCCCTCGGAATCGCGATCGAGTCGGCCCGCAGGGTAGACCTTGCCAATGTCGATATAGTCAGCCAGGCCGGGGTGCCCGTCGGCGGCGGTGAACTGACTGAGAACACCATAGGGTTTGTTAAACAGAAGTAATTTGGCCATGGCTCGGGTGGGCGAGTGTGTGAACCGCGCATTTTAATTGAGGGGGGAGGGTTTTGACAGTGAACAGGCTGAAGGGTTGCTAGCAAGGGCTCTGGCGCCGGAAAGGCAATGGCATGTGAAGACGCCCCGCTGTTTTTACAGCAGGGCGGTATCGGTCTTAGTTTTGTGAGTGGGTGGCCACGGGTGGCTCCCCGCTAGAGGCTTAGTGTTTAATGATTAAAGTTCTCGACCGCATTCACAGGGGCTTCATAGCCGCAGGGTGGGCGTTCATCATTATCTGCTATGGCAGCGCCATTAGAGCGAATATTGGCGGCGTGTACGCCCTTATTGCCCTGTATGAGATCAAAAATAACACTTTGCCCGGCCTTGAGGGTTTTATAACCCTCCATTTCTATCGCCGAGTAGTGGGCGAAAATATCGCCGCCACTCTCTTCGGAAAGTAGAAAGCCATAGCCCTTGGCATTGTTAAACCATTTCACCGTACCCTGTGGCATAGACGCCTCCTGAACTTATTTATTTTTATAGTTAGTTTTTTATACAATCGACTGCCCGGTACAGCCAGTCCTTGGCAGGGCAGATCAAGTGCTTTATCCGTCTATTTCTAAGCCCTAATTGTAAATATGTCAAGCCCCTTGCACAGACCCTGTGAGCTGAGACGATGCCTGGCCGACAAATGCGAACCACAATGATGAAAGTTAATGGCAAGCGGCGTATGCTGTCACCATGTATATAGCCCTGCCAACCATGACACAAAGTACTCACCCTCAAATGAATAGCACGCGTCTGCAAAGTGATGATGATTCTAGCGATGATCTGGGTAGTGGAACCACAGCAATTGCCGAGCCCGTTAAGCCGAAGTTAAAGAAACCCCCTATGTATAAGGTGTTTTTGCTGAACGACGACTACACGCCGATGGAATTTGTGGTGGAGGTACTGCAACTTTTTTTCTCTCACGACCAGGAGCTAGCGGTGCGAATTATGTTGAAGGTGCACACGGAAGGTAGGGGTGTTTGCGGTATCTTCTCGCGAGAGGTTGCTGAAACAAAGGCGGGTATGGTCAATGGCTATGCCAGGGAAAAGGAGCACCCTTTGCTCTGTGAAATCGAACCTTCCGAAGATAATGATGACGACGACCTGTAGCGGGAGTAGCCCATGCTGAGCCGAGATTTAGAAAGTACCTTGAACACGACCTTTCAGGGTGCCAATACCAAACGCCATGAATTTGTCACCGTTGAGCATCTCTTGCTGGCTCTGCTCGATAACGGGTCCGCAGTCGAGGCGCTCAATGCCTGTGGCGCTGACCTCGATGTCTTGCGCAACGATTTGAGCGAGTTTATCGAGTCCACCACGCCGCTATTACCCGAGGGCGATGAGCTCAGAGAAACACAGCCAACCCTGGGTTTTCAGCGCGTGATTCAGCGTGCTATTTTCCACGTGCAGTCCTCCGGGAAAAATGAAGTACAGGGCGAGAATGTGCTGGTGGCAATTTTCAGCGAGCAGGAAAGTCAGGCGGTTTATTTTCTGCGCCTACAGAATATTTCGCGTATTGATCTGGTCAATTTCATTTCCCACGGCATTGCTAAATATGCCAACCAACCTGAGCGTCAACACGAGGAAGACAGCCCGGCCGGTGCCGACGCGAGCGCTGGCGAAAGCGCTGCTCCGGAGGCCACTCTGCTAGAGCAATTTAGTAGCAACCTGAATCATCAGGCCGAGCAGGGCTATATTGATCCTCTGGTGGGTCGCAGTGCCGAGTTGGAGCGAGTCGGACAGATCCTGTTGCGCCGCCGCAAGAATAACGCTCTATTGGTGGGTGAGTCTGGTGTCGGTAAAACGGCGATTGCCGAGGGTCTCGCCAAGCTCATCGTTGAGGGTAAGGCGGCCGAACCTCTGGCAAACAGCGTGATCTATTCCCTCGACATGGGCGCTTTACTGGCTGGTACCAAGTACCGCGGTGACTTTGAAAAACGCTTTAAGGGTTTGCTCGCGGAGTTAAAAGAGCAAGAGCATGCGATTCTGTTTATCGATGAAATTCATACCATTATTGGCGCGGGTGCGGCCTCGGGTGGCGTCATGGACGCCTCCAACTTACTTAAGCCCCTACTGACCTCGGGCAAGTTGCGCTGTATTGGCTCCACGACCTACCAGGAATATCGGGGCATCTTCGATAAAGATAGAGCCCTGTCTCGACGCTTTCAGAAGGTGGATGTTCCCGAGCCCTCGGTGGCGGAGACTGTGGATATTCTCAAGGGACTGAAGTCCCGCTTTGAAGAGCACCACGGCCTGCGCTACACCCAGGGTGCATTGAAATCGGCGGCGGAGCTGTCAGCAAAATACATTAATGATCGCTTTTTACCCGATAAGGCCATCGATGTGCTCGATGAGGCAGGTGCCTACCAGCAACTACAGCCGGCCTCAAAGCGTAAAAAGACCATTGGCGTGGGGGATGTTGAAAATACCGTTGCCAAAATCGCGCGTATTCCCGCCAAAAGCGTGTCTTCCTCCGATAAAGAACAGTTACGCAACCTTGGCGATAAGCTTAAGCGCGTGGTCTTTGGTCAGGATGAGGCCATCGAGTCTCTCGATTCGGCCATCAAACTTGCCCGTGCCGGCCTGCGTGAGGCCAGCAAGCCGATAGGCTCCTTCCTGTTTGCCGGGCCAACGGGTGTGGGCAAAACCGAGGTTTCCCGCCAGTTGGCGTTGACCTTGGGTGTCGAACTGCAACGTTTTGATATGTCCGAGTATATGGAGCGTCACACGGTATCGCGGCTCATCGGTGCTCCACCTGGGTATGTCGGTTTTGATCAGGGCGGCCTGCTGACCGATGCTGTGAATCAGCACCCCCACTGTGTGGTCTTGCTCGATGAGATTGAAAAAGCCCACCCCGACGTCTTTAACCTGCTGCTGCAGGTTATGGATCACGGCACTCTGACCGACAATAATGGTCGCAAAACGGATTTCCGCAATGTCATCCTTATTATGACCACCAATGCCGGCGCTCGTGAAATGAGCCGTAGCTCCATGGGCTTTACCAGCCAGGACCATCGCAGTGATGGCATTGAGAGCATCAAGAAGATGTTTGCCCCCGAATTTCGCAATCGCCTCGATGCCATTATTCAATTCAAGTCTCTGGGTAGCGATATTATTGGCACCGTGGTCGATAAATTCCTGGTGGAACTGCAGGCTCAGCTCGATGATAAGTCGGTCGGCCTGGAGGTAGATGAGGATGCCCGTCAGTGGCTCGTAGAGCACGGCTACGACGAGGATATGGGCGCACGACCCATGGCGCGATTGATCCAGGAAAAACTGAAAAAACCTCTGGCCGAAGAAGTGCTATTTGGCGACTTAGCCAGCGGTGGCGGAACGGTTAAAGTGAGCCTGGTTGATGGAGAAATCGCCGTTGAGATTGTTTCCGCCACGTAGTGGTCTAGAGTCGACTGGGAGCCTGGCTGCAGGGCTGGTGTTCTAGAAGGTCGGCGGTGGAGTGATCACTGCTGCGAGCTGCACGAGAGGCTCGGTATTATTTAGAGCTTGTTCCGCAGGGTAAGAGTAAAAATTACATTGCTATGGACATAAAAAAACCGGGCCTATGAGCCCGGTTTTTTTATACTAAAGTTTTTAGCGTGCCCGATAGGTGATTCGGCCTTTACTCAAGTCGTAGGGCGTCAATTCCACCTTGACCTGATCGCCGGTCAAAATACGAATATAATTCTTGCGCATTTTTCCGGAAATATGGGCGGTCACTACATGACCGTTCTCCAGCTTTACGCGGAATGTGGTATTGGGCAAGGTATCAATGACCTCGCCGTCCATTTCGATATGGTCTTCTTTCGCCATACTACTGCCTGACTCCACTCTGCTTGTAAACAACGGGCCGGCATTGTGCACTATTAATGGACTCTTGGCAAAGCCAGGCCCCCGGCAGGGACTTGGCTAGAACATTCTCGCCCTGCCGGTCAAAGTTGCGGAGGCGGGGGTGGGCATATCTACTGCCGCCGAGGGCTGCTGAGCCGGCTCACTTCGCGGTCTATGGTGAACAAACCGTGGCCTTCCTCGGTGATCATCTCGATGCGATCGAGCAGCGATTTCAGTTTGTGCTCCTCCTCATGTTGCTCGGCCACATACCACTGTAGGAAATTAAAGGTGGAGTAGTCTTTTTCAGCGAGTGCGACATCGACCAGAGCGCTGATGTTGTGGGAAGCCTTGCTCTCGTGATCAAAGGTCACTTGAAAAAGCTCTTTGACGGTTTTCCACGAGGTCGGTGGTGCCGCTAACTGCCCCAATATCGGCAGTGCCCCCGTTTCCAGCATATAGTCAAACAGCTTTTCCATATGCTGTTTTTCCTCATTGGCCTGCAGGCGGAAAAACTTGGCGCAACCATCGTAGCCTCTACTGGCACACCAGGCACTCATTTGCATATACAGCACGACGGACGAGCATTCATAGTTTATCTGTGCGTTGAGTTTGTTGGTCAGGTCATTGCTGAGCATGCGTATTCTCCCGAATGATGACTTTATATAGCTGCTTTTAGCATAGTCAAAATCGACGCATATTTTGGTAAATATAGACCTTGGCAAAGGCCAATTAGAGGTTTCTTAATACTCTCGGGCGAGGAAAGTGTTGTTGCTTGCCGAGATGGCGAAAAACTTACTTGGATTCAAATCTGAAAAACGAAAACGGATTGGTTTTAGATTTTCAGCCAGCGATTTTCGATATACAACTCGCTGGGGCGAAACTTCGATTTATAGCTCATTTTGGCACTGTCCCGAATCCAGTAGCCGAGATAGACATAGTCTAGCCCTTCCTGCTGGGCCAGTTGCAGTTGTTGCAAAATGGCGAAGGTCCCGAGGCTGCGAGAGGATAGTTCTGGGTCGTAGTAGGTGTAGATGGCGGACAGGCCATCGTCGAGCCAGTCGCTGACGGCGCAGGCAACCAGGGTGCCGTCGAGCCTAAACTCTATAAAGTGGGTGCAGTCCCAGGGCTTGCCGATGAAATCCCGGTACTGAGCGGGGGTGGCGGGGTACATGTCGCCGTCGCTGTGGCGGGTGTCGATATACTTTTGGTAGAGGGCGTAGTGTTCATCGGCATTAATGTTGGCTTGCAGGTTAACGCTGATATCACTGTTGCGTTTCAGGCAGCGTTTCTGGCCGCGGGTGGGTTTAAAGGTGTTGCTGGGGACGCGCACCGGAATACAGGATTTACAGCTGGCACAGCGTGGGGTATAGATATATTGCCCGCTGCGCCTGAAGCCAAGTGTTGAAAGCTGGCTATAGGTTTCAGTATCCAGAGGGTACTTGGGGTCGACAAAGGCTGTGGTCGCATTCCTGTCCGGGAGATAGCTACAGGGGTGAGCCTCGGTCAAATAGAGCTGGATTTTCTGTAAATCCGGTGTGATATCTCTGCTCATCTCTCGCCCTGTAGTGATGGTGCGCTATTAATAATGCACTAAGTGGTACGCGTCGCGCTTGGCCCTGTAGCGTTGTCGTTATATCTTGACCTTAGTAGAAACTAGGCTGGTAGGCCAGTCTATTGTGATATTGGCCATTTTCTTAAGTGTGCTAATAAAGTCACCACGGGCCATGGCCTGTGCGCCAAGGGAGTTGAGGTGGTCATTTTCGATTTGGCAATCGATGAGGGCAAAGCCCGCTTGATCGAGCCCCTGGGCGAGGTGGCTAAAGGCTATTTTGGAGGCATTACTGGTGCGACTGAACATCGACTCACCGCAAAACACCTTGCCAATTGCCAGGCCATAAAGTCCGCCGCACAGCTGGTCGTCAAGCCAGTATTCCACGGAGTGGGCATGGCCGGCTTCAAACAGGCCGATATAGGCGTCGATCATCTCGGGGCTAATCCAGGTATGGTTTTCGCCGGGCTTGTCTTCATGCCCGGGGCGGGGTTCGGCGCAAGCCTTGATGACCGCCGCGAAGGCCTGGTCGGTGGTCACGCGATAGCCGCCCCTGCGCAGGGTTTTCGCCAGGCTTTTTGAAATATGGACGTGTTCGGGGTAGATAACGGCGCGGGGGCTGGGGCTCCACCAGAGAATAGGTTGGCCCCGCTCGTACCAGGGGAAGATGCCCTGTCGATAGGCGCTGAGCAGGGTCTCGATGGACAGGTTGCCACCGGCGGCGAGCAGACCGTCGGGATAGTCCAGTGCCGTGGCGGGGTCGGGGAATACCGGGTACAGGGGGTCGAGCAGGGGCAGGTTCACGTTTGATCGGGTGCTCTTTTACTAAACAACGCAAGCCTGCCCATGGTGCGCTATAGCTCGTCGAGATATTTCTCGGCATCCAGGGCGGCCATACAGCCGGAGCCCGCCGAGGTAATCGCCTGCCGGTAGGTGTGATCGGCGACATCGCCGGCCGCGAAAACACCGGGCACACTGGTCGCGGTGGCGTTGCCGTTGAGGCCACCTTGAATCGTAATGTAGTTATTGTGCATCTCTAGTTGCTCGCTAAAGATTCCTGTATTCGGCACGTGGCCAATGGCGATAAAGACACCGGGCAGATCGAGCTCGGTGGTGCTGTCGTCGATAGTGCTTTTGACGCGCATACCGGTAACGCCGGCCTCGTCACCGAGGACTTCATCGAGGGTGTGATTCCACATAATGGTGATATTGCCATTTTCGGCGCGCTCGAGGATCTTATCCTGGAGGATTTTTTCCGAGCGCAATTGGTCGCGACGGTGTACCAATACCACCTCGCTGCAGATATTGGCCAGATACAGGGCTTCTTCAACCGCGGTGTTGCCGCCGCCAATCACCGCCACTTTCTTGTCGCGGTAGAAAAAACCGTCGCAGGTAGCACAGGCGCTGACGCCCTTGCCCATAAAGGCCTCTTCCGATGGCAGGCCCAAATACTGGGCCGAGGCACCGGTGGTGATAATCAGTGCGTCGCAGGTGAAGGTCGAGCTACCCTGCAAACGAAAAGGCCGTTGCCTTAAATCAACTTCTTCGATATGATCAAAAATTACTTCTGTTTCAAAGCGTTCGGCATGTTTTTGCATTCTCGACATTAACTCTGGGCCCTGTACGCCCTCGGCATCGCCGGGCCAGTTGTCGACATCGGTAGTGGTGGTTAGCTGGCCACCCTGCTGAATGCCGGTGATGACCACGGGATTGAGGTTGGCCCTGGCCGCGTAGACAGCGGCGGTCCAGCCCGCCGGGCCCGAACCTAGAATAATCAAACGATGGTGTTGTACGTCCGCCATAATGCCTCGCAAATAAAGAGATGGATGGGAAAGGGCGCTATGATAATGAATCTTGCCTGCGAGGCCAAACAAGTACGCAAGATGGTTGCTTTACCCGTAATATAGGCCCTGATGTGCATCCGCCCGATTGCTTGTATTGACAGTGCGTTGGAAGCGGTGGATCAGACGTAAATCGACAAACCGGCGACGAGAATAACATTGAGTAAAGCTTCCACTAAAAGCAAAACTGGCCCGCGTACGAGTGCCGATGAACAGGAAAAAATGACTTTGCGCAAACGCCTGCTGCGCCAAGAGGGTGCGTTAATTGGCTGGATCGTGCTCTGCGCCTATTTGATGATTGCCTTTAGCTCCTATTCAAAAGACGACGCTAGCTTTTCTTACACCGGAAGTGCCGGGGGTATTACCACCAACGCCGCCGGTCCCGCCGGTGCCTGGCTGGCCGATATTTTCTTTTCCCTTAGTGGCTACGTGGCCTACCTCTTTCCCCTGCTGCTCGCGGCCCGGGCCTGGAATGTCTTTCTGCAGCGCAAGATAGAAGACACCGGCTTTGACGGTGTGACCCTGATCCTGCGCTTGATCGGTCTGGTATTGGTGATGGTCTCCGCCACCGCACTGATGGAAATTCATCACGGTGGTGTGTCGGCTCTGCCCCACGGTATTGGCGGCATACTGGGCAGTAGTGTTGGCGGGGCTGCGGCGTCGGCCTTTAGTTACCTTGGTAGTACTCTGCTATTACTGGCCATCTTCCTGTTTGGCGTGACCGTATTTACCGATCTGTCATGGCTGGCTCTGGTCGATACCTGTGGGCGTTTAAGCTTGCAGTGCTACAACAAGCTGCAGCCGATGATCGTTGAGTTTTATGATAAGCGCCGCGATAAGCGCAACTCGGAGGCCGCGTCAAAGTCCCGCGAAGAGGTTTTCCAGCAGAAGAAACGCAAGCTCGACAAGCGTAAAGAGCCGCGTATTTCTAAGCCCCTTATCGCTCCCGCACCGAGCAAGCGTGTCGAGGCGGAGAAGCAGGTGCCGCTTTTCAAAGACGAGCCGAACGGCTCTCTGCCACCCTTAAATCTCCTCGACAAGGCACCGGAGCACAACAGTCTGGGCTTTTCGCGGGAGGCCCTGGAGGCCATGTCGCGCCTGCTCGAGTTGAAGCTACAGGACTTCGGCATTGGTGCCGAGGTGGTCGAGGTGTTGCCCGGGCCGGTAATTACCCGCTTTGAGGTGCAGCCTGCAGCGGGGATCAAGGCTAGCCGCATTAGCGGTCTGTCGAAGGATCTAGCGCGTTCCTTAGCGGTGATCAGCGTGCGCGTGGTCGAGGTGATCCCCGGCAAGTCGGTGATTGGCATTGAGATACCCAACGAGCACCGCGAAATGGTGATGCTCGGCGATGTGCTGTCCTCGCGCATTTACGACGAGGCCAAGTCGCCCTTGTCGATGGCCCTGGGTCACGATATTTCCGGTGAACCGGTGATTGCCGACCTGGCGAAAATGCCTCACTTACTGGTGGCGGGTACCACCGGTTCGGGCAAGTCGGTGGGCATCAATGTGATGCTGGTGAGCCTACTGTTTAAGGCCTCCCCGGAAGAGGTACGGTTGATATTGGTCGACCCGAAAATGCTCGAGCTGTCGGTTTACGATGGCATCCCCCATCTGCTGACGCCGGTAATTACCGATATGAACGATGCCGCCAGTGGTCTGCGTTGGTGTGTCGGTGAAATGGAACGACGCTATAAGCTGATGGCCGCGCTGGGGGTGAGAAACCTGGCCGGTTATAACCGTAAAGTTGAAGAAGCCGAAAAAGCCGGTGAGCCTCTCACCGACCCCCTCTGGAAGCCCGATGAGGACGTAGCTCTGTTTACCGAGCCGGCAACGGAGGCCCCCGCGCTGGAGAAGCTGCCCTATATCGTGGTGGTGATCGATGAGTTCGCCGACATGATGATGATTGTCGGCAAGAAGGTTGAGCAATTGATAGCCCGTATTGCCCAGAAGGCGAGGGCGGCGGGCATCCATTTGATTCTCGCCACCCAGCGCCCCTCGGTGGATGTCATTACCGGTTTGATTAAGGCCAACGTACCTACCCGCATCGCCTTTCAGGTCTCGTCCAAAATTGACTCGCGCACCATTCTCGATCAGGGCGGTGCCGAGCAGCTGCTCGGCCACGGTGACATGCTCTATCTGCCCTCGGGCACCAGTGTGCCGACCCGGGTGCACGGCGCCTTTGTCGATGACCACGAGGTTCACCGTGTGGTCGCCGACTGGAAGACCCGTGGTGAGCCGGACTATATCGACCAAATTACCGATGAGGCGAGCACCAGCTCCATCCCGGTGCCGGGCTATGGCAACGATGAGGGCGGTAGCGGCGACCCCGAGGCCGACCCCCTTTACGATGAGGCGGTCGACTACGTGTTGAGTAGCCGGCGTGCCTCGATCTCCTCGGTACAGCGTAAATTGCGGGTGGGCTATAACCGCGCCGCCCGCTTGATTGAGGCGATGGAGGCCGCAGGCGTGGTCAGCGGCATGAATACCAACGGTAGCCGCGAAGTGCTGGTGCCCGACCGTGCGAGTTAGTTGCATGAGTGGCCTTGCCTCACTGCAAGTGCGTCGCCTTGCCTACTCCCTCTGGCTGGCGCTGTCCTGCCTGTTGTCACCGCCAGTGTTTGCCGGGGAGTCGGCTGCGGCACAATTAAAGGCCTTATTGCAGCCGCTAAGCACCTTGCACGCCGATTTTAGCCAGCGCATTTTTTCCGCCGATGGCTATGAAATACAAAGCTCCCGAGGCGAGATGGACGTTGCCCGCCCGGGCAAGTTGCGCTGGATTATCGCCCCGCCCATGGAGCAGTGGTTGATCAGCGATGGCAGTACCCTGTGGCTCTACGATCCCGACCTGGAGCAGGTGATTATTCGGCCCTTCCAACAAAGCATTGCCGATACACCGGCGATGTTATTTGGTGGCGGCGCCGATCAGCTGGAAGAAAACTACAGTGTCAGTGTGAGCAGCTCAGGTACTTCAAATTCCTACCTGCTGAAGCCGCTGGTTTCTACCGGTCTGTATCAACAAATCACCCTGGTGTTTGCGGATCAAACGCCGACGCAAATCATTATTGTCGACTCGCTGGCCCAGCGTACCGAGATTATGCTCAGCAATGCCCAGTGCAATAGGGTGCTGAGTAGCGAGCAAATAGACGCGCTGTTCAGTTTTATACCGCCCCCCGGTGTCGATATTTTGCAAGATGACTGAGTCTCTTTTTTCCTCGTCAGCGGCAGAAGAGTCCTACCAGCCCTTGGCCGCGCGCATGCGACCGCGCCGGCTCGACGACTTTTTTGGCCAGCAACATTTGCTGGCACCGGGCAAGCCCCTGCGCGATACCATTGCCGGTGGCAAGCTGCACTCGATGATTTTCTGGGGGCCGCCGGGGGTGGGTAAAACCACCTTGGCACGACTGATTGCCGAAACCACCGATGCCAGTTTCCAGTCGATCTCAGCGGTATTGTCCGGGGTCAAAGACATCCGTGGCGCCATTCAGCAGGCCGAGGCCGAGCGGGCGCAATACGGGCGCAACACCATATTATTTGTCGACGAAGTGCATCGCTTCAATAAGTCTCAGCAGGATGCCTTTTTGCCCTTTGTTGAAAATGGCACCATTGTTCTGGTGGGGGCGACTACCGAGAACCCCTCCTTTGAGTTGAATAATGCCCTCCTGTCCCGCTGCCGGGTCTATGTCTTACAGGCCCTCGATAACGAACAAATTGCCGCTGTTATTCGTCGCGCCCTGCTTGATACCGAGCGCGGTTTTGCCGGCAAGTTAAGCATTAGTGATGAGGCTTTAAACTTGTTGGTCGGTGCTGCCGACGGCGATGCCCGCAAGTCCCTCAACCTACTCGAAATCGCCAGTGACTTTGTCGCTGTGGCCGCTGAGGGTGAGGCTAAAGTCATCGAGCGTGCCCAGGTCGAGCAGGTCATCACCACCGATACCCGACGCTTTGACAAGGGCGGTGAATATTTCTACGACCAGATTTCCGCCCTGCATAAAGCGGTGCGGGGCTCCTGCCCCGATGCCGCCCTGTACTGGTATGCGCGAATGATCGATGGCGGTTGTGACCCCCTCTACATCGCGCGCCGCGTGGTGCGCATGGCCAGTGAAGATATCGGCAATGCCGACCCCCGCGCTCTGCGCATTGCCCTCGATGCCTGGGAGGTGCAGGAGCGCCTCGGCAGCCCCGAGGGGGAGCTGGCCATCGCCCAGGCCCTGGCCTATATGGCAGCGGCGGCCAAGAGCAATGCCCTGTACACCGCCTTTAATCAGGTGGTGAAAGATGTCCGTTCCATGCCCAGTCACGAGGTGCCCCTGCATTTGCGCAATGCGCCCACTAAGCTGATGAAAGAGCAAGACTACGGCGCCGAGTATCGCTATGCCCACGATGAACCGGAGGGCTTTGCCGCCGGCGAGAACTATTTTCCCGAAGCCCTGCAGGACAAGCAGTACTATTGGCCGGTTGAGCGTGGCCTCGAACTGAAGATTGGCGAAAAACTGCGCCATCTGCGCAACCTGAATAACAACAGCCCGCTGCAACGCTACGCCGCAGATAAGCCCGCAAAAAAGGAGGGATCCTGATGCCGTGGCTAGCCGTGGCCCTCGGCGGCGCGTTGGGTGCGATGGGGCGCTATGGCGTGGGTGCTGTACTTTTCCCGGTCGAGGGCAATCGCTTTCCCCTCTCAACCCTGGTGGTGAATGTCCTCGGCTCACTGTTGATGGGCGTGGCCTATGTCATCATCGTCGAAAAAAGCCTGCTGACCGGGCAGTGGCGCGAGCTACTGATGATCGGTTTTCTCGGCGCCTTCACCACCTACTCGACTTTCTCCCTCGACGCCCTGGCTTTGTGGCAAAATGGCCACCTTGCGCTGGCGCTGTTTTATGTCGTGAGCACCTTGTTTTTGTGCCTTGGCGGTACGCTCACCGGGCTTGCGCTGACACGTCTTATTTAAGTTCTTCGCTTTAAATCCAGGAAAACCCCATCATGCTCGACCCGAAAACCGTCCGCTCCGAACCCGAGCGCGTTGCCGAACAACTCAAAGTCCGTGGTTTTAGCCTCGATGTTGCGGCCATAGAGGCCCTAGAAAATCAGCGTAAATCCCTGCAAATTAATGCCGAGGCACTGCAGGCCGAGCGCAATAGTCGCTCCAAAAACATTGGTAAAGCCAAGGCCGCCGGTGAAGATATTGCCCCGCTGTTGGCTGAGGTCGATCAGTTAAAAAGCGATCTCGAGCTGGCGGAAAAGAGTCTTCAGGGTGTTCAGCTTGAACTCGAAACCCTGCTCAGTGGCATCCCCAATATTCCCGATGCCGAAGTACCCGCGGGCAGTACTGAAGACGACAACGTTGAAGTCGGCCGCTGGGGCGAGGCCCGCGCCTTTGATTTCCCGATCCAGGACCACGTTGATCTGGGCGATAAGCTGGGTCTGCTTGATTTTGATGTGGCGGCAAAAATCACCGGCTCACGCTTTGCCGTGATGCACGGCCAGCTGGCGCAATTACACCGCGCCCTCATTCAATTTATGCTCAATACCCATACCGTGAACAATGGCTACAACGAAGTCCATGTGCCTTTTATTGTTAACAGTGAGTCCCTCTACGGCACCGGTCAATTGCCGAAGTTTGAAGAGGACCTGTTTAAGCTGCGCGCCGACAATGAATTTTATTTAATCCCCACCGCCGAAGTACCGGTGACGAATCT
>MAAC01006706.1_pt1 | contig 17053 bp, 16 predicted proteins | sample 1115981 | NCBI WGS metagenome assembly MAAC01 (sample SAMN04961126, study PRJNA320927) | seawater metagenome | isolation source: sample BD02T64 sea water enriched with oil for 64 days | place: USA:Gulf of Mexico | collected 2013-07-27 | reverse complement strand
ATGCAATGAAGGACATGGTTTCAATTCCCACCTGGATGGCCGGACTGGCAAAAGCGCTTGTAACCTTTGATCACCCCTTTTGGCGCGACCAGAATTTATCTGGCCAGGCCTTTAGCCGTCTTGGACCTCTTATGGAAATCCACGATGCTTCTGCCCCTTCAGCGGCTCCCTATGCCTTATTTGGTTTTATTGGAGGGACCGGAAAACAACGGCGAGAAATGGGTGAAGATAAACTGACATTATCCATTGAGCAGCAAATCAAACGGCTTTATGGGGCAGATAGCCCTTCACCAACAGAGATCATTATTAAAGATTGGGCACAGAATAATCTAACGGCGACAGAAGATGATATGGAGCCCCTGCAAAACCACCCGAGTTATGGTCTCCCTGCGAGTTTGGTAAACCTGTGGGACAGAAAACTGACATTCATTGGAACAGAAGTTGCCAAATCTGAAGGCGGATATCTTGAAGGGGCATTGATTGCTGCTGAAGATGCTCTTAATCAACTGGCGTAAAAGTCAAAAAGGAGACACATCAAGTCTCCCTTCTCATATTTTTTAAGAACAAAGCTCACACAGCCTTGAAGGCTCTATAGGTTTCCCAGAGTGATCTTTTTCTGATGTTCTTTTTCGAGTTGTTTTATTTCACGGCGCTTTTCGATGATTGATGCCACCTCACCGCCGATGTGATCAATACCGCGTTTTTCCGAGAGTTCAATTTGCTTTTCACGTTCTTCAAAACGTTTTCTCTGTGAATCACTTAAATTCTCAATGCAATGGTGACAGGAAATTCCCTTGATGTAATGCGGGCTGTTTTTGTCCTCTTCGGTAATTGGCATCCGGCAACCAAAACACTGATCGTAAACACCCTTTTCCAGGTTATGCTTTACCGCAACCCGGCTATCAAAAACAAAACACTCACCTTCCCAAAGCGATTCCTCTTCAGGAACCTCTTCCAGATATTTCAAGATCCCGCCTTCGAGGTGATAAACTTCGCCAAAGCCTTGTTCTTTAAGGTAGGCCGTCGATTTTTCACAGCGGATACCGCCGGTACAGAACATTGCTACCTTCTTATCCTTGGCACCTTCCAAGTTCTCTTTAACATAGGCCGGGAACTCTCGAAAAGTGGCTGTCTTTGGATCAATCGCATTTTTAAAGGTCCCGATGCCGACTTCATAATCATTGCGGGTATCAACCAAAACAACATCCGGATCAGAAATAAGCGCGTTCCAATCTTGCGGTTTAATGTAAGTACCAACGATCTGGTTGGGATCGATACCTTCAACGCCCATGGTAACGATCTCTTTTTTGAGCTTTACCTTGGTACGATGGAACGGCATGTCCTCATGAAAGGACTCTTTCGTCACCACATTTTTAAGGCGGTCATCAGCACGAATAAAAGCATGCAGGGCATTAATCCCTTCCTGGGTTGATGCAACTGTGCCGTTGATGCCTTCGCGTGCGAGCAACAATGTGCCTTTCACATTATGCTCAAGCATGAATTTTTGTATGGGTTCACGAAGATTTTCAAAATCTTCCAATACGGCAAAGTGATACAGTGCCGAAACAACAACATTTGACATCTTTTTTCCTTGTGCGAGCTGGAACGTAAAACCAGAGCTAGGGTCAGGACCCACTAATATGTTTTTGCTGTATATCAAAGCAGAACAGTAACTTCAAGCAGCAGACACTGCATAGCTGTACTGCCTTGGGCCTGATCCTAAGGGCAAATTCGGCAGACACATTTGAATAATATGCAACCCATTTTCTCAAAACCCAGTGTATTCCCAGTGTATTATTTTAAGAAATCGCCAAGGTTTTTGTTTTGTTCAAACACTATTGTCGAACCTTTAGGTTTTGAACAGGTCACAGACACACTGGAGACAACATCAACTTTACGACTAAATTGCCGTTTGGCAGATGTAAAAAATCTCGCCAGTGAAAATGAACGGCTTTCACCTTTATTAAAGGTCGCTCGCTCTGGTTCATGCCAAAACCCCTGCGCACCATTGATAAGAATTATACAGCCCTCAAGCCTGCGGTTATCAGTACTTTTGATACCAACACTTGTTCGGCTCAGGGACGTCAACTCCATATCGAAATCACCCTTTTCTCCCCCACAAGCTGATAGCACAAAAAAAGACGCAACAAGAAAATACCGCAATCGAAAATCAAACATTATCTAAATCAAAACCCAAACTTCGTTAAAACAACCCATACCTGAATGTACTGGTTTAAATGTACTGGAGTTTATTGTTTTACTTCGAGTAAGCTAACCATCAATTAATTTTTGTGTGACTTTTTTGTAACCTTTGAAATAGCATCAATATACATGAATATCCGCCCCATGGACCTTAGTGACCACCCTCAATTAATCCAGCTCTTCGAACAAACGCCCGGCGTGACGCTCAGAGACGCAGACTCGATAGAAGCCACCGGACGCTACTTAGCCCGAAATCCAGGTCTGAATTTTGTCATCGAAGACAAATTAAATATCGTAGGCTGCGTGATGTGCGGCCATGATGGCCGCAGAGGTTATCTTCAGCACTTGATTGTCAGCCCGAACTATAGAAAGCAGGGCTTAGGGGAACAATTAATCGAAAAATGCCTTAACGCCTTGAAAGAAATTGGTATCGACAAGACACACATCTTTGTCTTCAAAGATAATGGGCTGGCAAACGCCTTTTGGGCCTCTAAGGGCTGGGCTCTCAGAGAAGATATAAACCAGTATTCCTATACAAAATCCGGACGTGACAACGCCTGAAAGTGTTCCCGGTGAGAATAATGCTTGATTACTCCCACCAAGAACAAAACTAGAGTCCTGCCTCTAGATCGTCGAATAATCGATGGGCAGATTTTTATCCAGGGTACGTGAGATTTTTGGCATCGGATACTTCAAGCCCGTTGCACAATTATAAAGCACCGCACGGTCACTCGGGTTAATCCGACCATCAACCAAAGCCTCTTTGTATGCAGCATAGGTTGCTGCTCCCTCAGGGCAAAGAAGAACACCTTCTTCCCGTGCAACTTCGGCTTGAGCAAGCTCAATAGCATCATCTGTCACGGCGATTGCAAAACCATTACTTTCCCGAACCGCTCTCAGGATAAGGAAGTCTCCAACTGCGATAGGAACGCGTATTCCGGAAGCATGTGTAAAGGCGTTTTCCCATAATGGAGCGTGCTCTTCACCGTCTTCATATGCCTTGACGATAGGCGCACAACCCGTGGATTGAACAGCAACCATTTTAGGGCGCTTTGATCCAATCCAGCCAATAGCTTCGAGTTCATCAAAGGCTTTCCACATTCCAATAAGACCTGTACCACCTCCCGTAGGATAGAAGATCACATCCGGGACTTCCCAACCGAGTTGTTCGGCAAGCTCCAGCCCCATAGTCTTTTTACCCTCAATCCGGTAGGGCTCTTTCAAGGTGGAGCAATCGAACCACCCTGTAGGCACCTTCCCTTCGCCAACGATTTTTCCACAATCATTGATCAGACCATTGACGCGGTACACCTTACCGCCCTGATATTCTATCTCCGACACATTTACCTCCGGGGTATCATCTGGACAGAAAATGGTGGTTTCCATTCCTGCATGTGTCGCATAGGCCGCCATCGCCGCACCCGCATTGCCATTTGTTGGCATTGCCAGACGTGTTATCCCAAGTTCTTTTGCCATTGATACTGCCAGCGCCAAACCACGCGCCTTGAAGGAACCTGTCGGCAAGCGCCCTTCATCCTTGACGATAAGTTCGCCCCCTTTCCCGGCAAGTTTTTTTAGCGGCATCAAAGGGGTCATCACCTCACCCAGGCTCACAACGTTTTTTGTCTGCTGGACAGGGAGAAACTCTCTGTAACGCCAAAAACCGCCGGGGCGCCTTGCAAGATCATCTTTGGTCACAGCTTTGGCCAAAGCTGCGAGATCATACCGCACAAGAATTGGTTTACCTGCAGGCGACAAACCATGTAGCTGACCAGCTGGCAATTTATCACCCGTATAAGAACATTCCAGATGGGTGACAAAGTTTGGAAAGTCGTTTTCTACTGCAGGATCCAAAACGTAGCGTTGTGACATTGTATTCTCCAAATCATGATCATCTGACAAGAGCAAGACTGTGCTCTTTGTTAATTATCAAAATCATGCCGAGTGGAGAGATCAAATGAAAGCTTCGTCTGTTAAACTAATAAAGTACATTAATTTTTCTAAAGTTAGTGAAAATTCTCACGCTCCATAAATTTGAACAATTTATCATCTATTAGCATGATTTCAAAAGACAATATCGAAATATTTAATTCATAAACATTCGTTACTTGATCTTAAAAATTATTATAAAAGGAATTACCTGCATACAATCATTAGTTTTCCTTAAGCTGTTTCAAATAAAAAGTGTACTCTCAAGAACACCCAACCAATAACTTCTTGCGTGAGAGATTACTGATGAACATGACCAAAGGGTTGAGCCTTCGCGCCATGGAAATTTTCGTTACGGTGATTGAGAAGGGGAGTATGTCTAAAGCTTCAAAACAGTTGAACATGACACAATCATCAATATCTCAACATATTTCCAATCAGGAACAGTTATTCTCAACCGCCCTTTTTGATCGTTCCGTTCGACCGCTTTCTCCCACACCTGCAGGACAAACATATTACGAGCACGCCTTACGCGTACTCGATGAAGTAACGATCATGTGGGGCACACTACAAAAAATTAATATCGCGCCAATCAACCAGATCAGAATTGCCGTAATTGACACCCTCGCCGACACACTTGTGTTGGAACTCAGTCATAAAATTGGTAATTTGATACCCAAGGGAAGCATCAAGATTTCAAGCGGGCAAACCGACGATCACCGTGAGGCTCTGCTCAATAGACGAACAGACCTCATCATAACCATGGACCCCATGGATGATGTCGACAATATGGAACGACATCCCCTTTATAAAGAGCCCTTTGTTCTTGTGATTCCTGATGAGTATCCTTATGAAAGCAAGGGATTTGATCGGTTACAGATAGATTTACCCTTTATCAGATACAGCCCCAGATTGCCCATCAGCCGACTGATCGAACAACACTTGAGGCGCTTACGGCTGAGCATCCCCCATCGCTATGAATTAGATACGACACGCGCAATTATGCCGATGATCTCTTCGGGTAATGGCTGGACCTTAACCACCCCCACAGGCTTGCTTGATAGTCGGCATTTTTTAAAGAACGTGAAAGTTATCCCCCTCCCTTTCACGAATTTTCATCGAACTATTTCACTTGTCGCACGAGAGAAAGAGTTGGGAGCACTCCCCCTCGAACTCGCACAACTTTGTAAATCACACATAAAAAATGTAGGGATGATGAAAATCATGGATAAATCGGAATGGGCTGTTAAAGAAATAGAGTTTCATTAGGAGGACAGCATTCCTCTACCTCATATACGCATCCCAACTATTCCCTTGAATATGACAACAATACCCTGATTGACGCAGATACAATACAATATTAAACACTAAAAATATGTAATATTAGTTTATTTACATTACTTTAAGTTATTTAACTTGTAATTACATTTATCCTGCTACATATCAGTGTGAATTCAACTCTTCAGGCAAAATCCAAGCGAGTCATTATGACCAAAACCTATTTTAAAGCGCTGCTTTCTGCTGCCATATTCGCAACTTCTATATTGTTACTTCCTTTCAGCCCTGCAATTGCAGACGGCGAAGATGACTTACTCACCAAAATTAAAAGTCGCGGAACAATTCTGATCGGCCTTGAAGCTACTTATCCTCCCTTTAATTACCAGGATGAAAGTGGCGAACTCGTTGGCTTTGAAGTCGATGTTGCCAAAGCTCTTGCCGAGCACCTTGGCGTAAACGCTGAGTTCGTCCCTACAAAATGGGACGGCATGCTGGCAGGGCTCGAAACAGAACGCTTCGATGTCATTACCAACCAGGTTACAATCACTGAAGAACGCCAAAAGAAGTATGACTTCACACAGCCTTATACAATTTCAGGCATTCAGGTCATCACACGCAAAGACAAACAAGAAGACTTCAAAACACCTGCAAGTTTAGCAGGCAAGTACGTCGGGGTTGGCCTCGGTAGTAACTATGAAGAATGGTTAACAAAAAATGTTCCCGGCGCAGAAGTCTCTACCTATGATGACAACGCGACAAAACTCCAAGATCTACTGGTTGGCCGCATAGATGCCTTCCTAAATGATCGTCTCGCAGCGGCTTATCTACTCGAAAATTCTGGTGGTAGAGTTGTTGCCGCTGGTGAGCCTTTTGACAAACAGCATATCGGCATTGCCTTACGCAAAGGTAACGAGGCTCTTCTGGAAGCTCTCAATAAAGGGCTCGACGACCTACGCGAAGATGGCACGCTGAGTGCTATCTCGCAAAAGTGGTTTCAGCTGGATGCAACCAGATAATCCAATGGATGTACTTGTCGATCTGATCTTAAATTCAGCTCCTTTCTTGATGAAGGGGGCTGCGTTTACCATAGGGCTTAGCCTGGGATCAATGACCCTGGGGCTTACGTTGGGCTTCATTATTGCTTTTATGCAAATTTCGCCATCAGTACTGCTTAGATGGCCTTCGATGTTCTTCGTATCTTTTATCCGGGGAACACCACTGATCGTTCAACTTTTCCTGATTTATTACGGACTGCCAGAGTTAGGCATCCGCCTCGACCCGATACCAGCTGCTCTTTTAGGTCTGAGCCTAAACGTTGGCGGTTACACCGGGGAAATCTTGCGCGGGGCAATTACATCTGTTGATAGAAGTCACTGGGAAGCAGCCTATTCCATTGGCATGACACCAACACAAGCCATGCGGCGTTCAATATTGCCACAGGCGATCCGTGTTGCTCTCCCGGCAATTGGAAACACCTTCCTGAGCCTGCTAAAAGACACAGCAATCGCTGCGACAATTCAGGTCCCGGAGCTGTTCCGCCAGGCACAACTGATCTCGGCCAGAACCTATGAAGTTTTTGCCATGTACCTCAGCGCTGCAGCTATTTATTGGGTTCTCTCTACCGTTATATCCAGGCTTCAAAGCCATATGGAACAACGATCAAACCGCCACCTGAGAGCCAGTTGATATGACGACATCACTTAAAAAGCCGATGATCGAAGTTAAAAACCTGAAAATGTCTTTTGAGGACAACCATGTCCTTACAGGTATTGACCTCAATGTACAAAAAGGCGAGGTCCTCGCAATCATCGGCCCGAGCGGATCGGGCAAGACAACCCTTCTTCGTTGCCTCAATTATCTGGAAACACCAACAGCTGGAACTGTTCGCATTGCTGACATCAGTGTTGATGCGTCCATTCCTTTGAAAAAACAAAAACGCTCTATCAGAACCTTGCGTCAACACGCAGGATTTGTTTTCCAGAACTTTAATCTTTTCCCCCACAGAACCGTGCTGGAAAACATTATTGAGGGGCCGGTTATTGTCAAAAAAGAAGAACTTGGGATTGCAGAAAAACGCGCGCGCAAGCTCTTAAAGAAAGTTGGTCTCGCAAACAAAGAAAATGCTTATCCTTCGGCTCTTTCAGGCGGACAGCAACAACGTGTAGCGATAGCGAGAACGCTTGCTATGGAACCAGATGTTGTTCTTCTGGATGAACCTACTTCTGCTCTGGACCCTGAGTTGGTCGGGGAAGTTCTCACCGTCATCAAAGAGCTCGCAAGCGAAAACAGAACCATGATCATCGTCACTCATGAAATGGCCTTTGCCAGAGACGTGGCCGACCGGGTAATTTTCATGGCCGACGGCCAGATCGTCGAAGAAGCACCGGCAAAAGAACTCTTCTCGACCCCCAAAAGAGAGAGAACCAAAAGATTTTTGAATAAGATTTTGCGCGAAGGATAAGCCGATATCCAATATCGGTTTGGCTGTCAGATCAAATCGGAACTAATTCACCTTATAACTCAATTTTCATAAGCTCTGGAGCAGTCGTGGAGCGTCCGTAATCAAAGAGAACAGAAGCAAGCTGTTGTTCTGTAAAAGGTTTTGTCAGAACATAATTCATTCCGGATTTTTTGAATTCTCGATGACGCTCGGTAAAGGCTTCCGCAGTCAAGCCAATGATTGGTAGCACATCAGAATTTTTTGACTTACGGATAATTGTCGTTGCCTCCATACCATCCATTTCAGGCATATGAACATCCATAAGGACCAAGTCATACTTCTTCTCCGCAATCGCATTTACTGCAAGCCGTCCATTTTCAACGTGCTCTACCTCATGGCCAAATTTTTTAAGAAACGCTATAGCAATAACGGCGTTTACCATATTATCTTCGGCCAATAATATTTGCAGGCTCTCATCATGCATATTTTCAACAGGTTTGCTTTTGGCTTTGTAACTCTCCGTTTCTTTTACCGTTGGGAAGTCAAAAGGTACCAACAGCTTGAATCTGGTCCCGACCTTTTCCTCACTGACAACAGTGATATTGCCTCCCATAAGGTCTAATAAGTTTTTGACTATTGATAGACCAAGGCCAGAGCCTCCAAACTTGCGTGTAATAGATGTATCCTCTTGAGTGAAGGGCTCAAAAATTGTCGCCAGTCTATCTGCTGCGATACCCTTGCCTGTATCTTCAACGATTATTCTGGCTGTACATGACGCATTTTCAATAGCATCAGGGTCAAGAGATTTCAGCTGAGAAACCGATAGACGAATTTCCCCTTCCCGGGTAAATTTAAAGGCATTACTCATTAAATTGAGTATGATCTGGTGCAAGCGTGTTCTATCCCCTTTAAGTAGGGTTGCTTCATCCATTTCCATATCAACCGTAATCGTGAGCCCTTTTTCAATTGCCATTGCCTCAAATGGGGCCGTAATGACAGATGTCAGTTCCCGTAGATTAAAAACAGTCGCCTCCAATTCCAGGTTACCAGTTTCAATCTTGCTCATATCAAGAACGTTATTAATTATCTCCTGTAGTGCTTCCCCAGAAGAAAGGATTGTTTCTATTTTGTTCTGCTGATCGTCATCTAGACGACTATTTTTCAATAACTGCGCCATACCCAGTACGCCATTTAAAGGTGTTCGAATTTCGTGGCTCATCGTTGCTAAAAAATTTGATTTAGCCTTATTAGCTAACTCGGCCTGTGCTTTCAGGGCACTTTCACGTTCAGCCACCACCTGCATTTCGTCTCGAGAAACTGTAATTTTCGATAGGTTATCAGCCATTCTATTGATCGACTTTGATAGCTCGCCGATTTCATCCCTCCCTCTGTACTCAAACCTTTTTGAAAAATCACCGCCCCCGATTAATTCCGCTACTCCGGTCAGTTCATTCAAGGGCCGGGTTAGCCTCGAGGCAAAGACAAAAGCAGCAAAAACGCTTAAAATCAGAGCAGGAATAAAAACAATAATTTGATTACGCAGTGATGTTTTCAGGGCAATATTAAACTTCCCCAAACCAACACCAAAGACGATATAGCCAAGGTTTTCTTTGTCTGTAAGGATCACAGGTCCTGCAATCCACAGGTATTCGTCGCCTTCAACCATGATTTCCTTTTTTTCGGAAAGCAGGGTTGTTATCAAGGGTATATGTTCGGGGATCTTGTTTCTCAGATTATTTTCTCGCAACCCATTGGTCAGCACGCGCCCTTCTTTATCCAGGGCAAGAATAATATCAACGTCACCATGTTGCAGATTGGCTGAAATAATTGAACGAAGCTCTCTCATATTCAGCATGTAAATTGAATTTTCCACAGTCAGTATTGTTCGGTGGAGTAAGTTTGACAGCCGAATCAAACTCGCCTCTTTACTGGATACTTGTGCATTGTAATAGGTGATAGAAAACAGGGCGAACGCAATGGATACGACCAAAGTGGTCGCAAACAGAATTATTTTATTTCTAAGTCCGAACTTCATTCCTGCGTCCTTATTGTCCTACCCCTTTATTAATAGCCACACGTCCGACAAACGGCTCTAATTTTTTGATCTCCAACAACAAATCATTCGGAATTTCATCAAACTTTGCCGTTTTCTCGAAACGTCTTAGAACCTCAGCTCCTTGCATGTCATCGTGAGCAGCCCTCAACACTTGTTTGATACGTTCAATCAAGTGTTGTTCAAGTCCGGCACGATGGGCAACAACGTGATAGGGAACATAAGGCGTCTTATGCAAGACTCTCATCGGTATCAATACACTCTGAGCATATTCACGATAATCATTTTCAGACATCGCCGCCGCCGCAACTCGCCCGCGTTCAAGCCATACCATTTGGGTTTCGTTATCGTGCGCCATGATAAACCCTACCGTGTCCGCGACAGGAAGGGAGCCCAGACTATCCAATTGATGAAGCTCATTTTCCGATTGTAAAATTACCAAAGCCGGAAGAACATAACCTGATGTTGAAAATGGCTCTTCAAAGGCTATAATTTTACCCCGTAAATCATCGAGTTGTTCAATATTGCTGTTCTCCGCAACAAAGATTACGCTTCGGTATTTCTCGCGCCCCTTTTTCCAACGCCGAAGCATAAATTGAGAACCAGACAATTTGTTGATGATCGAGGCTGTTATCGAGCTATCGATAAAGAGGTCAACTTCGTCCTGTCTCAACATCTTTGCCATCTGCTGAATGTCAGGCGCAATTACGACTTTGACTTCGTCAATGCCATCACTACCCAATTTCTCGGCGAGATAATTTGCAAAGGGGGTGAAGGTTTTAATTTCACCGGCAGGTTCAGAACTGATAGTTCCGATCGTGAGTGTGCCGCTGCTTGCAGAAAAAGAGAAACCAAAAAATATTGTCAACAAAACAGAAACAAACCGATAACTGGCTTGTACTTGTGGTTTTCTCATAGCAAATCTCCAATTAAGCACTCCCTACGATCAACCATGAGTTACAAATATTAAATTATAATTGAGAAGACTATCTATGTATGAATTTTACCTATCTTTTCTCCCTAACTTTCCGACACATAATAAAATGCCCTATTGGGCTCCGTAATAGGGGCAATCACAAAAAATCATTTAAATTAACTTTGTTGCCTCCTATATCAGTATACAATGCACACTCCAGGCAGAAGCAACGTCAAAGGAAGAATAATGGCCTATACAGCTGAGCAAGCTGAAACAACCGATCTCATTTGGTCTTATATCAGAAACGAAGCCAATAAAATGGTCAAAGAAGAGCCCGTTCTTTCCGGCTTTCTTCAAGCGACGATGCTCAGCCACGATTGCCTCGAAGAAGCCATTAGTTATCTACTGGCGGAAAAACTCGGCAACAATTCTGTCCCGGCCCTTCTGCTTGGTCAGGTTTTTGAAGATGCTTTTGCATCGGACCCGACAATTTGCCAAGCAATCCGTGCAGATATCCTCGCCGTTTACGAACGCGATCCTGCCTGCACATCACACCTTGAACCCCTGCTCTACTTCAAAGGCTTCCATGCTTTACAGTGCTACCGCCTAAGCCACTGGCTTTGGAATAATGACCGTCAAGCTTTGGCCCTGTTTTTACAAAACCGTATTTCGGAAGTTTTTAGTCTGGATATCCACCCGGCTGCGTGTATCGGCAAGGGGATTATGATTGATCATGGAACGGGTGTTGTGATTGGAGAAACAACGGTAATTGAAGACAATGTCTCCCTCCTCCAGAACGTTACCCTTGGTGGTACTGGTAAAGGCACGGGTGATCGCCATCCAAAAATTCGTCAAGGCGCCCTGATCTGCGCCGGGGCAAAAATTCTTGGAAATATTGAGGTCGGAGAATGTGCCAAAGTCGGCGCGACTTCTGTTGTTCTCGAAGACGTACCAGCCCATTGTACCGCAGTCGGTGTTCCTGCCAAAATTGTCGGTAGCTGTTGTCCGCAACCGGCCCGTGAGATGGATCAGAGCTTACCCAAACCGGAATAGCTATTCGACTTTCATCAATAAAGGCAGGTCGAACTTAAACAAGTTCGCCTGCCTTTATATTTCTTAGATAAACTTCTTAAACATCTTTGTCTGATCAAACAGCTCTTCCAGAGTTTTCATCCTGTCTTTTGTTTCATCCCAGGTATTGGTTTGTACAGCTGCAATAACCGCTTCGACCAAAAACAGCGTAACAACCAGAGAGTCCCAGGCTGAAGGCACTTCTATACGAGAGCTCAAACTATAAGTTGCAAGCTTTGCCGCTGGTGAGCGCCACTGATCCGTGAAAAGAACCAGAATAACCCCCCGCGACTTGGCAACTTCAGCGAGGCGAAGAATATCGTGTTCATAACGCCGGATATCAAAAGCAACCAGAACGTCCCCTTCATTCATGTTCAAGACATAATGCGCCCAGGTATTGGAATTAGGTGCGACAAGGGTGACACCAGATCGCATAACCTGCATATGAGTAAAAAGATTATCTGCCATTGAGCGCGTAATCCGACCTCCAACGACGTGGATCTCTCGCTCTGGATCAGATAGAAGCGCAACAACAGCGTTAAATTCATCAGGATCAATCTGCCTGAGAGTTTGGCGCATATTATCTGTTACCGCATCTGCAAACCTGTTGAGAATGTGCGTGTCAGGCGCATTTTCAGCCCAGCGATCATGTTTGGCAATCGGGCTTGATATCGTTGCTTTTAATTCGGTATGCAGTTGAGCCTGCATTTGGGGAAATCCGCCAAAGCCCAATTTCCTGGCCATCCGGGCAACAGTCGGCGTTGAAACACCTGACGACTCTGACACAGCAGTAATACTGCCGAACCCTGAAACTGGATAATCTTCAAGAATAGCATTTGCCAACTGTCTTTCAGCTCGTGTCAAGCTATCAAACTTGTCTCGAATGCGTTCTGCTACAGTAAGATTTTGATTTTTATCCATTTTCAGCTTTTCTATTTTCGGCAAGTTTTGCGCCAATAGATTGATAAAGAATGCTAAGCTTAAACACAAATGAAGAAATATCGCCACAAAATAATTATCTGAAAATATTGTTTCAGAAAATATCTTGACATTTTTTCTACATCTGAAAATATAATTTCAAAATAAATAAAAAATACCAGGGGTATAATTCTTGTCGAGCGTGTTAAATAAATCAGCAAATCGTTCTTTGGCGGACAGTGTGGTTAAAACCACCAACCTGTCCGGTGGTGGCGAATTTGTTATTATCTGCGAACATGCTTCAAATCATATACCGTCAGAGTACAATAAACTTGGCCTCACAGACGATGTGTTAGAGAAACACATCGCATGGGACCCGGGCGCTCTCGCTGTTGCTCAGATTATGTCTGAGATTCTTAAGGCTCCGCTTGTCGAACAATGCGTTTCTCGCCTTGTCTACGATTGTAATCGCCCCCCCGAAGCAAAAAATGCAATTCCTTCTCAAAGCGAGATTTTCGAAGTTCCCGGCAATACCGACCTCTCCCAAGCTGAGCGTGATGCAAGAACTGAGAAAGTTTATACCCCTTTCCGAGATGCTGTTGCTTCTTGCCTGGAACAAAAAATCAAAGAAGGCCGCAAACCTGTCGTGATAACTGTCCATTCATTCACCCCTGTATACAAAGGTGTGAAACGTGATGTCGAGATTGGACTCCTTCACGACAAGGACGCAAGGTTTGCCGAACAGTTGATTAAATCCTTCGCACTGGAAACTCAAAGGTTTGATCTCAGGCTGAATGAACCCTATGCACCAATTGACGGTGTCACCCACACGTTAACCGAACATGCGATGCCCCGCGGGTTGATGAACGTAATGCTTGAAATTCGCAACGATCTGATTACTGATAAGAATAGCCAACGCGAAATGGCTGAAAAACTTTCACGGGCAGCATTGGGGGCACAGGCTTTTCTCAAGAAGAAAAATCTCCTCGATAGCGCAAAACAAACAATAATGAGTAAATGAAATGCCCTCAAATATGCCAGGCGCAATAAAAATTTACGTGCGATATGTCGATGCAATAAGCCGAATTACAGGGCGGTTTTCCATGCATCTAATCTTTATCATGATCGGCGTATTGCTGTACTCCTCCATATCAAGAACCGTATTTGATGCGCCATTGTTATGGGCTGTCGAAGTTGCACAGTTCACGATGGCAGCCTACTACCTGCTTGGTGGCGCCTATTCAATGCAACTTGATTCACACGTGCGCATGGATCTCTTCTATGGCCGCTGGTCTCCAAAAAGAAAAGCAGGGACCGATGCCTTTACCTCCATATTCCTGCTATTCTATCTGATTGTTCTTCTGATAGGTTCTCTTTCCAGTACGATCTATGCCATTGAATATGGTCAGAAAAACTACTCCTCCTGGGCCCCCCCTCTGGCGCCGATTAAAATCATCATGACTCTTGGGATTTTCTTGATGCTTTTGCAGGCAGTCTCGACATTTTTTAAAGACCTAGCAAAAGCTAGAGGAAAGACACTGTAATGAGTTACGAATATATTGCATTGATGATGTTTTCGACGATGATCGTCATGATGCTAACCGGGCAACGTGTGTTTGGTGCCATTGGCTTTGTCGCAGCCGCATCTGCCCTATTTTTATGGGGTGATGGAGGAGTTGAACTCCCCTATACCGCAACCGTCAAGTTAATGAGCTGGTTCCCTCTGCTTACTCTGCCTCTGTTTGTCTTTATGGGCTATATGCTCTCAGAATCAGGTATAGCCAGTGACCTCTATAAGATGTTCCATGTCTGGATGGGCCCGATCCACGGTGGCCTCGCCATTGGTACGATCTGTTTGATGGTATTAATTTCTGCAATGAACGGGCTCAGCGTCGCCGGAATGGCAATTGGTGCGACTATTGCCCTGCCGGAAATGCTACGACGAGGTTATGACAAGGTCATGGTGACAGGTGTCATCCAAGCAGGCAGCTCCTTGGGAATCCTGGTACCACCAAGCGTCGTTCTGGTTCTTTATGGCATGATCGCAAGACAGCCAGTTAGCCAACTTTGGCTTGCGGGTGTTTTCCCCGGCCTGATGTTGGCGGGTCTATTTGTTGGCTATATCGTTATACGCTGCAAACTTAACCCCGAGCTTGGCCCTGTCTTGCCAGTCGAAGAGCGTCAGATGCCTCTTCGGGAAAAGCTTGGCCTGCTGAAAGCTGGTATTCTACCGCTATTGATATTCTTCGTCATGACCGGTCTCTTCCTTATGGGAGTAACCAGTTTGGTTGAAAGCTCAGCAGTCGGTGCGACAGCGGCAACCCTCGCCGCTCTGTATCGCGGTCGCCTTAACTTAAAGGTAATAGAATCAACGATCCGTCAAACCCTGGGCATCAGCTGCATGTTCATGTGGATCATTCTCGCAGCACTAAGTTTCGGTGCTGTTTTTGATGGCTTGGGTGCTGTAAAGGCGATCGAACATCTTTTCCTTGAAGAATGGGGTCTAAGCCCTTGGGAAATTTTGATCATGATGCAACTATCTTATATCGTCATGGGCATGTTCCTGGATGACACCGCGATGCTTGTGATTGTTGCTCCGCTCTATATCCCGCTGGTTATCGCCTTAGGATTTAACCCGATCTGGTACGGCGTACTCTATACAATCACAGTCCAAGTTGCCTACATGACGCCGCCATTCGGCTACAATCTGTTTTTGATGAAAGCAATGGCACCACCCGAAATTTCACTCATCGATATCTACCGTTCGGTCATACCTTTTGTGATCATTATGATCTTCGCATTGGTGATGGTAATGGCATTCCCAGATATCGCTATGTGGCTGCCTGAGTATGTTAGAGGCAACTAACGAAAGTGCCTATCGAGATTAAAATTTGAAAAATTAATCATAAAACGAGAGGTTAGAAAAAATAACACGTGAAGTACAAACAAAACTAAATAAGCGAAAGAGCTTTAATTCAACCGGGTATCTCATCCGGTTGCTAACGAATTGAAACAGGGAGTAATTATACTATGACAAATAGACGCGAGTTTATTAAAAAAGCTGGTCTAGCCACCGCAGGTGCCGTAGGCGCATCAGCTCTAGCAGCCCCAGCGGTTCATGCACAAACTCAGATCAAATGGCGTATGCAAACTTATGCGGGTCCAGCTTTGGGTGAGCACGTCATCAAACCAGCCATCGATGCTTTCAACAAAGCAGCTAACGGCGAAATGGTTATCGAGCTTTATTACGCTGATCAGTTGGTCCCAACGGGCGAGCTTTTCCGTGCCATGCAAAAAGGTACCATCGACGCAGTACAGAGTGATGACGATTCAATCGCCGCACCAGTAGATATCTCCATTTTTGGCGGCTATTTCCCCTTCGCTACCCGCTACAGCCTCGATATTCCAGTTCTTTTCAACCAGTACGGCCTGAACGAAATCTGGGAAGAAGCTTATGACGAAATTGAAGGCGTTAAATGGCTTTCAGCTGGTGCATGGGATCCATGCCATTTCGCAACTAAAGAACCAATCCGTAGTCTGGCTGACCTGAAAGGCAAACGTGTCTTCACTTTCCCAACTGCTGGTCGCTTCCTTTCCCGCTTTGGCGTTGTTCCAGTAACTCTGCCTTGGGAAGATATCGAAGTAGCCATGCAGACAGGTGAGCTCGACGGTATCGCCTGGTCTGGTATTACCGAAGATTACACTGTTGGTTGGGCTGATGTGACCAAGTACTTCCTCACCAACAACATCTCTGGTGCATGGTGTGGTTCTTTCTTTGCCAACGAAGAAAAGTGGAATGAAGTTCCAGATCACTTGAAAACTCTCTTCAAGCTTTGCATGGACAGCTCTCACTACTATCGTCAGCACTGGTACTGGGGTGGTGAAGCTCAGCTTCGTACCGAAGGCACCAAGCTCGAACTTACAACTATTCCTGATGATGAGTGGGCAACTGTTGAAGCAGAAGCTTACAAATTCTGGGATGAAGTTGCTGAAACGAGTGATCGCGCCAAGAGGGTTGTTGATATTTTCAAAAAATACGCAGCAACCATGGATAAAGCTGGTAAACCTTACCGTTACGGCTAATTCTATAGTTATGTCACAGCCCGGGTTTCGGGCTGTGACACCCTTTTTTTTAAACACCATTAGTAATAAGAGTTAAGCGATGTCTGGCAATCTTTCCTATGAAGACCTAAAACAAGCCGTCTCCAGCGGCGAGATTGATACTGTCCTTGTCTGCCTGGTAGAT
>MAAC01016657.1_pt1 | contig 17055 bp, 21 predicted proteins | sample 1115981 | NCBI WGS metagenome assembly MAAC01 (sample SAMN04961126, study PRJNA320927) | seawater metagenome | isolation source: sample BD02T64 sea water enriched with oil for 64 days | place: USA:Gulf of Mexico | collected 2013-07-27 | reverse complement strand
TGCTGCAAACGTCGATGCCGTTATCATCGCAAATCCCACTGGAGACCTGTATAATCCTAATGTCATACGATCGAGTTTAGGCTGCGTATTTACCGTTCCTACAGCAATGGGAACTACTAGAGAAGTAACTGATTTCTTAAACAATTCCTCGATAGATTTATATGCGGCTACTTTACAAAGCAGCGAGCGATATGATGTAATCGATTATAAAAAAGGTAGTGCTATCGCCGTAGGCACAGAAGCTACTGGACTTTCTGAAGAAATGAGAGCCGCTGCCACTTCAAATGTTATTATACCTATGTCTGGCGAGATAGATTCTATGAATGTGTCCGTAAGTGCTGCGATTTTAATTTTTGAAGCAAAGAGACAACGCGATTTTAAATAAAACCATCACCACTGAATGATTTCTACAACCATATTTTATATCATCATAGGAATTTTAATTTTTGATTTTCTTCTAGAGCGTGTTCTAGGTTTTCTCAATTATACTTGGTATTCAAAGCCAGTTCCTAAAGAGTTAGAGGATGTTTATGATGATGAAGAATATTTAAAATCTCAAGAGTATAAAAAGACTAACTTTAAATTTGGACTTGTTTCCAGCACATTTTCATTTATAGGAATCTTGGCGTTCTTGTTTTTAGATGGATTTGCTTGGGTCGATGAGCTTGCAAGAAGTTATGTAGATCATGAAATATGGGTAGCCTTGTTATTTTTTGGAATCATTATGCTGGCTAGCGAAATTATATCGCTTCCTTTTTCTATTTATGGGACTTTTGTCATTGAAGAAAAATTTGGGTTTAATAAAACGACCGTAAAAACATTTATCCTAGATAAAATTAAAGGCTATTTACTGACAGCCATTGTAGGTGGTGGACTTATTGCACTTATCATTCTTTGTTACAATTGGGCTGGAGAAAACTTCTGGTGGTATGTGTGGATCTTGATATTTGCCATCTCCTTATTTATGAATATGTTTTATGCTAGGTTGTTTGTTCCTCTTTTTAATAAACAGGCTCCTTTAGAAAACGGGAGTCTTAAGGATAAAATTAGCGCCTATGCTCAAGCAGTAGGATTTCAACTCGATAAGATATTTGTAATAGACGGAAGTAAAAGATCAACAAAGGCAAACGCTTACTTCAGCGGTTTTGGAAGTGAGAAACGAGTTACGTTATACGATACCTTAATCGACCAACTAAGCGAGGAGGAAATTGTTGCAGTACTTGCTCATGAGGTGGGACATTATAAAAGAAAGCACATTATTTACAACTTGATAGCTGGAACTTTGACTACTGGTTTTACCTTATGGCTATTTTCTATCTTTGTAGACAGTACAACGCTTGCCGAAGCCTTAGGAGTTGCTATTCCATCTTTTCATGTAGGACTAGTTGCTTTTGGACTGCTCTACTCTCCTATTTCAACAGTTACTGGTATTTTAATGAGTTTACTTTCTAGGAGATTTGAATATCAAGCCGACTTTTATGCTAAATCTACGTATAAAAAAGAACCGCTTATAAGCGGTTTAAAGACCTTGAACAAAACAAGTTTGAGTAATTTGACTCCGCATCCGGCGTACGTTTGGTTTCATTATTCGCACCCTAGTTTACAGCAACGTATTGCAGCAATGAATAGTGAAAAAACTTTTTAATAATGAAGTTAAAAACAAAACTACTTCTAGCTTTATTAGCGAGTTTAACTCTTGGAGTAGCGCCATTTTATCCAGAACCACATATATGGGGCAAATTAAAATGGATCGCCGGTGGTGCTCATGATATGCGGTTGCTAGATTACTGGGATACTTTTTTACATGGCGCTCCATGGTTAGTCCTCTTATATTTTACCTTACAACTGATCTTTAAAGTGATAATAGATCAAAAAAGTAGCACGTAATTGCAACATATAATTAACGTAACTTGAATTGAATTTGAGGTAAATTAGTCAGATGAAAACCTTTGACTTACTTCTCTATTTTACCATAGTCTCTTTTCTATTTTTTGGAATCACTTGCCTGTTTTCAAAACACATGCGCTTAGAGTTTACTAGATTTAAATTGAGCTCTTTGCAACGAGTCATCACTGGAGTATTTCAAATTTTAGGTGCAATAGGTCTTATATACGGTACCTTCAATTATTATATGGGAATGGCAGCAGCTGCTGGCCTAAGTGTACTTATGTTTCTAGGATTTACTGTACGATTAAGAATTAAAGATGGAATCTATAAATCATCTCCTGCTCTAGTTTATATGATATTGTGCTTAATTTTATTGTATCGCTTTTACCGCATGGTTTAAATCCAGATTACGATAAGTGATAGCACTAAAAAGATTGCTGCTGGTAGTGATTTTTTTAAAGGATCGTTTATTTTTAAATGCATAAGAATTGCACCAGCCATTAAAACTGCTATTCCTAAAGCTGCATACAACTCTAATTTAAATAAATACAGAGAAAGTAATAACAGCACAGCAAAAAGGCATTTGAGCGTTCCTACAATAATCATCATATTTTTTGAAAGGCCATAGGCTTTAAATTCTTCCTCCATGTTAGTTGCATTTCCACCACGCCACTGAGAATTTTTATCACGGTTAATCAACCAGACGTTAAGAATACTTAAGCCTACTACTAGTTTGATTACTATTTCAATAATTTCTGATAATTCCATGATATTTTTTTTTAAATATATAATTACCAACTAAGGTATTTTCTAAATTTATGTAAAAAAGCATTTATTTAACAATGCACTGTGTGATAATCACGCTTTCGCGAAAGCTTCTTTTAATAAATACAATATGACTTGAAACTTATAAATAAATCATAGTCCTAACTTGATAATATGAACTATAATTCTTTCAAATAATAGTTGTTAATATCTATAAATACTTTTTATTTGCATTTAATAAATATATTTAATGATTGCTCCTCCTATTCCTGATAATGAGATTAAAAGACAAGCAGCTGTAGAGAAATACAGACTACTTGATACCATGCCAGAAGAAAATTATGATAACATTACTTCTATAATTTCTAGTATCTGCGATGCACCTATTTCTCTTATTACTTTAATAGATAAGGATAGAAACTTTTTAAAATCCAGGCATGGTATAGATATGTCTGAGTCGCCTAGAGAGCTGTCTTTTTGTGGTCATGCCATTGCTGGTGAAGAGGAAATTATGATTGTTCCCGATGCGAGAGAAGACCATCGATTTAAAGGTAATCCTCTAGTAACTGATTTTAAGGCTATTTTTTATGCTGGAGTACCACTTATAGATAGTAGTGGTTATAAACTAGGGACCTTATGTGTTTATGATAACGAACCGCGCCAGCTTAAAGAGGAGCAAATTAAGTCTCTTAAAGCTATGGCAAAACAAGTTATGGCACTTTTTGAAGAACGTTATAAAACATTTGAATTACAAAAACTGCAAGTACAATTAAAAGAGCGCAACGACGAGCTTAAAGATTTTGCAGGAATTGTTTCCCATGACTTAAAAGCACCACTTTCTAATATTATAATGATAACTCAATTATTAAAGGAAAGTGAGCAAGAACTAACTGAGCAAGCTAGAAAGTACTTAGGTTATTTAAAAGAAAGCTCTACCAGCATGAGTCGTTATATAGATGGAATGCTCATGTTTTATAAGAGTGATGAACTGGTAACAGATGAATATGATAGTGTGAGTTATGTTGATTTAATTGAGGATGTTATTTCAATGACCGTTCTAGATGATCATACTAAGATCCTTTATATACCTGAAACAGATACCACTTTAAAAACTAATGAGATTGCTCTAAAACAAATTCTGATTAACCTAGTTACCAATGCGGTAAAATATGGCGATAAGGATGTAACAGTCGTTGATATCACTCTTAAAGAACACATTCAAGAGTATGAAATTATAGTAAAAGACAACGGTAGCGGTATAGCAACTGATAAGATCAATTCTGTCTTCAAATTATTTTATGTTGCCGCCGAAGAAGATCGAAATGGTAAACAAGGTACAGGAATAGGACTAGCAACAGTTGCGAGACTCTTAGAACATATGAATGGATCGATTACCGTAAACTCAGAATTAGGAAAATGGACAGAATTTGTGATTCACCTTCCTAAAAGAGAGATAGATAATTAGATAAGAATTTATTCATCCTTTAGTTTAGTTCCATTCTTGCGGTACTCTACATCCATATTTTTACCTTTTTGCTTGAATTCCACATCGTAGAATTCGCCTTTTGCAGCACTGAGTACATGTTCGATCTCGGTAATTTCACGATCGCTATATTCATTTTTAATGGCTTGTTTTACTGCTTTAGGTAATTCTTTGTATTTAATACTATTTTCTGTTTCTCTCCAGGTTCCATCTTCATAAAAATCAGCACGGTATTTTTCGCCATTTTTTTTAAAATGCGCTTCCCAATAGCCATGAGCATCTTGTTCAAAATCTGGATCATGTTCATTGGGATATTTTGCAGTAAATGCATCAACCACAGCCTTAGGCGCTTTACTATTTTTAATATTTTGACAACTAGCGGTAAGAGATAAGAATAATGATACGAGTATAAATGATATATGCTTCATGGTAATTTTTTAAGCAAATTACTTTTTTAGATAGAAAAGATATTTAATACTATACTAATCTTTGTAACACTTATGTTAATGTCTATTACCAGCTTATAGGTTTGTAATCCTTTAAAAATTTACCACACCAGTGTTTACCAGTATTAATTCCATCAAATAATGGATCCATAACACGTGCTGCTCCATCAACAATATCTAATGGTGGCTGGAAATCATGGATTTCTTGTTTGCGTTGAGACAACTCTACAGGATCTTCATCAGTTACCCATCCCGTATCTACCGCATTCATGTAGATACCATCTTTAGCAAGTGTACCTGCCGCAGTGTGAGTAAGCATATTTAAGGCAGCCTTTGCCATATTTGTATGTGGATGACGGTCTTCTTTATGGAATGTATGAAACTTACCTTCCATCGCACTTACATTGATAATGTGCTTTTGTCCTGTATTATCTTTCTTCATAATTTCAGAAAGTCTATTACACAAAACAAATGGCGCAACCGAATTCACCAATTGCACTTCAATCATTTCAGTAGTTTCTATCTCTCCTAGTTTTAAACGCCAGCTATTTGTTTTTCTTAAATCGACTTGCTGTAAATCTGCATCGAGTTTGCCTTCTGGAAATACTTCTTGTGCGACTAGAGCTTTATCAAAACTATATGGAATTTGAGAAAGCTTTGCACTAGCACGCAATCCTATTCCTGGCTCTGGACCATGCCAGGTAACCGGCATGTTCTTATTTGAAGAAGAACTAGGCGCTAGCAACTGTAACTCTTGAAGACAGTTGTAATGATCTGTAAGTGTTTCTTGTGCAAAAACTGGTAATTCCTCAAAAGAAAGCTCTTCATTAGGCATCAAATGGGCATAGAAACCAGAAGGTCTTCTTACGGTTTGAGCTGCATTATTTATTAATATGTCTAGACGGTCGTATTTTTGCTCTATATAATTACAAAATATCTCCACACTAGGAATGTGACGCAAGTCTAGTCCATGAATATGTAAATTGTGTCCCCATTCTTTAAAGTCTTCTTCCTTAGAAAATCTCAATGCACTATCATGAGGAAATCTAGTAGTCGCTATAACTGTTGCTCCAGCACGCAATAACATCAAAGTAATGTGATATCCTATTTTTAATCGTGAACCTGTTATTATTGCTACTTGCCCTTTAACGTTTGCTGTTTGAAAACGTTTAGCATAATTAAAATCACCACAGTCGGTACACATTTGGTCGTAAAAATGATGCAATTTTGTGAACATGGTCTTACATACATAGCAATTCCTAGGAGAGGATAACTCACCTGTTTCTTTTGTAGATAAATCTGCTGGGGCCAGTAATTTAGGAGCTTGAAAAACCACGTCTTCTCGAGCACTTCTTATTCCTGTTTCTTTACGAGCATGCTTATCGCGCTCTATTTGTTTTCTTCTCGCAGCTTTTTGAGCATCTTTTTTTGAACGCTTATATTCGGCCTTTGAAGGTCTAGAAACTTTTCCAGCGGCTTTTACTAGGGCAATACGCTCTTCTTCCTCAAGGTGAAAAATCTTCTTAGGATCATCTATGAATTTTTGAAGTGTAGTAATACAAGCTTCAACTTCTTGTGTTGAAATTGCGTCTACAGACATCTTATCTTGATCTTTCATAGCATGAATTTATGGGTGTAAATTTAATAGTAATCTGTAAATAATTGTGACAATGATAAAAGGTAAAGAGTGCTTTTAATTATTCGCTTTCGCGAAAGCGGAACCACGATTCTCTAAGACCCTAATTAAGTCATCTAGATTTAGGAGCTGGCTTTACATCTGTTTTATCTCTTTTCCTACTATTTATGAAGTATACTCCTGTTATCATTACTACAGCTGCAATTATGGATTGTGTAGTAATGGCTTCATCGAGAAAAAACCAACCTAAAAATAAAGCGATGATAGGGTTTACATAGGAAGAAGTAGCTACTTTTTCTGTAGAAATATTTTTTAATAGAAAATTGAATGAGGTAAATGCTGCGATACCTCCAAAAAATATCAAACATGTAAGTGCTATGATTGTAGAAGATGACCACTGTAATGGCGAGACCCATTGCTCACCGAATGCCAAACTACCTATCGCAAGCATGATACTTGCTGCAATCATTTGATAAGCCGTGGATACAAAGAAATTTTTGGGAACATCGGCTTTTGCAACAAAAAGACTGCCTACACTCCAGCTCAGTATACAAGATAGAATCATACCTACTCCAGTCCATGTTCCTTCCTTAGCCGTTATCTCGTTTTGGCTTACTAGAATGTACATTCCTAATAATCCTAGTAAAACTCCTATAATAGATTTAAGTTGTAATGCTTTGCGTTGTACTAATCTCATGAGCAGTAGAATAAATAAAGGTTGTAATGCGGCAAGTAATGCGGCAAAACCAGTATCTACATATTTTAAAGCCCATACAAAAACACCATTTCCATAAGTAAGAAAAAGAAAACCAACTAGTATGGAGTTAAACAATTGTTTTCTAGTAATTCTTAATTGATAACCTAGAGACTTTGCGATGATAAATATGATAGTACCAGCACACAAAAATCTTACACTTGCCAGCATTAAAGGGTCGAGCTGGCTCACGGCCATTTTATTCCATAAATAGGTAGAACCCCAGAAAACATAAGTGGAGAAAAAGGCAAGTAAAATGAGAATGGTCTTTCTATTCATGCGCGCAAAGCTACTCTAATAAAAAAATTGGTAACGTAATAAATAAAAATATTTGATAAAAAATAATGCATAAAAAAAGCCCATCTAAACTAGATGGGCTCTGTACTTAAAAATTAAAGAATCGAATTAGTCGATTACTCTAACATTAACAGCGTTTAAGCCTTTCTTTCCTTCTTTTAGTTCAAATTCAACTTTGTCACCTTCACGGATCTCGTCGATTAAACCTGTTACGTGTGCAAAATGTTCCTGACCTGATCCTTCTTCTGTGATAAATCCAAATCCTTTTGCGTCATTGAAAAATTTTACTGTACCTGTACTCATTTGTAATAATTTAAATTAATAATACTTCTTATTTAGTTTCAAAAGCTGTGCCACAAGAGTATTCACCATGACTAAGCTCGTTATAACTAGAAAAATGATAAAAATTAAATAAGAAATCCTACTAATCTTTATGATCATAAACTCCAATCACATTGCAAAACTAATCTTTTTATTTGATCTGCAATGACTTTTGATCAAAATACATTTACATTTTTCATTTTAGTAACATTCGGCTACTTAAATTGCTAAAAATTAAATAGTTGACTTATTTTATTTAAGCTTCCTGAAGATCTTTCTTAGACTTGCGGTATAGGTATGAGTTAAAGATGTTGCGTTTTGCAAATCGATAACGATTATCTGCATTAATAAGTTTTTTAAAAACCTTTACATCTACCCCAAAATACTCGTAAGTTTTTCCATCTGTAAATGTTACTTCTAGAACTCTACCCTTATGATCAAAATCTTGAATACCTGTATTTGTAATTGTTTCTGTATACTCGTCAAGTTGCGCTTCTTTAGTTTCTGGCGCGATACTAACGAGAAAATGATATCCATCTATAACCTGACGGCTCATTACTTCTGCTTCTTCTTTTTTAGGATCACCATCTTGAAATTTATCAGGATGCCATTCTTTAACAAGATTGCGGTAACTTTTCTTTAATTCTCTTAGGTTGATGTCTTTCTCTACGTTAAACATCTTTTTGTACTGATTAATACGCTTCATGTGCTCCTCTTTTTAAGGCGGCGCAAAAGTACATGATTAATCGGTTTAAAAACGTTAAATATTAGTAGGATAAAAAAGTGGTTAAAATCTAGTTTTCGCCTTGAGCGATAACATATTAACCGTTACTTTGCTAGTTTTCTCAATGCCACCCATTGCTTGAGCATATCACGTGAGTCAGTGGCTGGATAACCTAATACTGTCTGACCTGCTTTTACATTATTCATCACACCGCTTCCTGCGCCTACTGTAGCACCAGATTCTATGGTTGTGTGATCTTTTATACTAGCACTACCACCTATGATAACTCCATCTCCTAGTGTGACAGATCCTGCAAGACCACTATGACCTGCCATAATGCAAGATCTTCCCATAACACAGTTATGAGCTATTTGAACCAAATTGTCAATTTTACAACCATCACCGATAATAGTAGAGTTAAATTTTGCTCGATCCACACAAGAATTTGCTCCTATTTCCACGCCATTACCTATCACAACGTTCCCTATGTGTGGAATTTTTACTAAGCCGCGACCGTCGTCTGCAGGTCGGTAACCAAAGCCGTCTGCTCCTATACTTACATTATTATGAAAGATACACTGCGCTCCTATTTGAGAACGCTCTCTAATTACTGTACCTGACCAGGCAACGGTTTGAGGACCTATGGTAGAATCGTCAAACACACTAACGTTATGATACAAAACAACTCCATCACCTAAAGTTACATTTTTACCAACGTAACAATGCGCTCCTATTTGCACACCTTTTCCTAAAGTAGCCGTTTCATGAATGATGGCTGTGGGATGGATTTCTGTTTCAAAAACAGGTGTATCTGGCTGGAAGGCTTCTAGAAGCTTTGCCATAGCAAGGTCGGCATTTTTTACTTTTATAAAAGCACGATTATCTCCAGGTTCTAAATCTATGTTATCATTTATAATAGCAACTGAGGCGTTAGAGTCTGACCAGAACTTAGCATACTTTCTATTGCCTATAAACGTAAGATCAGTTTCTTTTGCATTTCTTATCTCTTCTACTCCGGTGATAGAATGAGTTGTTTTACCTACTAACTCGCCTTGAAGAACTTCGTTTATTTGTTGTACTGTAAATGAAAGCATAGTGAATTTAAATATTAAATACGTGAGGTTATAAAATAAAAAAGCTGCTTGATTAAGAACCCTAATCAAGCAGCAAATTTACGGTATAATTGTATTACTACTTCTTCAAACTCTCCATATCGATAACAAAACGATATTTCACGTCACTATTTTGAACTCTCTCAAAAGCATTATCAATATCCTGCATATCGATCATTTCAACATCTGACACGATATTATGTTCTGCACAAAAGTCCAACATTTCTTGAGTTTCCTTGATGCCGCCTATTAATGAACCGGCTAGTCTTTTTCTTCTTAAGATAAGATTTCCACCGTGAACGTTTTCAAGAGGCTCGATGGCGCCTACTAGACACATTGTTTTATCCCTTTTCAATAACTCCAGATACGGATTTACATCATGACCTACAGGAACAGTATTTAATATAAAGTCAAAGCTGTTACTGTGCTCTTTCATTTGATCTTTATCTTTTGATAAGATTACACTATCAGCACCTAAACGTTTTGCATCTTTAGATTTTTCTTCACTAGTTGTGATCATAACGGTTTCTGCTCCCATGGCTGCCGCAAACTTGATTCCCATGTGGCCTAAACCACCTAAACCTACAATTCCTACTTTATCACCTTTTTGCACATTCCAGTGTTTTAATGGAGAATAAGTAGTAATTCCTGCACATAATAATGGCGCCACCGCTTTGATATCTAGGTCTTCAGAAACTGATAGCACAAATTCTTCTCTTACCACGATTGTAGTAGAATAACCACCTAATGTATGACCTCCTATAAATTTATCTTTACTATTATAGGTACTTGTAGAGCCATTTTCACACCACATCTCCATATCTTCCTCACACGCGCTACATTCTTGACAAGAATCTACCATACAGCCTACTCCTACAAGATCACCTACTTTATATTTAGAAACTTTGCTTCCTACCTCTGTAACTTTACCTATGATCTCATGACCAGGAACTATAGGGTATTTGGCATTGCCCCAATCGTTTAATTTAGCATGTATATCACTATGACATACACCGCAATATAAGATATCAATCTTTACATCTATATCATGTAAATCTCTTCTATCGATAGTCATTTCTTCAAAATTTGCATCTGCACTAGATGCTCCGTATGCTTTGGCTTCTAACATTCTCTTTCTATTTTATAAATGCAAAGATACTTTTATCGATAGGCACGTTCGGTTAAGAGTGCGTTAAAGAGTAAGTCTTACTAAGTGTTGTTTATAATTTTGCTTTCGCGAAAGCGAGAACTCTTCAAAGCCTACTTTACTATTATATTTGTTCAAAAAAAGAATGCATATTGTTTTAATTGAGCCAGAAATTCATACCAATACTGGTAATATAGGACGTTTGAGTCTTGCTACAGGATCGCATTTACATCTGGTAAAACCTTTAGGATTTGAACTTACCGATGCTCGATTAAAAAGAGCTGGGCTGGATTACTGGCAACATATTGACTTAACGGTTTATGAAACCACAGCAGATTTCTTTGAAAAAAACAAAGGACGTAATATGGCGTTTTTGAGTAGTCATGGAGATAAAGATTATACAGAAATCCCTTTTGAAGATGATGTGATGTTGATTTTCGGCAAGGAATCTCGTGGTTTATCACATGAAATTGTAAGTCAATTTAAAGATCATCTTTACAAAATACCACAATACAGCAAACATATTAGGAGTATAAATCTAGCAAACGCGGTGGCAGTGATTACTTATGAGGGATTACGACAGTTAAGAGCATAAAAAAACCAGCCATTAATTATGACTGGTTTATGTTTTAGAGTTTTCTTTTTATTTTTTGGACTCCATTTCGGCTTCTTTTCTCATTTCTTCACCAGCAACAATTCCTATTTCTACACGTCTATTTTGCGCTCTACCTTCTGGAGTTGCGTTAGAAGCTTTAGGTGCAGTTTCACCACTATAAGTCATAGCAATACGATTGCCTGCTATTCCATGAGTGGAAAGGTAATCTCTTACGCTAGCCGCTCTCTTTCTAGATAACTCTAGATTATAGTCAGCAGCTCCTTGATCGTCTGTATGACCTGCGACGAGCACTTCCGTACCTGGATACTCGTTCATTACTTGAATTAATTGATCTAACGTAGATTGTGAGCTTGCATTTAGTGCCGATTGATTTGTAGCAAATTTTACACCGCTACCTTCGTCAAATGTTACTAGAATTCCTTCTCCTACTCTTTCTACATCGGCACCAGGTAATGTCGCTTGAATTTCTTGCGCTTGCTTATCCATTCTACGACCTATTAAGTTACCTGCAATACCACCTATAGCAGCACCTGCAATTGCACCTTCTGTTTGATTATCACCATCTCCTACATTGTTTCCGATAATGAGACCCAAGATAGTACCTCCGGCAGCACCTATTACAGTACCTTTTTGCTGATTGTTACTGTTTTTTACAGCTCCACAACCTACTAACAAAGAGGCTGCGATGAATATGGTTAAAAATTTAGTTTTCATAATATTTTTTGTTTTTAAATAATTTATACAAGAATAGATTTGTTAAAATTTAAGTTTACATCAACTTTTTGACCATCTACAAAGGTCTCGATAGTAAGCGTCATCGTGTATTCTGTTAAGCTAGTGATTTTTAATTTGTAACCATCATTTGAAGCTGACTTATAATCCTCATCAGTAATTTTTAATAATAACTCACCTGCAGTAGCGCTTTTATCACCAGGTATAGTCCAGATAAATTTTCTTTGAATAGTTGAGCATGTATCATTAAGCTTATAAGTTCCACGATTATTATTTGATATGAAATACCAACTACTATCCATAAAACATGAAGCGTCACTATCTTGAAATAATGTCGAATTAAATGATCCATTTCCATCATAAGTAATGGAACTAAGCGACCAGTTTCCGTTTATAGATTTCTCCGTGTTCTTTACTGCATTAGTAGACGCACAGCCTGTGATTAATATTGCTAAAAATGCGATGATCAAATTACTTTTCATAACTTTAATTTAGTACAATATTATCTGTATTATCGTATTAATCTGAGATAATTAACCATGTTTAACTTAATTTGTTTAAAATATCTTAAAGTATTAAACAAAAAAACTCCGATCATATAGATCAGAGTTTTTATTACAAATCGTTTTAAATTATTTAAGAGCTATCAACCTCTTAGGTTGTGGTAAAGCTTCTTCCTTTTTAGGAAGACTTATGGTAAGAATACCGTTTTCATAACCTGCATCAATACCATCTTGGTTTACGGTTTCAGGTAAATTGAAGCTTCTTTTAAAAGACTGTTTTGTAAATTCTTTTCTAGTAAATTGTTCTGTAGTTTCTTCATTACTTTGCTCTACCTCAGAAGAGATGGATAGTAAATCATTCTCTACTTCAATGGTTACGTCTTCTTTCTTAAAACCAGGTATTATCATTTCTAAGGTGAAGGAATCATCTTTTTCAGAAACATTCACTGCTGGTAGAAAGGCTTTATTACTAGGTTCAGTACCACCTAAATAGTCGTTGTTAAACATCTCATCAATTAATGATGGTAACCAGTTATTTGCTGTTCTTGTTGCTAATTTCATAATATTATTTTTTAAGATTTTTATTAATTATGAAATCTTATAGACAAACTAAATACCAAACTTTAAAAGCGACATAATGTCGCTTTTAAAACAATATTACCTGACTAAAAGTCATTAATTACTGTTAACAGCATGAATTTGCATCAATTCTGAAGGTGGAATCTCGCCATGTGGGTACTTTAACATAGTGGCTAGTAGACTATCAACTGTAGACTTTCTAAAACCGTATTGTAAAGCCACACTGTGCAACAATTGTAGTTCTAACTCATCTACATGACCATCAATATGCATCATTAACATCATCCTGTGAAAGTGAAGTATGCGCTTAGCAAATTTTTTAGGGACTACAGTTTCTAGTTCTTCAGGGTGTTTTATCATTTCAATAACCTCACTCGCTTCTAGTTCCATTCTTTTACCTACTGAAATGATAAATGAAACTTCTTCATTTTTTAAAACATTATCTGCATGAGCCATTAGTATTAATTCACTAATAATGTGTTTCTTTTCTTCTACAGTATACGTCATGATTTTGTCTTAGATTGTGAAAATAAGAATTTGTTAGGATTTATATCTAGGCATTACTCCTACTTTTATCAAATGAAAGCATTAATTATAAGAATACGTTCCTTTATCAATACCATAACTGGTAGCATTGCATTTTATCCTACCTTTTATGCCATAAGCGCAGTAGTATTTGCCCTTATCATGAAATGGGCCGAAAGGAATAATGTTTCTTCTTACTTGCAAGAGCATTTGCCTCAACTAGTAATAAACGATATAGATACCGCAAGAAGTATATTATCCACCCTAATTGCTGGTGGTATTTCTATGCTTGTTTTTTCATTCTCCATGGTGATGTTATTACTGAGTCAGGCAGCGGCAAATTATTCTCCTAGAGTACTTCCTAATCTTATTTCTAATAGAAAACATCAATTCATATTAGGGACTTTCTTAGCAACTATTTTATATAACATCATCACGGTCATAGGGCTAGAACCTTCAGGTGAAAAATATCAATTACCAGGATTTTCTGTTTTGATAGGAATCATATCTGCATTTGTTGCTTTAGGTGCTTTTGTTTACTTCATTCATAGTATTTCTACCAGTATTCAAATCAACAATATTTTAGAAGATATATTTAATAAATCATCAAATAGATTAAAGTTACTCATTCAAGAAGAACGAGTTGCAGAAGATTTTCCCGATACGTCCAACTGGTTTACTTATAAAACTAAAAAAAGTGGAACTATACAAAACATAAGCATAAACGGCCTTAAAGAAGCTGTTGAAGAATTTGATACCAGATTTGAGGTGCTAATTGTAAAAGGGCAATATATTCTCACGGACTCTGATATGTTTCTATCAGAAAAAGAATTAAATGATGAAGAATTAAAGGAGATATACAAAAACTTTAATTATTCAGAATCTGAGTTAGTTAGTGATAACTATGCCCTAGGTTTTAAACAAATTACTGAAATAGGTATCAAAGCAATGTCTCCAGGGATAAATGATCCAGGAACCGCTATTGATACTATCGATTATCTTACCGAACTAGTAAGAATAAGAATGCAAAAAGAAGATCATAGCATCACTTTAAATGATGATAGTAACCCTATCTTAAAAGTGAAAGTTATTGCCTTTGAAACACTTATTTATAATGTATTTGCATCCTATCGCAACTATTGTAAGCACGATATATCAGTCATGCAAAAGTTACTGCAGCTGTTTAATAGATGTATAGGTAGAGAATCATGTCAGCAATCTTATCATCATGTCCTTCACAAACAGGCACAACTACTTATTAGTGATGCAGAAAAATCTATTTCTAACGAGCATGATATAGGCGTACTTAAAAATCAATTTAAAGAAATTGAGAATAAGATGAGCACTATTAATTAATTAATACAATTGCTATTATAAACGCTCCCAAGACTGCGTGCGATAGAAAAAAGCTACGTAACCGCGTACCATTAATTTATTACTATCCTCTTCATTAAGCCAAATTTTACAAGTATATGTTTTACCGTTTTCTGGATCTAGAATAGTACCATCTTTATATTCATCGCCTTTCTTTTTTAATCCTTGAATTATTTCCAGACCTATGATGGGAGCATCTTTCAAATCTCCTTTGCATTCTACACAAAGCGGTTTCTCTGGAGCTGCTTCATCCAGTACTTTGATGACTTTACCATAAACTTTTCCATCACGCTTGTAGATTTCTACATGTGACTTTACCTCGCCGCTATCATCATCAATGGTTTTCCAAGTTCCTGTAACGTTTTGTGAGTACGCTTTCGCGAAAGCGAAAACAACAAAAATAAATGTAACTAGATATCTCATATTTATAAATTAAAAAACCCATGTAAAATTACTACATGGGTTTGATTTGTATCAATTAAACAAGGCTTACTTATTTAACATTCCTTCTTTCAAGTCTTCATCTGCAGGGTCATCACCTAACCAGATTCCAAACAATCCTTTTTTAAAGTTAAGACCAGCTATAGTTCCTATTTGAGTACCGTTTTTAGATACCATAGTTCCTTTACCAGGTAAATAAGCAATTTCAAAATGATCTCCTTTTACAATAGCATCCTTAAAAAAACCTATAAACGTATTGATTTCTTTTTGAATAGCTTTTCTTTCTTTGCTAGAACAACTATCATCAAAACCATCTTCCACAGCACTTTTCATTTTGTCTTGTGTTACAGCCTCATCAGTAATATCTAAAGTTATCGCCATGGCTTTATCTGCATTTAAAAGTGCCTTGCCATCACTAGATTTTTCTGTCAAGTATAAAGCTCCTACATATAAATCGTACCAAAGCTTTTCTCTCATACCAGCGCCGTTTAATTCTAGCTCTTGTCCAGAAACGGTTATCGATTTTTCTACACTTACACCATTAATTGTTTTTTGCGCTGTAGCAGTATAGGTTCCTAAAATAGCTAAGGCTGCAAGAAGTAATTTTTTCATTTTTTAAAATTTTAAGTTTTTAAATATACTATGTTGTTTTCAAATTCCGTGCCTTTAATGCACGAAGTGATGCATTTAATTCAAATCCTAATAATAAAAGGTTGGCATTAAGCCAGATATAAACCATTAAAATAAGCAGCGCTCCTATGGATCCATAGATCTCATTGTACGATGCAAAATTATCTATATAAACCCCATAAAGGTAGGAAAATAAGATAATCAAAAACGTTGTTACTACAGCACCTATGGATAAAAACTTAGTGTTTCTGCCTTCTTTTGTACCGGTGTAATACAAAGTACAAATAAAAATAAATAGCATGATCACTAAAGTTACATAACGTATGAGCTTTAACCATACTTCCATAGAATCCTGCGTCATAAAATCTCTAGCTCGCAACTCTGATATCCAGTATTCTACTACACCAGCAAGTACAACTCCTAGAAATAAAAATACAACGAGAATAATAGAAACTCCTACCGCAACAATATATTGTCTAAAAAATCCTCGGTTAAGATCTGAATGATAACTGCGTTCAAATCCATTAAAAATAGCGTTCACTCCATTTGCCATTAAAAATAAAGAAGTTAAAAAAGCTACTGTTAACAATCCCGTATTTTCTTGTAATGCTATTTCTTTGAAAATATCATCAAAAGCTCCTGCCGCTTGAGCTGGTAATAAATCGTTTACAAAAAACAATATTTCTTCTTGAAAATTATCTATCTCTATAAATGGAATCAAGTTTAAGATGAAAAGTATAAAAGGAAAAATAGCCATAAAAAAGCTATAAGAAATAGAACTGGCTCTAGCAGAGAAAGCTCCTTCTACAATACCTACGGAATAGGTTTCCCACAAATCCCAAGCCGTCATACCTTGAAAACCAGGTAATTTCCATCGATTTGTAATCGCAACAAACCAGGAAATTATAGGAATGCGATCAAGTATTTGCTTAAATCTACTCATGCATCGCCTTAAGGCTCAGGTCTAAGTTATAAACACTATGTGTAAGTGATCCACTAGAAATAAAGTCCACACCACACTCTGCATATTTTCTTGCAGTATCTAATGTTATTCCACCACTACTTTCTGTAAGACACTGATTA
>MAAC01000710.1_pt1 | contig 17057 bp, 15 predicted proteins | sample 1115981 | NCBI WGS metagenome assembly MAAC01 (sample SAMN04961126, study PRJNA320927) | seawater metagenome | isolation source: sample BD02T64 sea water enriched with oil for 64 days | place: USA:Gulf of Mexico | collected 2013-07-27 | reverse complement strand
CTTTATTTAATGTGCTCGAAAATGATAATGGAAAAGGCTTGTCTGCTTTACCTCCAGCATCAAGCAACGATGCCTTTTTTGATATAGAAGGGCATCCTCTATTAGAAGGAGGGCTTGAGTATCTCTGGGGCGTTAGCTATCACGACAAAAATGCAGCTCAAGGTAAAGACTACGCATTTAAGGATTGGTGGGGTAACGATCAGGAGCAAGAAAAGCGTGCGTTTGAAGACTTTATAGATTGGATTTACCAGCGCTGGCAAGCTGACCCAAGAATGCATGTTTATCACTATGCCAGTTATGAAATAACCGCCATCCGTAAACTTTCGACACGTAACCATACTCGGCTAGAAGAAACTGCCGAGCTACTACAGGCAGGTGTTTTCATCGACCTCTATAACGTAGTTAAAAACGGCCTTTTAATTGGTGAGCCTCGGTATTCCATTAAAAATGTTGAACATCTTTACCGTGGAGCACGAACAACAGATGTTGCTGGTGGTGGCGATGCTATCGTTTTTTATGAAAACTGGCGTGAAGAAGGTGGCGTAGAAGAATGGGCAACACAAAGCAACGGTTACCAGGCATGGTTAGCTAGCCCCGATAACTTTGACTGGAGCGCTTGGCCAGAACTTGATGATATTCGCTCATATAACATTGATGACTGCGAATCCACGCTTGAACTTGTTGAGTGGTTACGCGAGCAACAATTAGCATCGGGTGTTACTTATGACGATAAAAAGGAAGAAACAGAAGAGCTTGAAAAAACAGATAGGCAAATCAGTAATCAAGAAAAGCGAGAAGCGTTAGCCGAGCGGCAGCAATCCCTAATAGAGCAGTTTGAGAATGATGAAAGCCTAAAAAACGACACGATAGCCGTCACACTCAAAACCTTGGTGCATTTTTATGCAAGGGAACGAAAGCCGCAACTCTGGGCGTATTTTGATCGCCTAGAAAAAAGTGACGAGGAACTGTTTGATGACGATACCGTTCTATTCAACGTTAAGTTAAAAGAAACCAATTACGATGAAGAAAAGCTCATATGCTCAGCCACTTATTCATTAGATCAGCCTATTAGAAAAGATAAGCTAAAAACAGCAACGCTTCATGGCAGTGATGTAAAACTATCAAAAATTGAGTTTAGTGACTCAAACGCACAAACAGGTGAAATTAGCTTCATCATAAAAGCAGACGATGAAGCAGCGCTACAGCAACCGCAGCTAACTCTATTTGCTGGTGATATGCCCATCAACACCGATACATTAGAAAACAGGCTATGCGAGCTGACAGAGCAATACTTTGAAACAAGGCAGCTAACCGGCGCATTAGAAACAATCCTTAACCAAGCCCGCCCTAAATTCAAAAGTGACACCGCATACCTGCCCGTGTCACGTACACGCTACCCAGACGATGCAAATTACATGCAGGCAATGGTAGCAGCAGTAGAAGCAATGGATAGCTCTTGCTTGTGCATACAAGGCCCACCAGGTGCAGGTAAAACCTTTACTGCCGTTAATGTTATTACCCAGCTAGTAAAAGATGGCAAACGGGTGGGCATCATGTCCAACAGCCATGCCGCCATCATGAACTTATTACTGGCATTGCCCAGTAAATTACCCAATGCAAACCTAGTGAAAATTGGTGGGTATGGTCCAATAAAAGAATTTAGAGAAAGCTACTCAGAAGAGGCATACCCAAACCTCAACTATCGATCAGCGATGAGTTTCACCAAAAAAGAACCGTATGATCAGCAAGATGTTATTGGTGCAACGGTTTACCAGTTCGTCAAAGACATTGCTTATGAAGCACCGGTTGATTACCTCTTTGTAGATGAGGCAAGCCAAGTAGCGCTAGCCAACCTTATATGCGTATCAGGTGCAGCCAAAAACATCGTACTCATGGGCGATCAAATGCAGTTAGAGCAACCTATACAAGGCACGCAACCAGAACCCGCAGGCAAGTCAGCATTAGAATTCATGCTAAAAGGCCATGCCGTTATTCCAGATGACCAAGGCGTGTTTTTAGAGCGCACCTATCGAATGCATCCAGACGTATGTAAACCATTATCGGAAATTGTTTACGAAGGTCGATTAACGTCAGATGAGCAAACAAAAAAACAATCTATCAATATAGATAAGCCCGTGCTCATCTCCAAAGCAACAGGCATTTTATCAATACCGGTACAGCACGAATACAACACGCAAAGCAGTGAAGAAGAAGTACAAAAAGTACAGCAGCTCATCAATGAATTAAAAAAAGGCACCTTCACCAATAACAAGGGTGAAAACAGGCCAATAAGCGACGACGATATACTCATCGTGGCGCCCTATAACATGCAAGTAAACCTGCTAAAAGAAAAGCTAATAGGCGATCTTAAAATAGGCACGATAGACAAATTCCAAGGGCAAGAAGCGCCCGTTGTCATTATCTCAATGGCCGTGAGTGATGTAGCAGAATCAAGCCGAGGCTTAGACTTTATCTTTGATATAAACCGCCTAAACGTAGCCGTATCAAGAGCGCAAGCATTGGCTGTTATAGTGGGGAATGAAGGGCTAGAAAAGTGTAATGTGAGTAGTTTAGGGCAGATGGAAAAGGTTGGCTTTTTTGTTAGGCTGCTTGGTAGTTAATATGTCAAAAATTAGAGTGGGAGTTGTTATATGAAGAAAGGTTACCCCAATAATATGGGCAAAATTATTAATGAATTTTGTAAGTGGTATGAAACTGACGAGCATTCAAGAAAAGCAGCTCTGTATGAAAAAGAGTTAACTGCTAAAAAGTTAAAAAACTTTAGTGATGAAGAGTTTGTCGTGTTCTTTACGGAGTTTGTTAATGAAGGCGGGGGAATTCAGTCTCAAGGCCAAAGAAATGGAGGGTTAAAAGAAACAATTAAAAATAAAAAGAAAGAATTTAGGAAGTTCTTGTTAGAGCCTTTTGATAGTGATTTTGTTGTCGATGATTGGCTTGGCTTGTGTAGTGATTTTAAAGGTTTTGGGCAAGGAATTTCAACAATTTACCTCAATAGAGTGAATAAAGACAAATATTGCATAGTTAATGAAAAAAGCATCAAAGCATACCGTAAATTTGGTTTTGAAATTAAAAGCTCTTCATTGAAAGGGAAGTATAAAAAGCTACGTGAAGCTGAAAATGACTTGATTGATAGTTTTCCCGAAGTAACTGATTTTTATATGGCTGATGCACTATCTCATTTCCTTATAGGCACCGAAGGAGGAAAGAATCTTTTAGGTAGCAAGGAGAGCAAACAAACAGAAAAAGGTGATTCGAATATGAGACGACAGTTAAATAATATATTGTATGGCCCCCCTGGAACAGGAAAAACATTCAATGCAGTTAATCATGCAGTGGCCATCATTGAAAGAAAAGAAATAAGCCAGATAAAGGATGAAAAACGGGAAGACGTTAAAAATAGATTTGATGAGCTTGTTAAATCTGGAGTAATTGCCTTCACGACTTTCCACCAAAGCTATGGTTATGAAGACTTTGTTGAGGGGCTAAAAGTAGAAAGTGAAGATAATCAGTTAGTCTATGATGTTAAGCCAGGTGTGTTTAAAGCACTTTGTGAAAAAGCTTTAGAGTCTGGCAATGGGTCTTTAACGCAACTAAACAATGCAATTGAAGCGCTGAAAGAAAGTCTGCAGGAAGAACAGGTTGAGCTAGAAACAAGCGCTCAGGGGAAGAAATTTTCACTTACTTACAAGGGGAGAAGTGCCTTTTATGCAAAACCAATAGCTGGTGAATATGAGAATCCAGTTTCAATTGAAGCCATAAAAAAACTATATATTAACCCCGATATAAAAAGCGGCTCAGAAGGGGTGCATTTTAAAATTTATACATTACCGGTCATTAAGTACCTAAAAGATACTTACGGTCTTAAGGACTATCAGAAGAAGGAGGTAAATAATAGCCCCCACGTATTAATTATTGATGAAATCAACCGAGGCAATATTTCAAAAATATTTGGTGAGCTAATTACTTTGATTGAGGCGGATAAGCGAGAAGGTTCGAAAGAAGCGCTGAGTGTGATCCTCCCGTATTCAAAGAAAAAGTTTACCGTGCCAAATAATATCCACATTATTGGAACAATGAATACAGCAGACGCCAGTATTGCAAAGTTAGATGTAGCATTGCGTCGTAGGTTTGATTTTATAGAAATGCCACCCAAACCAAGTTTACTTCAAGATATTACGGTAGCAGGGATTGATCTTAAGAAAATGCTGGAAAGTATCAACCAACGGATTGAATTGCTTTATGACAGAGAACACACAATTGGTCATAGTTTTTTTATGGGACTTTCGGATAACCCAACTATAGGAGGTTTAGCCGAAGTGTTTGAAAAAAACATAATCCCCCTTCTGCAAGAATACTTCTTTGATGATTGGGAACGAATTCATTGGGTATTGGATACGTTGAAAGAAGATGAGAGCGCACACTTTGTAAAAAAACATCTCAATAGTGATGATGAGCTTAAAAAATTAATGGGTGAAAAATGGTTAGATGGTAACCGTGCTGCTGATAGTAGTTTATGGACCTTAAATATGGGCGTCCTTAAAAAACCTGAAGCTTATATTGGAATTTACCCGCCCGAAGCTGAATGAGTGTCGTAACAATCAGGGAGTATGGAGTTCTATTCCCTGATGATGTTGATACAACGGCTGTTAAAAAAGACATTGATAGTCGAGTTATTAGCAAAACAGCATGGGACTGGCTATTAAAAGAAACAGGGGCAGATGCACATAAATTCTTAGTTAGGCCATTCCGAAGAAGTGGACTTCTTTGCCTTCAGGTTATGAATTATGTTGGGGTAATTACCACGCCTTGTGGTTGCCAAATAGAGGTGCTTCCTAAGATTTACGCAGGAGATTCCTCCGCTAAAGGTGAGCTAGAACTGGGTAGGGATAAGCTTTATACAATGCTATGTAGCATTGGTTCGTTACCTTTTAAGACGTTTCACCAAGCATCCCTGAAGTTGTTTGAAAAACCTTTACCAGAGGTGCTTATTCATCAATTCTTGATGGATACGAGAAAGCTGATTAAGCAAGGTATACGAAATGACTATGTTGCTCTTCGCGAAGAGGCGCCTTTTTTAAGAGGGAAGTTACAATTAGCAGCACAAGTTAGGCAACCCGTTGCAAGGCAGCACCTTTTTCAAATAGAGCATGATGAATTTTTACCTGATCGTGCGGAAAATAGGCTGATTCATTCGGCGTTAATTGCGGTTTCTAAGTATTCAAAAACAAACTCAAATAAACGTTTAGCTAATGAATTGCTATTTATGTTTGATGAAATACCTATTTCTAGGAATAAAAAAATGGACTTTTCTAAGTGGCAGCTTAAAGACCGATCTATGGTTCATTACAGGCCATTGAAAAGATGGTGTGAATTGGTTTTAAATCAACAATCCCCTTTTTCATTAGCAGGGGATAGCAGCGGGTTATCCTTTTTGTTCCCTATGAATGTCTTATTTGAAAAGTATGTTGCTGTCGTATTGCGCAAACAATTATCCGACGGTTATGAGTTAGAAGAGCAGGTTGCATCCAAACATCTAGTCGAAAAATTTGGAGAGTTTGGGAAGCAAAAGTTTCAGCTTAAGCCTGACCTTGTTATTAAGAAGAAGGAGGAGGATATATCAAGTGTTCTGGATACTAAGTGGAAGCGGGTCGATGAAAATGATGAGGCTAGTAAATATGGTGTGAGCCAGAGTGACATGTACCAAATGTTTGCGTATGGGAAAAAGTATCTTAACGATGGGAAAGGTAGCTTGTTTTTAATTTACCCAGAATCGGAAAAGTTTCAAGCAGCATTGCCAGTATTTCGCTTTGAAGAAGGGCTTAACCTTTGGGTTGTGCCGTTTAAATGGTCAACACTCAAGGGTGAAGAAGGCTATGTCGAGTTTGGGAGTACTTCGTCTGAGTTTATAGAGCAGAATAAACAGGAAAAGCATAGTATGCGACCTCATTAGTCGCACTCTCCAGTTAATCTCCCCATGCGCTGATTTGAATCATCAGCTTGCAAGCGCACAATAAATTTTGCTAAAGCGTTGGGGCAACAGAGTTTCTCCAACCAAACAGAAGGAGTCTATGATGTTGAATACCCTGCTTAATGAGAAGCCTACAATGCTACAAGCTCTCATCCATCAGAAATTGTTAAAAGTTGACCTTAAAGAGTTATCTCACTTGTTGGGGTATAGAGGTGGCGATAAATTTAAACAGCGCTTAACCGCGATGTTTAGTAATGAGTGCTTTGGGTTAGACAACAGTTACTACGACTTTAAGTTAAGCTCAGAAGATTTTGTTCGCCAGTTATGTAATCATCTGGGGATACTCAGCTTGTTGGTTGATAAAGTTCTTGCTGAAATTAAAGCCGAGCTTGAAAAGCAAAAGAACGCATCAGAATCGTTTGTTTTTATAGATACCGATTTTAAGCGTAAATCCCAACCTATAGCCGTATTATCAGGAATGCAAAACCGGCGTTACCTCACAATTGATGACGCAGTAGCGGTTAAGCCACTGGATGAGCAGCTACAAGGTGTTCAGGAAATAGTGACCGCACATTATCAGACGCATCCCATTTTAGACCTGTGGGGGCAAGTTCAACGTTATGCTTATTTTCACCAGGCAGACTATATAGTAGTGTTCTCAGTTACGGGTGAGATATTGGATGTCACCAATGATTACCCTCTCTCGGTGGCTACACTGCGACTGTAAGAAGAAAAGGTGAGCTTAGTGGGGTCGATTTCTTTGAGGCTGAAAAGATACTTGATTAGCTTATAATATTTAGTGTCTTATGATAGAAACTCCATAAAAATCTCTGCTTTTTTTTGAATTATTTTTATAGTTTCAGCATCTTTGTTTGAATGCTGTAATGACCAATACTTATTTAAATTCCATTCAATTGTCCTTTTGCCCCCAGAGCCCTTTTGAGTAATAAAGCCCCAAAACCATAGGTCATCCCATACCTCTACTTCAGACGCACTATAATGGGTGCTGATAACTTTATTGATAGAAGAAAAGTTATTCTTCTCAAAACCTATTTGCTTAAATATTTCTATAATTACTGCGTCAACAGGTAAAAATATTTGGTCGCTTCCGTTAACTCCATTTGGAGCATCAGCCCATATGGTTAAGTTCTCAGGGTGTTTTTTCCGGTGAAGATTGAAAATCACCTTCGTAAAGAGTGCTGCGGTTTTAGGTCCCCAGCCATCTTTCTCCTTTAAGCCTTTGTAAAGATCAATGTAGCAACCATTATCTTTACCGCTAACTTTTTTTACAAAAGCTCTAAATGAATCCAAGAGTTTTTTATCTTCATATATGAACATAAAGAACTTAGCCAAGTAATCCATTTTTGGCTGGCTCTGCGAATTTACAATATTGTAAAGAAGGGAGATTACTTTATCGGTTTTATTGTCATGGCCAGAAAGCATTGAGATGTACTCTTTCTCTTGAAGAGCATGGTTGTATTGCCTGTTTGCTAATAAAAAATCATAGATAGGGCTTAGTTTTTCTTTCATGTTTAAAGTTCTCATAATTGGCAATATTAGCCTGTAGTGCTACACCTGTTAGTACTAAATCATTTGCTAGCGGTTTCGTTACGACCAAAAGTCTTACTGTACTTTGGTGACCTCTCCTATAACGTGTAGGCCTGTCGGGCAATTTGTACATTTAAATGGGCAGATTGCAACATGCAGTTTTATGCATTGAAGTATTCCCTTTTGAATTGATGGTGATGATATTATTTGATTTTTGCGACAGTTAATGTCGCATTGGTGGTGTAAAAGTAGGTTGATTTCTCTAAGAGCTCTTCGTGCCTTTAATCAAGAGGATTAATTAGAAAAATACACACTTAATAAACGTGGGTTAAAACAATGAAGATTTACTACTGCTGGCGATGTAAGAATAAACTGCCTTTTTTAAATGAAAAAGAGTGGGCGGACTTGCAGTCAGTCTATAAAACTGCTTTTGGAAGCATTATGGATAAGTATGATGATGCGATCTGGAAAGACAGATTGAAACGACAGAAGTTGGCCGAAAATAGGGTTGAAGAATTAGCAGGAATGGGTGGAGTTGCCTTTGCGGCCATTGATCATCATCGGCTGCAAGGTTGGGGCTCTGAGTGTTCGGACTGTGGCGAATTACTTCGCACACCAAAATCTAGTTTTTGCGCGAACTGTGGGAAGCGTAGTAATTTTTAATAGGAAATATATTGATATGAGCAATGAAATAGCTAGAGCAGCTGAAATAATATCAGAAGCGGATTCTATTTTTATTACAGCGGGTGCCGGTATGGGGGTGGACTCAGGTTTGCCGGATTTTCGTGGTGATGATGGTTTTTGGAATGCCTACCCAGTTTTTAAATCGTCTAGACAGTCATTTAGAGATATAGCCTCTGCTGATGCTTTTTTTGCTGACCCGGCTGGTGCGTGGGGTTTTTATGGGCACCGGTTAAATTTATATAGAAAAGTTATACCGCATGATGGGTTTAGGATATTAAAAGAATGGGTAAATAGGGCGCGTGGTGGATCGTTTGTTTTCACATCAAATGTCGATGGCCAATTCCAAAAGGCAGGATTTGCTAACTCACAAATTGAAGAATGTCATGGCTCCATTCATTATTTGCAATGTATGGGAGGGTGCGAGCAAGTTAGTTCAGCGAATGGTTGTGATGTTGTAGTTAATGAACAATTGAGAGCGGCGAGGGAATTACCCAGTTGCAATTACTGTGGAGGGCTTCTGCGGCCAAACATACTGATGTTTGATGACTTGTGGTGGAATGATATACGGCATGCAGAGCAGCGCGAGGCTCGGTTAAATTGGCTAAGTGGAGATAGAGGTAAGCTAGCTCTTGTTGAATGTGGGGCGGGGTGTTCTATACCTACCGTTAGACGAACTTCAGAATCTCTTTTGAAAAATGATAAGGCTCAACTTATTAGAATAAACCCTAATGATTACTCGGTACCAGAAGGGGCTATTGGAATAAATATGGGCGCGTTAGATGGATTGAAAGCAATTGATGCGCTTTTAAAAGGATAGCTGTTATGTGAGGGTTGAAAGAACTATTGGTACATCAAGGCAAGCTTCATAATTGTTTCTTTAAACTTTTCACGCATTTGTACCGGCTCAATAACTTCAACATTATCGCCAAAAGCTTGAAGCCACCACTGGAGTTCCAGCGTGTCGGTGACGGTCGCCGTAACAAGTACTTTCGTGTCGCCTTGGGGGGTTATTGTTTGATTGTTGGAAAGTGGTGTTTCGGCTAAATGCTCGGCGACTGTCTTATCGAAAAGAAGCTTTAAATTAATGTCTTTTGGGCTTATTGGATAAGCTAACTTTTGATCGTTTTCAATATAATCGGTAAGAGAAAAATCACTCCTTATATTTGCTGGCTCATCTGCAATGGTGGCAGCTTTAAATCGGTGAAGGGCTAACTGTTTTATATCGTCGTATTGTCGCAACGTGCAGATGAGGTAAACAACGCCCATGCGATGAACTATACCCAATGGGTGAATTAGGTAGTCTTTTGATTCATCTTGCCCACGTGGACAATATTTGGCCTGAATAGTTTTTTCTTCGAGTAACGCTTGATAGATTGTTTGCTGTATTTCTGAATCGATTGAGGCGGCTTGTAACTTTTGACCTCGCTCGATGGTTTTAACTTTTTCAGGCCATTTTCTTAATGATGATTTAGTTTCATCATTAAGAACCTCTTGGGCTCTTATAAAGTAAGGTTGCAGTAAAATAAGCGTGTTTTTTGGTAGCAATGGTTCGAGGTAAGACTTAGCCATATCGAACGCAAGTGCTGTGACAGGGTCCATGCCCGGTAGGTCTTGAATTACAGCTTCTTTTATCCAAAACCAATGGTTTTTCCGGCCTTCAGTGTCGCAACTGAGAGGGAAAGTAATAGATAGCTTGTTTAAATCGCGTTGAATCGTACGTGTGTCAACAAAATATCCTTCACCCGTTAGTGTGTCCTTGAGGGTGGCTACGGATGTTTTTCGAGGGTGCCTTGGGATCTTAGTTAGCATGATCCATTGGCGGTACAAAGTATCTTCTGATTTGCTCATAAGCTCACTGTTTAGCGTTTTTGTTATTGATTTACCTAATTGTAATAGATCCATGCGTCTTTTACCGTCGCATGCTGGCTGTAAATTAGTAGTTAGAAGATGAAAGAAATAGCAAATAACGATTAATTGCTGATAGGAGGCCAAGTGAGGTTTAAAGACAGAACTGAAATGAAAGCCCTTTGTGGGATGCTGTATTCGCTGGAGACAGAACGGCAACTCTTAGGAAGTTTGTTGTTAGACAATCAGTGTTGGGGGAAAGTAGCGGGAAAGGTTTTTGCTAGCGATTTTTATATTAAAGTGCATGGTCGTATTTTTGAATATATTACTGATTTCGCAGGGAAGAACTTACCGTTTGATCAGTTTGATATGACTCAAGCGCTAGTCCATAGTGATGAGCCATTAAATCGTGGGGAAGTGAGCCGTATAGATGGTGTAACTGAAGGGATTCCTAGTGAAGTGAATATTGAAAGTCACGCATCAACAGTACGCCAATATTCAATTAATCGCCAGTTGGTTAATGTTTGCTGTGACCTTGTTGATTCTACCGTTACTTCAAAAGGCCAATGCTCCAGTACATTGCTTGAAGGCATTGAAAAGGACGTGTTGAAAATTATTGGGCAGGGTGTAAGAAGTACTAAGGCTTTAGAACCAATCAAGGATTTTTTGAGGTGTGAGGTGGACATAGCGGCTGGTCAATCAATACCTAAAAAGATGTTGACTAGAGTCAATACTGGTTTCAACAATTTAGATAAGGTATTGGAAATTAAACCAACTGACCTGATGGTTGTGGCTGGTCGCTCTTTGATGGGTAGTACGAGTTTTGTTATGTCTCTTGTTGAAAAGGTTGGTGTTCAAGACGGATTTCCCGTTGCAGTATTCAGTATGGCTAAACATGCCGACGATTTGGTGATGCAGATGGTGTCTTCTTTAGGCAAAATTAACCACCGCAAGGTGGGCAGAGGCGTATGTGTAGGCGAGCTGGACGAAGATGAGCAGTTCGATATGCAGGTGGCTATTAATTTATTGGAAGAATCAAAAATATTCATTGATGACACGAGTGTTCTAACCTCACGTCAAATTAGGGAGCGTTCATTTTTGCAGACTATGGAGCAGGGGCAATTAGGTTTAATCGTAGTGGATTGCTTAGAGGTTGTGGAGCCAGCGTTTAGGAATGAAAGCAGAGCAGAGGCAGTTTCAGGTATTACACGATCGTTAAAAAGGCTTGCGCGACAATTACATGTTCCGATTGTTTTGTTGTCTCAGTTAAGTGAAGGTCTAGAAAAACGTGAGGATAAGCGTCCTGTTATATCTGATTTAATTGAATCGGATAGTATTGAACCAAATGCTGATGTTATAACCTTTGTTTATAGAGATGAAGTTTATAACCGCGATACGGCTGAAAAGGGTGTTGCTGAAATAATTATTGGAAAGCAAGGTAACGGTAAGCTTGGGTCGTGCAAATTGGCTTTTATAGAGGAATTCTATCGGTTTGAAAACAATGCCTAATTCTTAATTGCTCAACAACGTAGCCGACAGTTACCTTGGTTGGGTGTGCCAGCAAATGTATGCGTCTTAAATTGTCGCATGATGCGTGTAAAGTAATGGAACGAATAAATAACGTTTAATCGTTAATAGGAGAGAAAATGGATTACCCAGAGTACTTAGAGATTTTTTCAGATAGTGGCGGGATAGATGTTGAAGTAAGGTTTAAAGGTTTTTCGGGGATGATTAGAAAGACAAAAATGTATCCTGACGACCTTATAAAGCTAATAGACAGGAACACAGGGGATTTTTTCACAGCCATGCAATTTGATGGGCATTTATTGGATGTAGATACTTATCAAATAGACCCTATAAAAAATAAGCTAACGATAGTGGCTAGAAAGGCGAATTAGCTTGCTCTGATGATTAAAAAAATATTCAAAATAGTTTGGAGCCTTGCTGTGGTATTGGCTGTACTTTATATCATCGTTTTGGTTCTTCTTTTTCTAACAACAGCTGCAATTTGGTAGTTACCGGTATAAATAATATGTTCCGCAAAGGCGGGTGTGATAGTGAAAGTATATCTTGATGATGAAAGGAAAACACCGGCTGGCTGGTGGCGCGTGTATTGGTCAGAAGAAGCAATTGAGCTTCTAAAAACGGGGAATGTAAAAGAAATTAGCCTTGACCATGACCTTGGTGATGATGAGCGGGGGACTGGTTATGATGTTGTTCTTTGGATAGAGGAAGCGGTGTTTACGCAGGGCTTTAAACCTCCAAAAATAAAGGTGCACTCTGCTAATAGTTCGGCGCGACTCAAAATGGAATTAGGTATTAAAAAAATCGAATCAAAACACCGAAGCAATATTCATGAGCTGTAACAAGGGGGCTGGCGGAGGTCATTTTCACAAAGTAATAAAGATGATTGAATTGCTCGGAGTTTTACTGGCTATTTGCGCATCTTTATATTTATCGGTTGCTCAGCAGTCGACTGACATGAATTTGTTGTTTGGTGTCTTTTTAGGCTCCTCTGTTTTATTAACGGCGACAACATTTACTCTCAAAAATTATAATTTCTTGCTCATGAGCAGTGTGTATTTGTTAATAAATTTAAATGGGTTTATCGGGAGTTTATAGGTGAATTTAAAACTAAATAAAAGGTTAGTAAAATGAGTAATAACAGTAAATTTTACGCCTATCTTTCTCGCTTACGCTGGATAAAACGTTGGGGTTTACAGCGTAATGCCGAACCAGAAAATGTGATGGAACATAGTTGGGAAGTAGCAACGATAGCTCATGCGCTTGCGATTATTAAAAATACTTATTTTCAAGGTTCCGTAGATGCAAATCAGGTGGCAACAGCAGCGCTATACCATGATATTAGCGAAGTAATTACCGGTGACCTTCCTACGCCTATTAAATATCACTCAAAGCCGATTACCGAAGCATATCAACGTATAGAAAATGAGGCTGAAAGCGAGCTAATTGGTTTGTTACCTGAGGAGCTACAGTCAGCGTTTCGTAAGTGTGTAGATGCAAAGAACCAACCAGAAGTTAATAGGCAAATAATCAAAGCAGCGGATACCTTGTCTGCTCACCTTAAATGCTTGGCTGAAATAAGGTCAGGTAACTGTGAGTTTAAAGAGGCGGCTAACTTAACAAAGGCAAAGTTGGAAGGCTATAAGCTAGAAGAGGTTGATTTTTTCATGGAGAATTTTGTGCCTGCTTATAAATTACCGCTAGATAATTTGCTGCGGTAGTCCACCGATTCAAAAAGTAGGGGGGGTGGGTTTATGCTATACAAAGTTGCCCCTCAATTTTAAAAGGTTGATTTGAAGTTGTTTTAGTTCAGGTTTCATAAACTAATCAGGAGTTTTAAAAGTAAGTTGAAGGGTGTTTTGCAAAGTATTATGATTGAGGGTATTTACTAGGAGGCCTTCATGCCAGAAATAATTTTAATTAGGGGTGTACCCGGTAGCGGGAAAAGTACTATTGCTGTGAGTGATTACCCTAATCACGTTAACTGTGAGGCTGATCAGTTTTTTCAGCAAAATGGTAGATACCAACATAACCCAAAGAAAATTTAAGCGGCTCACAAGTGGTGTCAAGATAAAGCATTAGATGCTCTAAAAAATGGTAGTAATGTTGTTGTCTCAAATACATTCATCAAATTATGGGAAATGCAGCCTTATTTAAATATGGGGTTTCCTGTAAAAGTCGTAGAGGCAAAAGGTGCTTTTGACAACGTGCATGGTGTGCCTGTGGAGATTGTAGAAAGAATGAAGAAGCAGTATGAAAAATACGATGGTGAATAAAACCAAAGGTATTCTTTATGAAGGGTGTAATTGAGGAATTAGAATATTGAGGTTGTTATGCTCTTATAAAATTGTCTAACGTAAAGTTGTAAGCTATTGATTGATATAGGTAGTAAAATGGAAAAAAGGTTAGACGATAAAATAAACTATTCTTTTTAAATCAATTGGTTAGGCTTGAAAAGCACCAGTATGGGGTACTGGTGGTCGGAGGTTCAAATCCTCTCGCCCCGACCAAATCAACATAATTTATACTGTTTACATAACATGTTGATTAATTTGAAGTAAGTTTAATTCTGGCATTGTTTGGCTTATTCTTTTGCAGTCATGCTAGAGTGAAATTGAATTTAGAGTTTCGAGCATTGTCAGGCCATTATAGAGGAGACTTGTGAAGCTGTTTTACAGCTAGTTGTGACCCAGCGTAACCTCGTAATTATAAAAGCTAAATTTGTTTTTACCTGCCTGCTTGGCACGGTACATCGCCTGATCAGCCTGCCTCACTAACACGTCTAATTCGGTTTTATGATTAGAGTTAATAGATGCGCCACAAGATGCAGTCAGATAATGGGTTTCGCCTCCCATTATGTATGGCTCAGACAAGGAAGCAAGCATACGATTTAATATCTGTTCTGCCTGATCACGGCTTTCTAAGCCACCTAAGATGACCGTAAATTCATCCCCCCCTTGTCGAGACACCGTATCATCTTCACGAAGTTTCTTTTTTATCCGTTCAGCCACCTCAATTAAAATATTATCACCGACCTGGTGACCATGATTGTCATTTATCGGCTTAAAGTCATCCAAATCAATAAAGCAGATCGCAAGCATCGTATTGGTACGCTTACTGTGCGCAATGGCCTGAGTAAAGCGATCTGCAAATAGAGCTCTATTAGGTAACTTCGTCAATACATCGTAATGTGCTAAGGCATGTAATTCTTCTTGTTTCTTTTTATCGTCGGTTAGGTCTTTCCATGAAATAAGTAGCCCCTTATTTTCGCCAATTGGTACAGCTGTTAGCAACACCTCTACTGGAACGGTTTCGCCATTTTGCTTTTTGAGAAGCCACTCAATACGCAAGTTGCCACGCTCGAAAGCCTCGGATATTATTTCAACAGATTTATCGAAAGAGTTAGTACCACAAAGCTGTTTAGGCGCTGAAAAATCTAAAGCGGCAGCAGACAGTACTTCTTCTTTACTTTGACAAGCAAGCAAATCGATCGCTGCTTGATTACAACCAATGTACTTACCATCTTGATATATTAATGCTGGACCTACTGAACACTCAAATAGCAGCTTATAATCTACCGCATCATTGAATGGGGCGTTTATGCAGCCATCAGACATCTGCTGCTGCAATACACGAGAACCTATGCCTAAACGTATGCGTAATTCTGCTTTGTTTAATGGGGTGAATATAAAGTCATTAACGGCTTTTGATAAGCTTGGATTAATATTATCAGCATTGCCGTATGTTGTTAGCATTAGAATATACGGCGTATGACCATTATTGTTTTTACGAATACGCTCACAGAGGTCTATACCTGTCAGCTTCGGCATTTTCCAGCCGAGCAATAATAAGCTCGGCGCGTCGTCTTTCTGCATTATGGCCCACGCTGATGCACCGTCTTCCACAGGTACAACCTCATAGCCCCAGCTTTGTGTGTTTTCCGTAAGCAGTAAACGCATCGCTTGATCGTTTTCTGCTATTAATAATTTCATCTCAACTTCCTTTGTTAAAAATCAGTTCAAAAAGTTTCTAAGGTTCTTATGTCCTTTTAGGTATCGCCGACTTAAGCCAGCTTTTCAGTACATCTAATGAGTCAAAGGAACTATTTTGGGACTTCTGAAGATTTACGATAATCTCGATTGATGCATCCACCATGCGACGTTGTTTATTTCTACTTTCGGACTTAAGGCAGTCCAATATGTCTTGTTCAGAGAGCTCTGTTTTTTGCATTAACATACCAATAGCAACGCCCGTGATGCGGTTGTTTCTCATTTTTTCGTCAATGTCTTGCACGCGTCTAGAGATATGTTCACGTTCTTTATGCCAAAGTATGCCAAGTTGAATATGGGTACATATATCAGAGATCGATGGTTTTCCATTAATGCAGCCTACAGACTGGCTAATGACTTCTTCGGGTAAGGATTGGTCGTTAAGAAAATTTACGCCTGATACCAAATACGGGTGAGGTAAGGATGCAAGATAAGGATGACATTCCTCCATTTTAGAAACGTCAACTATGCAAATATTGGGCTTGTTAGACGGGGCAGAAAAAGTATTTAAATTATCATAAAATCTCAAGTCATAACCCTGAGCTAACAATTTATTTTGCGCCTCTTGAAGTACAGTTGTGGTTGTACTAAATACATCAACGAGCACAAGACTTCCCCTTTTATTCATCGCAACCTCAGTACATATGTATGTGCATTTTTATTTTAGAGGCGGGGGGTAGGCCTATGCTTTGTAAGTTATGTTACTCCATTATTCTATAATTTTAAATAATAACTAGGCAGTATTGTTGACTAAAATCATATCTAAAATAACTTTCATTAGGTGGAGGCTCATGGCAGATGTATTGGGGATCATTTAAAGCTTAATGTTTAGAGCAAGTGAAAGGGGGCATAAACTTTATGGTCGATAAATTGAACATGTTGTGCCACCGTTTAGAAGCTTTGGTTAAATATTTACTTAATGCCACATGCGGCTAAGGGATGAGCATATTTTCATTGGCGTAAATACGCTCAATATCAATAAAATTAAAATATATTAGCATCGTTTGGATGCGTGACTTAAGTCTCTGGAATTATCTATACCGTTAGCTTAATAAACTTTATATGGTATGGTTTAAAGGGAAAAAAGTTGGGTGTCAGGTGATGAATATTAAGGTTATTACAGGTGTTTCATTATTGCTGTTGGCCATAGCAGCATGGTTTTATTTTGACGCTGAGCAACCGATAAAAGTTCGCTTGGTTTCTGTTAGTAAAGGCCAGGTGGATTTGACTGTCTCAAATACACGGGCTGGAACCATTAAAGCGTGCAACCGGTCGCGGTTATCGTTGCCGATAGGTGGACAAATTGCTGAATTATTTGTCCACGAAGGTGATCATGTTCAGAAAGACCAAGTGCTTATTCGGTTGTGGAATAAGGATCAGCAGGCACGTTTTGAAGAAGCTAAAGCACGGCTAGAGGT
>MAAC01006705.1_pt1 | contig 17059 bp, 16 predicted proteins | sample 1115981 | NCBI WGS metagenome assembly MAAC01 (sample SAMN04961126, study PRJNA320927) | seawater metagenome | isolation source: sample BD02T64 sea water enriched with oil for 64 days | place: USA:Gulf of Mexico | collected 2013-07-27 | reverse complement strand
AGATATCAATAATCTCTCAAACGATAACAATACCACCCTGTCGCGGGATGGAGCAGCCCGGTAGCTCGTCAGGCTCATAACCTGAAGGTCGCAGGTTCAAATCCTGCTCCCGCAACCAACTAAAACAAGACCTATCAGCATCTTACACGCCTCCCTCGGGAGGCTTTTTGCGTTTGTGGTTTGGCCGTGGACGCACAGTGGAAGCACGCGGGGGAGCAAAACGGGTGCGGCTGAAATGCAACGGTGGCAAACAGTCCAATTCTAGGATTCTGAGTTGTCCCACTGATTGGCCCATGAACTATTTGTCGATTTGAATATTCTATTCATGTAGAAAGCCGAGTTCTCTGGCCTTTTTGATAGCGTCTTTTCCTTCCGCCGGGAGCCACCATTGCTTTACTTCTGCCGCCCACTTAGCGCCTATCTTTTTGGCTTCGTCTTTTCTGTCGTAGGAAACAGCCAAGAACACGCGTTCTACGGACGGAGCGCCCGCCAAGTTTTTGGCGGCTGAGCGTTGAGGATGGGGAAGTTTGTGCCTCTTTTTGTCAAGCGCATGGAGAGCGGCAACAATCTGCGGATCTTCTAGTGAACGAAGGTTTTCGTCATTGGCCCATTCGGGCTCAGGCCAACGCCTCCACGTCTTATACGTGCCGCCAGCAGGTAGAGGAACTAGTCCCTCTCTGAGATTGCCGTCAAGGGAGTACACATCGATTAGCAACGAAGGGTTTCCGAAGTAAGGAGCAGGTTTTGTAATCTTACCGATGGCAACTACGCGCGCGCATGTGTTCCCCCACGTGGTCCGACGCAACCATAGGCCGGGTCCGCCATGACCTGCGATCATTTCGAAGACGTTTTGTTCGGAATTTTTCTTCCATGTTTCACTAGTCATGCAGTTATCTCCTGAGTCGACGGGCCAAGGTAAGCCAATAGAAAAGGTGTGCCTTGATACGGCCCGTATCACGACGTGAGCTCCCACTGACGCTGGAAACAACACTTTGTCTCGAAACCCAAGAAACTGGTAGTTAAGATTTGCCTCAAATGGCTTTGGCCTGACGCCTAAGTGTGTGCAGTATTGAGGCGGCAATACTGCAGTCGCGCGTTCAGCGTGTATGTTGCATGATTTCCATAAGGGCGGGGCGTCTCAAGTTGAAAAGGTTCTAGGGGCTCAGGGCAACGCTCTCAAACTGAAGTAGCACAACTAAATGGCGAGAAAAAGGCGCATTGCCTTGCATATGGGGCAAAATTCGCGTCCTGTAGGTGTCATTGCATGCATTTACATAGTGTTTCAAAAAAACAATGACTGAACCTACAAACAATATCCACTCAGCTGCACCGGTAGCGTTGGGCTTTTACTATCAATCACTTTACGCCCTAACGCTTTTGCTGAAGTTGTCGGACGATGAAGGAGCAGTAAGTGTCGAGACACTCGATGACGTGGCGCTCGAAACGGAAGGACAGGACTTTTTAAGTCAACTGAAACATTCTGTAACCGAAAAACCGCCACCGATTACTATTAGGGGGGAAGATATGGTTGCGTGTGTCATGCTGTGAACATGAGCTGGCGCGAAGACCAAGCCTAAGTGTGGCGATCAGAAAACTTTAGAGCGATCGTCACCCTTGGGCAGAACGTCTGCTTCTGTTGTTGGACACAAAGGCAGAAATTTCTGTCTTTATTGTTTCGCCGCTTAAAGGCGTTGGCGGGTCCGTTACAAATGAAACAATATCATTGATAAATTCGATCAGTGGGCCGGTGCGCTCAGATTTGATCGCATCGCTCGTATAACTGATTTTGCGTCCGTGCTCAGCCCAAATGGCGAAAGCACTACCGCAAACGGACGCTCGTCGCAGGTCGCGTAAACGCCTTTTGTCCGGATTTCCATCGAATATGACTTTCCCACTGACAGCCATATCAACAATGTGCTGCTTCAGGTGCCTGTGTGAATCAATCGAAGATTGAAGGGCACTACGGTGTTCAACGGATGCTTTGGGCCGGCGCGTTGTTGCAATGAGATCCCCAAAGTGAAGGGTTTCCAGTATAGCTCCGGTTTTTCTTAATTCACGTTCAGCTGTTTCGATATGTTTGATTGCTTTCTGAATTTCTTTAGTCGCTTTATCCGTCCGGCTGCGCGTTAGCTCAGGTTGAAAGTATGTGCAGCTTTCAGACAAGGTCCGACCGACCTGGCGCGAAAGTTCCCAGAGAGCCTCCCGGTCCAGGTCATATTTTTGGCTCAAAAACTCGACGTGCTCTGCGGAAAACGCGTTTGCGCCTTTAGAGCCCTGATTGTGCAGACGCCACGGTGCGGCGTCTTTAGCTGAAGTAGCAAGTGGCAGATACAAAGATTTTGGTGCGGAAACCACTACGGGCTTGGACCAGTCGTTTCCGTCATCAAATTGGGTCATTTCGGGGTTTAGCTCCACTGTTTCAGGCGGCGAACGAAATTAGCATTGAGATGAAGTCACGGCAATTCTTTATGGGCGCAGAGGGACAAAAAAACCTGATGCGCGCACTTTGGCTGCGCTTGGTTCCGTGCCTGGGCGGAACTACGAAGTCAAAATCTCTTTGAGTACGACCCGCGAAGAGTTTGCGCCGACAACGGAGTGCACCGCTCTCTGTTAGAATTTCTGTGATGCGCAGTGGTTCACAAGCTATTGGGTTAGCGAACGCCAGCGGACTGTCTGCGAATATGAGGTCTGTGACAGCGAAATTGACCGAAAAGTAAACAAGAAACTGGCGCCAAGTCCGAATGTGCCTAGGTTACTGATTTAACGTAATGGAGACGGGACGAGGCCAAGTTTATCGGAGGCGTTGCTCTGGATCGAAAACCCCCGCTTGACCAGCCGGGACGTATGTCGCATTTGATAGGCATCGAGCCACGTCCGGGGGGGCATTGTGAACGAGCCATTTGAACTCTACTCAACAAAAATTGATGCTGATCCATATCCCTATTACAACGAACTGAGAAATCGGTATCCGTGTTATTGGAGCAAGAGCGCCAATATCTGGTTTCTTTCGCGTTTTGAAGATGTTGCAGCGGCCGGGCTCGACTGGCAAACCTATTCTTCGCTCAGCGGGAATATGGTGGATGAGATTCCAGGGCGTTCCGGCGGGACGCTTGGGACAACTGATCCGCCTCGCCATGACCGGCTGCGCGGTTTGGTTCAATTCGCCTTCGCCAAGAAAAACCTTGCCGAAGCTGAGATAACGTCTGTTCGTTCGGCAGAACGCGCATTGTCCGGGCTGAAGGGACGCAGCCATTTCGACTTTGTTTCTGAGTTTTCAAGCACCATTACTGTTGAAACGTTGTTCGATCTTCTGGGATTGCCGGCTTCCGATCCGGTGAAAATCCGGAAAAACGTGGTTTTGTCAATTTCGACGGACAAGGCAAATCGCGGCCGAAATCAGGAACTGAACGAAGCGTTCTTCCAATTGACCGGATTCATTTCAGAGTTGGTGGAACAACGCAGAATGAGCCCTGCTGATGACCTGATCACACGGCTGGCTGAGAGCGAAATCGACGGAGACCGATTATCACAGCGCGAAATTGTTTTGACCGCAACCATGTTCGTCGTTGCCGGTATTGAATCGCTTTCAAGTTTCATGAGTATGTTTGCCCTCAACCTTGCGACTCATAGTGAAGCGCGCAAGCGATTGGTTGAATCCAGGGACTTGATCCCACAGGCGATTGAGGAATCCCTCAGGTACAATACGTCAGCTCAACGCTTTAAACGTGTTTTGACCCGTGACGTCACTTTGCATGGCCAGGAAATGAAGGCTGGAGACAGTATTGTTCTGATGTATGGCGCCGCCAACCGTGACGAGCGAAAATTCCCGGACCCTGATGTCTATAATATCGACCGCAATCCACGGGGGCACCTGGGCTTTGGCATCGGTAAACACTTCTGCATCGGTAGCACGCTGGCACGGATGGTCGCAGCACGAACTATGGAGTGTTTTCTTCAGCAATTCCCGGATCTGTCGCTGGCGGCGGACAAAATCGACTGGGTGCCATCATCAAATTTCCGGACACCGGTCTCGCTGCCACTCAGAGTGCGCTAAGGAATGCGCGATTGATCAGGCCCGCATTCCGGGGCTTACTCTGGAGTGCGGTTGACCTGTTGGTACTGTGTCGTGGAATTCACCATCGGGAATTTGATGTCTGGGATCGGAAGGTCGAGGAAGCGACACAATGGCGACCATCCGTCGCTGACATTCAGAACCAGCAATCTCTCAGGGCTGATTTCCTTCTGAACGTCCGCAATATGCTGGTTGAACTTCCGGATGGCACTGGCTCTGTCTTCGAGCTTATTGTCAAAAATTTGATTTCCAACCAGCTCTGCTGCCATGTCCAAAAGTGCCTTGCGATTTGCGTCCTGAAGATCGTGCCGCGTTCGGAATGACTGAATGATCGTGCGTTCCATGCTGGCATACCAATCGTCCGGGTCACGTAAAGTCAGGATTATTTGCGCCTTTGGAAACGCGACTGCCAGTTCCCGCCAGTACCGCGTCCCAGGCCAGTCGAGCTGCGCTTGGTAGCCGTCAAATACAGCTTCCCAGTCCTGTGTCTTGCCGGCCGCCGCATCAGCCCAGGGCGTCAGCAGCTTTGGATCTTCAGAGATAGAACTCATATGGTGACAGGGGCCCAAACCAAGATGCTCGAGCGAGAGTTTAAGCGATTTGGTACCCGTTCTGCCCCAGCCGGCACCGATAATTTTAAGTGTCATTTTCTTACGCTTCGCTCTGAAGTGGACCAGGTGGCTCGATCATGCAGCTACACATGCACTGGCTTGCAGTAATAAAAAAGCCGGCCTTAACAGACCGGCTTTCGAACTTGTGTCTGACGGGCTTAGAAACGCAGCGCGGCCCGGAAACTGGCAGTGTTAATTTCACCTGAACCATAGTAGCCGACCGAATCTAAATTACGACGCATTACCTCGGCACCCACGCTGAACCGGTCGTTAACTTTGTACTCGACGCCAAGACCGAAGTTACCACCCGAGGAAGTGTACGAAACATCTTCGTCTTCATCCAAAAGGGAACCAGTGGAGTATCCCGCAAAACCGTAGACCAGTGTCCGCCCAAAGGACTGACCAAGACGCGCTTTGAGATCGATTACATTGCTCAGTTTATAGTCTGGTGATGAGATATCATTGGCTTGTACTGCGACTTCAAATCCAACAATGGTATTGCCGCTGCCGACAGCCCAGTTGTGGCCGCCAAACAGCCCAGTCACCACCCCGCTATCAATATCATAATCGGGGCTCGTGGATTCATCACCGAGGAATCCGTTGGCGTTGCCAGCGCTTATGCCGACGTAAAAACCGTCCCAGTTTTCCTGCGCCTGTGCGGTGGAACCCGCTGCAATCAGTGCCGCAACAGAAGTAGCAGCCATCTTGATCTTTGGTAGTTTGCTCATCGTCGATCCCCGTCAAAAACGTTTACGTGTTATGTACCTTACTCAGCGTAACACTCAGACTTGTTGATAAAAAACCTGGAAACTGAGATCCAACAATCTTTGCGCATTATTTGCTATGCTGTTGCATGAATGAAACAAGGAAGTCATCTATCTTCGATGCACGCTGCTGTTCAGTGACCGGGTGTTTTTGCTATTCGTGTCGTGTGGGGCGCAAACTTTTCAGACTTGCTGTTCAGAAAATTTTGCCAATACGAGAGTTTCGCATTTTTTCCTGTCAGGGCGACCATCCGGACCAACAGGTATTTCATCAACTCGAAAAATCCTTGCAGGTACAGATTTGGGATTCAAATTCCGGATACACGTATTTCGTGCCCTGTCCAGGCAATCTGAAACCAGAGTAAGCGGCTCCAATACGACAAATGCGACCAACTCACTCACCACATTGTCTTTTGGGTTCCTGAAGCAAATAGCGTCTTGCACGCCTTCAGCAAGCCGAAGTGCATTTTCAGTGATCCGCGCATTCACCTTGGTTCCGCCGAGATTGACGACGTCATCGGTGCGCCCCTCGATTTTCAGTTCACCGTTGTGTCCCCAGCGCGCCAGGTCTCCGGGGTAAAACCAGCCACCGCGAAAACATCTTTGTTGAGCTTCCGGGTTGTTTAAGTACCCGTTGGCCAGGTACCCGTTCCGGACCCTGACAACGCCAGGTTCATCAACGTCGCAAAGCTCGTCCTGTTCATCCACGATCTGAAGTTCACTGTCCAGAAGTTCGCCGCGCGACAAGACGCGCCCTTGGCTGTCTAAAGAATGCACATTCTTAAACGTTCTGTTGGTTTCACTTGAACCATAAAGGTCAACCACTTCATCGAAATTTTCCAACATTTGCCGGATGGACGATGTTTCTAGCTTGCCGCCGCCGCAATGCAGCATCGGAATTTTTCCGCCAAACCGTTGTGGCGCCAAAATGTCTTTTACTTGTTCGGGAGAACCAACAACCAGGTTAACACCGTTTTTCAAAAAGAAAGATGCGTCGCGGCTGTCTACGATCGTGCACGGGCTCAGCAAAGCCGACAGGGCTCTGGAAACGAAGGGCCGCGCTGTACAATTGAAAAGAGGAGCAAAACAGGTCTTATGCGCGACGTAGTCGGCACGTGCAGCTATCGACCGGTCAAATACCGTCCGCTGGGACAAGCTAATAAACTTTGGGAACCCGGTGGTTCCGGATGTATGAGTGATCAACCATGGCGCGTCGGGGGAACTGTAACCTTCGTAGGTATCGAGAGCATCGTTGTTTTTAAATACATTGTGTGGTGACCAGGATTGGTCAATGGACACGACATCAACGCCCCCCAAATCAGTCGCTTCCGTCGTCGCAAAGAAGTGGCTCGCTTTCACTACTTTTGCGCGCGCAAGGAAATTGCCCGCGTAGGCATATTGGGCCCCTAAAAGTGCAGAGGCCAGCAGTGTTGAAACCGATGCCACAAGGTCGCTTGTCTCAACAATAATCATGGAAGTCTGATCGACGCCCGCCTGTTTCATTTTCCAGGCGAAGGCCTCAACAACGCGCTTCAGTTGTGCGTATGTGAGAGTGATGTCTTCAGCAATAATTGCGGGAAAATCGGGGTTGGCATCGGCGGCCCTGAAAAATTCAAAGCCGATGTTACTGTCTTGTTTGGTGTGTTCCAATTTGGTCCCTTTACCCTCTGTCATTGCTCGTTCCGCCGGATTTTGGCCGAAATCATTTTATGGTATGAATTCGATCAGTTGGTAGTCTGACGCCGTTCAAGCACCAGATTTTGACAATAGGTCCGGTGTGGTCTTCCCTCTTCTGTCAAAGGAATTTCCTTGGTGACTGATATTCGTTTTGGCGTCGCGAGTTTTCCCAGTTTGACGAGGCATTCCAACTTTGCCTTTTCGATACAATCCAAAGGCGACGCTCTCTCAGATATTTGAATTAAGGCCAACAGTTCACCAGATCCGCCGGGTTTCGGATTTTCAAAACAGACCGCGCCTTCGACCCCATCAATGGATTTAAGGATCGTATCGACCAAGCGCATATCGATTTTCACACCACCAAAATTGGCGACGTCGTCCACACGGCCCGAAACTTTGAGCTCTCCGTTTTCACCCCAGGAAGCGACATCGCCAGGGTAGAACCAATTCCCTTTGAACGCTTTCGCAGCAGCAGACGGGTTGTTCAAATAACCCTTCGCCAGATAGGGATTTGTAACACGTACAACGCCAGACTCTCCCGGGCCGCAGAGGTTGTCATTGTCGTCAATGATCTCCACAGTTGAATCGACGGACTCACCAGTCGTTGTCAAATTTCCGTCTTCGTCCAAACACTTGATATTTTTGAAACTTCTGTTGGTCTCTGTTGACGCATAAACATCTACGACTTTGGTGAAGTTTGTCAGCAATTCGAGCGAAAGCTCGTCATTTAGAACCGACCCAGCTATGTGAACCTGAGGTATCTTGGGGCGAATTCTGGATCCGCTGAGAAGTTCTGAGACCTGGCGAGGCGACCCCATGACCAAATTCACACCCACCTTTTGCCAGAGCGAAATGTCCCGGCTGTCCACTATTGTACACCCGTTAATAAGTGAAGCTATGGCACGCGTAATAAACGGGTAAGCAGTACAAGAGAAAAGCGAACTGAATTTCGTTTCGCCGGGTACAAAATCATCATTGACTGCTTTTGAACGGGCAAAGACCGTTCTGTTGCTCAGTTCCAGATATTTTGGGGTGCCTGTTGTGCCCGATGTCTTCACAATGAGCCAGGCGGCTTCTTTGTCTTCGCAGACTGCGAACGGAAGTTTGTCCGGCTCAGCGGTTTGATTTTGATCAGGCGCCCAAGAGCCGTCCATTACAACAAAGTTCACTTTGCGCGAACCTGACGCTTCTGGAGACCGGAAGAAATGGGTAGGACGTACCGCCTTTGATTGCGCCAGAATACGGCCTGCCTCGACCCACCGGGAGCCGAGCAGCGAAGTGGCAATCAGCGTTGCAAGAGAAACAAGTGTATCTTTAGTGTTTATTGCGACGATTGAATCGCGGCTCACCCCATACGATTTCATCGCGTGAGCGAAGGCGACAGAAACAGATGCCAACTGCGCAAATGAAACAGTCATTTCATCGTTAATCAATGCCGGGAATTCCGGAATTTCCGATGCAATTTTCAGACATTCAAATCCGACGTTCTCTTCTTGGGATTGTGTCAGCATCTGCCTCACCAACTTAGTTTAATAAGAACGCCAGGCTCTGCTCGCGAAGGACAGGCCGCGACGGGAACGCCGATTAGTACGAGGGTTACCGCGATCAATCGAAACCGTCAGCCTCGCTCAGTACTGCGGAAAGATCGAGCTGACAAACCGTACTGGTTATTAGTTAAGTTAAGTTACTTGAGAACAAAAGTGGAAATACTGGGGCGCCACAAAATCGTTTCCCGAAGAAATTTCAGATTGAATGGGTTTGGTACTAGATCAAGGAAGACCGACACCTAAACTCTTATCGGAGCAGGAAATTCCCATGCGCGATCTGAAAGTCCGAAAAGCTATGTTGTTGGTGCGCCATTTTAGGGCAACAATATATGACTTGGAAATATCGAGCACAAATGTTAGCCGAGACAGGTGCAAAAAGAGATCCAGTAGCAACAGTAACGATGCATTCAGGTAGCGGAAGTGTGGTGAGCAATTTACGAATGCTGTCTTCAGAACACATGTGCTTGGGAAGTTCTCTATTGAACCATAACGGTCTGATGACGCCTCATTTAGGTCAAGTATTCGGAACTGTTTATGCCATCCAGCATATCCAAGAAGAAGTCTTTGGGGTGATCCACCGGGAATCTTCGCTATATCAACTCGCTAGCGATATTAAGATTCTCGACGCCAGTTTAGGCCTTGTGTCGCGATCTTTGCCCGATGCCGTTCTTCGCGCGCTGAAATCAACGCAGATCCCATTCGGGCAACTTCTGATTGATAATGAAATAGAAGCTGAAATAAGCAATTGCACGCTCTTTACTCGTGATAATTCTGCAGGCGACCAAATACTTGGTCGCCGCCACACGATCCTTGACAGCTCGACCGGAGAACCATTGTGTCACGTGGAAGAGCGCCTGGCACCCGAGCACTCCCTGATCAAGGCCAAGAAATTCTTCTGGAGCAAGAAATAGTGAAAAAAGTTGTCGTAGTAGGTGCCGGTCCAGGTGGAATTGTCGCTACAAAAGAAATTCTTGAACGTGGAATTGACGATGTTGTTTGCCTTGAAAGCAGCCAAGCGTTGGGTGGCGTTTTTTCACGAAGCTATGAAAACCTTCTCCTTACGTCGTCTGCGGTTTTCAGCATGTTTTCTGATCACTGGGTTGGCGACGGCAACGAGCATCACTTCTGGACAAAAAAGGAAGCTGTTCAATATTGGACCAATTATGCCGAAGAATTTGGAGTTTCCGAAAAAATTAAGTTTGGTTCCACTGTAGCATCCGCAAAACTTATTAATGGCTGCTATTGGGAATTGGAAACTTGTGCCGGAGAACAATATCGCTGCGAGCACCTGATCATTGCGATCGGCAACAACAACATCCCCAAATATCCGGAGTGGATGTCCGAGCTAACAAGTGTCGCAAGTTCTCACTCAAAGGACTACTTCAATGCAAAATCCTTCGCTGACAAGCGTGTTCTCGTCGTTGGAGGTGGTGAATCAGCATCTGACATAGCCTTTGAAGTGTCTAAAGTTTCGGAAAAAACTTGGGTTAGTCTTCGGGAAGCGACCGGATGGGTGGTTCCAAGGAAACGTAATGGCCGCGCTGCCGATATGTCGACCCACCGAGGAGTCTGGAACCTGCCTCGTGACTACGGCGGAAAAATAAGTCAGGCAGTGCTGGATTTCGAACGCAAGGCGCAAGATCCGGTATCGGATGCGGTTGTTCAATTGAACAACCGGCTGAAGGCGAAAAAGGGAATGTTCGGTACTTATGGTACGAAAACACTCGCGCTTCCTCTGGCCATGGCAAACCACGGCTGCAGTGTTGTCGATGGCGTGGATCAAGTCCGAAAGGGCGGGCGCGAGCTTGTCACAACGAGCGGCGAAGTTCTGGAAGACATCGACTGCGTGGTATTCTGTACAGGCTACACAAATTCTGTATCATTTCTTACTGACGAAATTTGCATTGAGACACCGAGAGAACTCTACAAGCATATTTTTCATCCTCAAACCCGTGAGAAACTTGCGTTTATTGGCTGGGCTCGCCCAGGCTTTGGAAGCCAGTTTCCAATTATGGAGATGCAAGCGCGACTGTGCAGCCATGTCGTGTCCGGGGACATCAACTTGCCATCGAATGGTGAGATGGAAAAAACTGCGAAAGAGGACAAAGCAGTCTATCTGGCCCAATTTGAGGGCAACGCCAAGCACATCAATAGTTTGGTTGATTACCACAGATACATGGACAGCATCGGCGACATGCTGAACTGCGTCCCTCCATTCTGGAAATACTTCTTACTCAGACCTAACCTCTGGATGCGCCTTGTTTATGGACCGACGCAGGCGACACAATTTCGATTAAGGGGACTTGGCAGCAAGCCGGAAAAAGCGATCCAAATCTTGCGAAAAATCCCGGTTAGCGGATTGAATCATATTGTCAAAGCGGGAATTCGTGGGAGATTTCGCTACATGTTTCGACGTTAAGGAAATGAAGTACTAAGTGCACCGCCCACTTTTTCAGGAGATGCGATCAGTATCGCGGTCAGGTCAACCGTCCCGAAGTGGTGCGCCACAGGGCTGTGGGATACTCTGGCCGTGACCTGTTGGTGCCCGAATTCCGAGGTTATTTTTTGCCCCGAACCTTCCACGCTAGCAGCGTTTGGCAACGCTGGTTTCACCCTCCCGCAACCAATACATCACAACATTATCAACACGACAGCGCCCCAAGGGGCGCTTTTTGCGTTTTGCGTTCAGTACGCGGTGCTACGCTGGTGCTACACCGCAGCGCAAAGCAAGCACCCTTGCCGAAGAGACACTTTGGGCGGATTGCTGACTTCGCTGCGCGCTGCGCGCTGCGCCAATGCCAGTTGTGCAGGGTTTGGCTGTGACCGCCATGCCGCAGCGCGACCAACCAGCTAATGCCAAGCCCTATAAGCGTCAATTGATATCAGCGTGAGAGGTTAGAGCGGTCGTTAGTCGCGGCGGTCAAGAATGGCGGCTGTAGGCCGTTTAGGCCTGAAATTGGCCTTCGTCTAGACTTCTCGGAGCCTACAGGATTCTTCACTTCCAATGCTGGTTGGGGACAAAGAAAATCGGGCAACCGGAAACACTTAGCTTTTACTTTCCTCCCAGATCTGGCTAGTCTTCTCTAGGCAATCAGCATGATTAGGGCCGAAATTGGATTTTAAATTCGCTATTACAACTCTTACAGCTAATGCCATCGTGATGTTTGCCCGGCTGGTAACCGCAGTTCGGGCAATTTGGGACGGCGTTGAACCCATTGCATCCAAGCGGGTTTATTTTGCAAATCACACCAGTAACGGCGATTTTGTTTTGATCTGGGCTGTCTTGCCGCCGGAACTCCGCAGGCGGACTCGGCCGGTGGCGGCGAAGGACTACTGGCTAACCTCAAAGCTGAAGGCCTTTATCGGTCGCGAGGTTTTCAAAGCGGTTTTGATAGATCGGAACCGCGAGACGCGCGAGAAAGATCCGATCAGCCAAATGGCCGACGCGCTGGATAGCGGCAGCTCATTGATCCTTTTCCCGGAAGGAACGCGAAACACCGGAAGCGAGGAGCTATTGCCTTTCAAGACAGGGCTTTTTCATTTGGCAACGCAGCGCTCGGATGTCGATTTGATTCCGGTTTGGATTGAAAATCTCAATCATGTCATGCCCAAAGGCGAGGTACTCCCGATCCCATTGATTTGCACCGTTCGCTTTGGCGAACCGCTGCGCCTGGATGCGGGCGAAAGCAAGGACGAATTTTTGGAACGAAGCCATGCGGCTCTTCTTTCCCTTAAGGACGATGGAGACGTTACGTGACTGCGCCATTCGAATTCATACTTCTCTTGGGTGGTGTGCTTAGTGTGCTGGTCTTTGCGTCAGTCGTTGCGTCTATTTTGAAAAAGAAGTTGGGCCCTGGCGGCTCGGATCCGGTGATCGAAAACCTTAATGCGCGCATAAACTCCTGGTGGGCCATGGTGGCCTTGTTGGCTATCGCAATGCTGTTTGGACGCGCCGGTGCGGTGACGCTATTTGCGTTGCTCTCCTTTGCGGCGATGCGTGAATTTCTGACCCTGACCGCGAAATCCCGCGCTGATCACTATGCCTTGGCCACAGCCTTTTATGTTATACTGCCGGTGCAATACTATTTGATCTGGGTCGACTGGTACGGTCTCTATTCAATCTTTATCCCCGTCTACGCGTTCCTTTTCCTTCCCATCATTTCGGCGCTAAGGGGGGAGACGGAAAACTTCCTGACCCGTATATCGGAAACGCAATGGGGGCTGATGATCTGTGTTTTCGCAGCCAGTCACGTTCCGGCCCTGCTAACCTTGGAAATCCCCGGATATGAGGGCAAGTCGATCCTGCTGATCGCGTTTCTTGTTGTGGTCGTACAAGGATCGGACGTTCTGCAATACGTTTTCGGCAAACTCTTCGGGCGTCTGAAAATCGCGCCTGTCCTGTCGCCATCAAAAACCTGGGAGGGGTTCCTGGGCGGTGTCTTGTCCGCCAGCCTTATTGGCGCGAGCCTTTGGTGGATGACACCATTCGCGTTTTGGCAGGCCTTCTTTGTGGCTCTGACGATCACAATCATGGGGTTTTTCGGCGGTCTGGTGATGTCAGCGATTAAGCGCGACAAAGGGGTGAAGGATTGGGGGCACCTCATTGCAGGGCATGGCGGTTTTATTGACCGGCTAGACTCGGTTGTGTTCTCGGCACCCATCTTCTTTCACGTTGTGCGTTATTTCTGGTCGTCCATATGAGCCTATTGCGAAGCAAAGCTGTGCACGGAGTTGGAGGCTTTCTACTCATGGGCGGATGGGCCGTTTTTGCCAACCGTGCACATGAGATGCCTGCACCGCTTACTGCGGGCCTCGTCCAGGGCCTTCTTACCGCTACAATCACGCTCTTTCTGAAGCGGATCATAGAAAGCATCTACCATTGTGTCGCTGGATGGCAACGCTTCGCTCTACCGCCTCTCGCCGCTTTTCTTGTCTCTATCGCTTTGCTAACACTGATCCATACTATCGCGGGGACGCCCGCTCTGCTTGCGACGATTTCGGTTCCTGTCGCAGTCTCGACTCTTTACGCGTTCCTATACACCATTACACTGAGCCGCCATGTCTGAACGTCGCCCTATTGCTAGTCGGAATTCCAAGCTTGCCGCACGTGTTGCCCGAGTACTGGCGGATCGTGGCATCTCTCCTAACCATATTTCACAGGCCTCAATGGTCTTTGCAGCACTAGCCGGATTGGCGTTTTGGCTGTCGGGCAACACCGACGGCTTTCTGTACGTGTTGTGCCTTGTCGGTGCCGCGCTCAGCTGCCAGTTTCGACTGCTTTGTAATCTCTTTGACGGTATGGTTGCAGTCGAAGGTGGACGAGGTGAGTCCGATGGGCCGTTCTGGAATGAAGCACCAGACCGCGTAGCGGATGCGTTTATTTTTGTTGGCATTGGATTGGGCACGGGATCTCCGGCGCTGGGTTGGGCCGCCGCCGCATTTGCAATTGGTGTTGCTTACGTCCGCGAGTTGGGCAGCGCGCAAGGATTGGGTGCTGACTTTCGAGGGCCGATGGCCAAACAACAGCGAATGGCGACGGTGACAGCCGCCGCCGCGATTGCCATTTTCGCCCCAAAGATCTTTGGATGGTCTGTTCTTAACATAGCGTTGTGGATTATCATCCTTGGCTTATCCGCAACCATACTCCGCCGCAGCCTCAGAATGATCGCGTCGCTCAAATCCACTTCCCAAAATGATAAATAGTTACTGAAAAGTTCGCTCGCAAAGATGTTCTAACTCGCCGCCTTGGCAAATCGCAAAGCACAATAGTGAATTTCTCATCTGCAGAGAATGTCTCCTTCGACGGGCTGCATTGCAGCATCAGATGACGTGACTCAACGGCAGGTTTGGGCCGTTTCTGTCCGTGAGCTTCAAAACTCCTAATCTGCTGTCCGCCCCGTCCGCCCTGTCCGCCGCCCAGCTATACTGGGTTGACCGGCGGACAGGGCGGACGGGGTCAGGCCTGTTTCAGAGACAGGATACGGGTGCGGTCTTTGCCGACTTTTTCCCGTTCAATGGTAATGCCTTGGCGGCGCAGCAGCGGGGTGATGCGGCGAAACTCGCTGCCAACCCCGACAATGCCGGTCGACGTAACCACCACTATCAAGAATTAGGAGTAATTGTCGGCAATCGGATCAAGAAGCTGCGAGAGGAGGGCCACATAAAACACAACCGCTTTCGGGCTCAGAACAGCCGTGAAAAAACCTTCGCGTGCGCTCGACATCCCATTTTGCTTTTTGGCATTCATTGGCAAATTGACGTCGACCTGATGTTCTTCAACGATTTGACGGTAGCCAAGTTGCGCCATGTAAAAAACACCGGTCCATTTCACAATCTGGAACAGCTCGGATGATGCAGACAAAATTGCGCCAGCGCCAAACAGCGATAGTCCGACAAGGACAACGCCACCAGCCAGCTCGCCTGAAATACACATGAATGCTGCCCAGTGCCACGCGGCGGCGCTTGTCCGGTGACCATCAATACACCAGCACCGGGTACGATAGAAATTACGGCGTAGGTTGCTCCGAAAACCAACCAGAGTTCGAGTTTCATGTCCTGCGCCTTTGCAATTCATTCGTTGAAACGGACGTTCGCGGCGATGCAGGACGATGGCGCTCTGGGGTCGAAACAACCGTTCGCCCCATCATTGGCCAATGTCAGCACTTGGCCGTGAATTGCGCAGTCAGTAATTTATATCGGTTCAAACTCCGAAGTTGCTTTTGCTCCGGATTCTACATGCCAACTGCGTACTGCAACGCTGGTTGCGTGCTCCCGCAACCAATACTTCCTGTAAAATACAACACCTTAAACGCCTCCCTCGGGAGGCTTTTTGCGTTCGCACTCCCGCAGTGGAAGCACAGCGGAAGCAACTGAAACGCATAAACAGGTGTGACGGATGCACACGCTTATCGCGCCGCTTTGCCGGTAAGCAGTTGGGTGAACTTTTTAGTACATGGGACCCACCAGTGGGATGGGATGCTCTTGTCTGGAGGGAAGGCACTGAAGGAGCATCAAGCCGCCGCGACGGCTGTCGATGTTGTCTTGTGCTCCAGGCATCCTCCATCCCTACGGTGAGCGGCAAGGCTGGTTTTGCCTTGCCGCAACCAGTCGGAATTCCGCGGTAAATCCCGGGGCCAGAACGTTCATCTGGCTGCGCAAAGGTTCAATGCCGTCACGGCGGCATCAGAGCTCAGGGCTCCGTCTGGTCAGGGTTGAGACGGTCCACCGGACCGTTTCTATGACACGGCCGCTGCTCGAATGAGTTGATCGACAATGGCAGGCAATACCCGCCCCAGTGGTTGGTGGATCCACCGAAATAGTGAAGCTGGCATGAATCCAGTTCGGCAAAATCACGTCAGTCGATCTCCCCGCTATACAACGCCTGGGACTCGTCCTCATATTCAAGCCCGCCGCCTTCGAGCAAACATATCCAGCGACCACGTTCGGATGCGAATTCTTGCGCGAGCGCGTTTCCTGCGGCACCGGCGCCGACGATACAAATATCATAAGAGAGATCAGCAGGAATTTGGTCTGCAAGAGCGTCAAAAAACATACGAATTACCGTCCCGGAATAAATCCGAAAAAATGCAATTCAGTCCTTTGGCAATTACCGCGTTGTTGGTGCGGCCCCGCGGTCGACCCGGAGCCATTTTAAGTTCATTGCGGGAGTGGCTCCATCAGGGCCCATGTTGGATGACTGTTCTCTTTGAGACCAGAGGGACCTGCCAGACGAATGCAAAGCAAGTCCGGGTCCCACGGACTCTCTGATTCCGGGCGAAACAGCGCGGTGGTGTTTCAGAATGGCAGTCGTCGGGCACGACACTCTGCAACCATCAGCGCTGCCCCGAAAGCCTGAGCAACCTGGCAGCCGCTGACGTCTGCACAGGTCGCGGGCATATAATCCTGCTTGAACGCGAAAAGACGAAGAGGAAAATCTTGAAACTAAGGCGCTCCCAGCATGCTGAATTCGCAGCTTAACTGAAGCCGGATGAACGACTACTCCCAGAAATCAGACTGCCTTCAGTCTCAAACTGTCTGATGACGGACACAGTGACTTTCGGGAGAGGTTTTGGGAGGTATTTGGGAGGCGCGGCACCGGAATTAACCGGCGGCCGCAAAGTCAGGTGTCAGGGTTCAGAAGTTGTCGATTTCGATTTCTTCAATCGCGACAACATTGCCGGCGGCGTCTTTCAGCACGGCCGCCACGTCGTTTGACGCCCCGGCACCGTTGAAGTGTACAAACACGTTGCTGTTGGCGCCGGCGTTGACCGAAGTGGTGCCGAGTGTGTCACCCAGCGCGCCGCCGACCAGCTCAACGATTTCAACGGTACCGGCGGTCTCAGAGCGCACCAGCTCAAGTTCGATGCGGCTGTTGCTGTCCTGGTTGTA
>MAAC01017612.1_pt1 | contig 17063 bp, 17 predicted proteins | sample 1115981 | NCBI WGS metagenome assembly MAAC01 (sample SAMN04961126, study PRJNA320927) | seawater metagenome | isolation source: sample BD02T64 sea water enriched with oil for 64 days | place: USA:Gulf of Mexico | collected 2013-07-27 | reverse complement strand
CCAATTTCTTCATTTACTTCACGAAGGGCAGCAGTTTCAATGCTTTCGCCAGCCATGACATGACCGGCAACAGAAACGTCCCAGTAGTTAGGGAAGGTCTCTTTATTCGCAGCTCGTTTTTGAAAAAGGACGTCGCCAGTTTGGGTGTAAAACCAAATATGAACCGTGGCATGGAATAATCCCTTTGCATGGGCTTCGTCTTTTGAACACACTAGATTTTTAGGCGCACCATTATCAGTTAATATGTCTAAAAATTCTTCCAATAGGATATACATTAGTTCTCAATCAAAGATATGATTTAATAAAAATATAAGTCGTCGTAAAAGGTGATTATTTATGTTAATTAGTATTTTTGGGGAAACATACTCATCTACTATGCGCATTTTTAAAAAGATTTTACTCGCTGTTTTATTATTGTTAATTCTTGCGGTAGCCGGAGGCTATTTATACATAAATTCGATAAAGCCACAATATTCTGGTACTTTGGAATTACAGGATTTGGAAGCAGAAGTTTCGGCCTACCTGGATGACTTTGGAATTCCACATATTTATGCCGAATCCCAGGAAGATGCGTACCTCGCTTTGGGCTATTTACATGCTCAAGATCGACTTTGGCAAATGGAACTCTTGAAGCGTATTGCTCCGGGACGATTATCAGAAATACTCGGAAAGGAACTTCTAAAGACAGATCGTTTTTTTGTATCATTAGGAATTGATGAAGCTTCAGATAATGCAGTAGCGGTTATGGATAAACAAAGTGAGGCCTATAAACTGGGGATGGCTTATATTAATGGCGTTAATCAGTATATAAATGAAGGTGCCACGCCTATAGAATTTACTTTGGCAGGTGTTGAAAAGGAAGCCTTTCAATTAAAAGACGCGTATAATATTTTTGGGTATATGGCATTTAGCTTTGCAATGGCTCAGAAGACAGACCCTATGCTTACAGCGATACAGGAAAAACTTGGTGCAGACTATTTGATTGACCTCGATGTGATCCCAAACGCCAATGGGGTGATAATAAAAAATAATAGACCCACGGTTGATGCCTTGGCTCAATTGTCTACAGAGATTGCTCAAATCACCGAAAAATTACCAATTCCTGCTTTTATAGGGAGCAATAGTTGGGTAGTGTCAGCAAAGAAATCTGGTACGGGAGCTGTAATATTAGCTAACGATCCTCATATTGGATATGCACAACCTTCAGTGTGGTATGAGGCACATATTGTTACTCCAAACTATGAAATGTATGGTTATCATTTGGCAGGAATCCCTTTTCCTATATTAGGTCATAATCGTGATTATGGCTACGGAATTACCATGTTTGAAAATGATGATATCGATTTTTATAAAGAAACGAATCATCCTACTGACCCTTCAAAATATCAAACGGCAGAAGGTTATGAATCCTATACTAGCGTCTCAAAAACCATAAAAGTAAAGGATGAAGATGATGTGGTTATTGAAGTGAAATCAACGAGACATGGCCCCATTATGAATACGGTTCAAGATGAAATTACCGTTGAGGCCCCAATTGCAATGTCCTGGGTTTATACACAACATAAAATAGAACTATTGGAAGCTGTATTTAATTTATCTCATTCAAAGTCTATGCAAGATGCTAAAGCAGCGGCGTCAATGATACATGCGCCTGGATTAAATATTATGTATGGTGATGCTAAAGGAAATATAGCCTGGTGGGCAGCAGGAAAACTGTATAAACACGCCCCACAAGTGAATGCTAAATTTGTTTTGGACGGTGCAAGTGCAATTGATAACGACATTGAATTTCTCGATTTTAAAGACAATCCAATGGCCGAAAATCCTGAATGGGAATATGTGTATTCAGCAAACAATCAACCGGATTCTGTTGCTGGAATTATGTATCCTGGTTATTATTTACCAGAAGACAGAGGCCGACGAATTGTTGGTTTACTGGAGTCAAAAAACAACTGGGATAGAGATAGTTTTGCTAAGATGATTGTGGATGTAACTTCTCCAGTAGCTCTAGAGAATATTAGAGAATTAACCACGGTTTTAGATTATAATGCCTTTACTAAAAATCAGCAACGGGCTATGGATATTTTGCAATTATGGGGAGGGCAGAGTGATTTTGAAGATATTGCACCAACAATTTACCAACGGTTTATTTATAAATATTTAGAGGATACATTTAAAGACGAATTGGGGGATGAATTATTTGGTCAATTATTAAAAACACATTTAATTAAACGATCGATAGCCTTACAATTGGGTAATGATGCTTCAATTTGGTGGGATGATAGTAGTACTACGACTCATATAGAAACAAAAAAAGAAATTTTAAACCGCGCTTTTGTGGCCGCAATTACAGCTTTAGAAGCACAATTAGGGGATAATATAATACACTGGCAATGGTCTAAAGTACATACGCTTGAACATAACCACGCTTTAGGGGCAGTAGAGACTTTAAGACCGTATTTTAATGTTGGTCCTTTTGAGGTAGGAGGTACCGAAGAAGTTATTGACAATAAAGCGTTCCATTTTAATGATGAGGGATTATATAAAGTGAATTCTGGGCCATCTACACGTCGAATTATTGATTTCTCTGATATAGAGAATAGTATTAGTATTTTGCCAACAGGCCAATCTGGAAATCCATTTAGTGAACATTATGATGACCAAGCCGAAATGTATAATAACGGGGAGTTTAGAAAAATGAAAATTAATAAAGCGGAAATAGAAAAGACTTCAAGGTTATTAAGTATTGTTCCTAAAGATTAATTTTGAGGGTCAATTTTGTGAATGAGATCTCATATGATATACAAAACCAATCAGGATGAGATTTCTCAATACTTCCATATAAAAGTAAACCCCTAGACAAGGTCTAGGGGTTCGTTAATTTTAGCAAAGCTATTTATTTATTCAAAATAGCTAAAAGTATCGCCATCTTTAATATTTAAAAGCGTCTCATAAATCATTTTAATCACGTTTTCCACATCATCTTTATGAACCATTTCTACCGTAGTATGCATATAACGTAGTGGTAATGAGATTAAGGCACTGGCAACACCACCATTACTATATGCAAAGGCATCAGTGTCTGTACCTGTAGCTCTAGAGAGTGCCGAACGCTGAAATGGTATTTTCTTGGCCTCGGCAGTTTCAGTAATTAAATCTCTTAGGTTTTGTTGTACCGCAGGCGCATAAGCAATGACTGGACCTTTACCCATTTCACAAAGACCTTCTTTTTTCTTGTCAATCATTGGCGTAGTTGTATCATGAGTAACATCAGTCACGATAGCCACATTTGGCTTTATGGTTTCGGTTATCATTTGAGCGCCGCGTAATCCAATTTCTTCCTGAACAGAATTTGTAACGTATAATCCAAAAGGTAATTCTTTTTTATTCTCATGAAGTAAACGTGCCACTTCAGCAATCATAAAGCCTCCCATTCTGTTGTCTAATGCACGACAAACAAAATTATTTTTATTCAGAATATGAAATTCATCTGGATAAGTAATCACACAACCCACATGGACGCCTAGTTTTTCTACTTCTTCTTTCTTTTTACAGCCAACGTCTATAAAAATATTATCAGGTTTAGGTGCTTCTTCTTTCCCTTTCAAACGCGTATGTATTGCAGGCCATCCAAAAACGCCTTTTACAATACCTTTTTTTGTATGAATGTTTACAATTTTACTCGGCGCAATTTGATGATCACTCCCGCCATTACGGATCACGTAAATAAGTCCGTTATCTGAAATATAGTTTACATACCAAGAAATTTCATCGGCATGACCTTCAATTACAACTTTGTATTTCGCTTTTGGGTTAATAACCCCTACCGCTGTACCATAGGTATCTGTAATAAACTCATCTACATAAGGTTTGAGGTAATCCATCCATATTTTCTGACCATCCCATTCGTAACCTGTAGGCGCAGCGTTGTTTAAATATTTTTCTAAAAAGTCAATTGACTTTTTGTTAAGTATTTTCTGTTTTGCCATTCGAAATAATTTTTGCCTAAATTAACAATATTCGTGCACAATTAATAGTTAGCATTAAGTTAATTAGTAATTTTACGTTGTTAATTATTCTTTTAGAATTTATAATTGTTATGCGAAGTATTTTTTATGTCCTGATCTTATTTCCAATACTCTGTTTTGCACAGGAGCAAGAGCGGGAAACTGATACATTGGAGACTAAATATTTAATTATTGCCGGTGATTCGGTACCTCGAACGTCTATTGATTTGGATGAAGTTATGCTACTTCATAGGCTGCAATTTAATAGTAAAGAAGATCGTAGACGGTATTTGATTTTGAAACGCAAAACCATTAAGGTTTATCCTTACGCCAAATTAGCCGCTGAACGCTTAGATTCACTCACTGCAAGATTGGGGCGATTGGAAAAAAAGCGGGCAAGGAAACGTTATGCCAAAAAGATCCAAAAATATATTGAAGGGGAGTTTTCGGAAGAACTGAAGAAGTTTACCCGTACTGAAGGACAAATACTCATTAAATTAATTCACAGGCAAACGGGTCGAACAACTTTTGAACTCATCAAAGAATTGCGTAATGGTTGGCGTGCATTTTGGTTTAATAATACCGCGCGTTTGTTCGATTTATCACTCAAACGAAAATATGATCCTTATAATGAAAAGGAAGATTATTTAATTGAAGATATTTTACAACGAAACTTTCAAAGTGGACGCTTAATCCGACAAAAATCGGCGCTAGGTCTTGATTTCTATGAGTTGTCAGATAAATGGCTTAAACCAACAAAAACAGTAGTTAATGAACGTTCAAACTAAGCTTGAAGAACAATTAAATTCTCTTTCTCATGCTATAGGGGCACTTCTTGGTATCGCAGGCTTAGTATTATTAATAATACTAAGTAAGGACAAAACCGCCTGGAGTTTATTTAGCGTTATTGTGTATGGAATATCTATTATTATCCTGTTTACAGCATCTACAATGTATCACGCGGTAAAAGGGGAGCGGCGCAAACATTACTTCAGAATAATAGATCATATAAGTATTTATCTTCTCATAGCAGGAACTTACACGCCCGTATTATTAATTACTTTGGAACAGAGTTTAGGCTGGATCTTATTTTGGGTGGTTTGGGGAATTGCTGCATTTGGAGTGATTTTAAAACTTTTTTTTACAGGTAGATTCGAGATATTTTCCACCATATTATATTTGGTAATGGGTTGGCTTATTATGTTTGACTATACCAGCCTTTCAACGCTTATGAGCCCTGAGGGAATTAACTTATTTATTGCCGGAGGATTATGTTATACAGTAGGGATCTTATTTTATGCCGTGCATAGGATTCCCTATAATCACGTGATATGGCACTTATTTGTTCTTGGCGGTGCAATTTGTCATTTTTTTATGATCTTATTATATGTAATATAATTGATAATAAAAGTTAAATACTAAACAATTGTAGCCTATGAAAATTTTAAAATACGTTTTATTCTGCTTTGGATTAGCCTTGGGAATTAATAATGCTCAAGCTCAAGATTGGCCAAATTTATCAAAGTATAGTAAAGAGAATGCAGATTTGGCTATGCCATCGGCAGATGAGGACAGAGTTGTTTTCATGGGAAACTCGATTACCGAAGGTTGGAAGTCTAAGCGTCCTAAGTATTTTTCAAATGTGAATTATATTAATCGAGGTATAAGCGGACAAACGACACCTCAAATGTTAGTAAGGTTTAGAGCAGATGTTGTGAATCTGAAGCCAAAAGTGGTCGTGATTTTAGCGGGAACCAATGATATTGCTGGCAATACAGGAAAATCGACCATTGAAATGATTGCAAATAATATAAAGTCTATGGCAGAAATTGCCCAGGCAAATGGGATTAAAGTGGTAATCTGTTCTGTTCATCCTGTATTTGATTATCCATGGAAAAAAGGACTGAACCCTGCTGAAAAAATAGTAGCATTAAATACAATTTTAAAAACATATGCTTTAAATAATGGCGCTATTTATCTCAATTATTTTAGTGCTATGGTAAACGCTGAAAAGGGGCTTAAGAAAGAACTGACATATGATGGTGTTCATCCAAATGAAGCTGGTTATGCAGTTATGGAGACTCTGGCAGAAAAAGCAATAGCAACAGCTTTGAGCGAATAAAATTAATTGTTCTTTATTAATTTAAAAGTGCGTTGCTTTCCGTTTTGCTCAACTTTGAGTAAATAAATCCCTATTGATAAGGCTGATCCTTCGAGTTTTACTTCATAAGTATCAATATCTGGCATTAGACTCAAAGTATTGCGAGTAATTTTCCTGCCTAATATATCATATAGGGTATAGGTTACTGGATAATCTTCAAAAAGGGATACAATTCTTAAATCGACATTATTGACAAATGGATTGGGATAAACCATGGCATTAAATCCTGCAGCGTCATCAATAACTTCAAAAGGATCGATAATATTTATTTTAAGTTCTCCAAAACCAAAACAGGATCCTCCAAAGTTTGATATGGGAGTAATAAGTACATAACGGGCTTTTATGTTTTCAAAATCAGGACCTTCTTCACCTTCATAATTAGTTTTTCCTGTTGCTTGATTTAATGAAAATGCACCTAAATTTATCCAGGCATTACCGTCTAAAGAATAATCGATATTAAAATCTTGGATGCCATAATCTAGATGAGATAATTCATTAGCATTCCAAAATTTCGTTTCCTTTAGCACGTAATTGTATCCTAAATCATACAGAATCCAATGTGAATCGCCATAAATTGGATTTGGATTAGCAGATGCTTCACATGAAATCCATCCGTCAAACCAAGACGTACTATGTCTATCAGGGTAACACTGAGCGTTAGCAGTTTGGACAGCAATTATTAGAATTATCGATATGTAATACAGTTTCCTTTTCACTATGTAATGTTCATAAATCCTAATGGCGGAATATTAGTATTGGTATCATAAAAATTTGAAAGATTTGGAAAAATCATATTTAGATCAGAATAGGATACACCAAACCAAATGGCTAATTCTGCCATGTATAAATCGGCAGCAGTAGTTGGAATTAATACGCCGTCAAAAAACGTTAGATCACTATTTAAAGCTAGGGAAGGATAATTGCCATATATATTTTTGCCATTCACAGAGCCTCCCATGGCAAAGGCATTTCCTCCCCAAGCATGATCTGTTCCATTTCCGTTAGAAGTAAGTGTTCTAGCGAAATCTGATATACTAAAGGTTGTGACACAATCGCTAGTATTGAGCTCTGTCATGAGATCATTAAAATAACTTAAAGCATCGTTTACAACTGCTAGTTTATTAGCGTGATTGAGAATTAATTCATCATGATGATCCCAACCGTGAACTTCAACATAAAATATTTGTCTTGAAAAGCCCAAAGTGTCTCTTGCAGCTATGGTTTTTGCAACCATTTTCAATTGATTGGCTAGATCATTATATTGTGGTTTAACTGTTGTGAATTCTGAAACTTCATCAACAGCAGCTTGAAACTCCAAACTTGAATCGTTAGATGATTTTATAGTATTGACATACGTATTTTTATAAATGTCTTGATAATCCTTATCCATCATAGCATCCAAGGCTTGCGTCTTTAATTGATCAAAGTTATTTTGACCGCCATAACCACTAATACCTACTCCACCACTATTTTTTATTGAATAAGGTATAATTTGGTTGCCACGCTGAAAAACATTTGTGCCATGCAATGAAATATTCATGGAGATATTAGTATTGGAATTCATGGATTGTATTAAATCTGCAATTCTTCCTCCCCAGCCAATATTAGTACGTTCATGAGGTCTTCCTGTGTGCCATTGTTGTTGCTGATCGGAGTGCGAAAATAATCCGAGTGGAGATTTTACGCTTTCATTTTGTAATTCCGTTTTTGTGGATGGCTCAATTAATGTACCTACATTACTAACAAAGGCCAGATTACTATTTTCAAATAGCTGCTGCATATTTGCCATTGAAGGGTGAACTCCAAAGCTCCTTCCATCGGATATTATTGGATTTATTTGTAATAGGTCATTTTGAGGTATCGCTAAATTTGAGCGTGTTGCAGCATATTCATTATACTCTGTATTTCCTTGAGGAATTAACATATTATAAGAATCATTACCCCCATGTAACATGACATAAACCAATGCTTTATAATCGCCGTTTAGATTTGCCGAGTTATCGACTGCAGATGCGGCGATGGCTTTTAAATTTATCAATGACGAAAACAGAGTGGTATATCCAACCGCAGCACAGGATTGTCCTATAAATTTTCTTCGTGATATGTTGTCTTTATGTTTTGTCATTTATATTATTTTAGAATAGCATAATCGGGACTAATTAAAATAAGGTAAACTGCCATTTTAACCCTGTAATACATATAATCTATATTAGAATTATTTCCAGCTAATGGTTCAACGGCATCCATGATTAATTGTCTGGTGCTATCTGAGAGTAATCCACGTGTAAAAAGCTTGTCCAATTCATTTATAAGTACCTCCGGATCTTTTGCATAGTATTTTAGTTTCTCAAAGTCTAAAGGCGTGCCTTCCAATTCTAAGTCCCAAGTATTTAATACAGAAAAATATTGAGGGGTGGTCCATAAATCAACTTCATTAACATAGGCAATACTTGTAGCAGAATTATGGATTTTAAACTCTGGACCAACTAAATTTTCATCTGCAAATTCAGTATTGGGAACATAGTTTGGTGAAAAGAAATTAAATACATGTGGTGCTGCCAATGGTGCTTGTGATGATGCATTATAAAAACTATATCCAATATTCCAATGCTGTCCATTTTGATTATCTAAGTCTATTTGACGTGTCACATTAAAGTAGCGCATCATAGGTTCAATGAGCTTGCCTTGATCTGGACTATTTATCCAAGTACAGGATCTCGCCTCATCATCCAGTAATATGGCTTTTATCACGGCTTGCATATCTCCGCGAACGCCATTAGTATTATTAAAAACGGCAGAAACTCTGGAAATATATTGAGCAGTGGGATTCGATTTTACTAAGTTTTGTATCAAGCGTTTTGCGATGAAAGGGGCCACATTTTGATGGTTAAACAGATGGTCTACAGTAGCTTCAATATCTTGCATTCCCGTTTGCCCTGATGGAATTGTAAAATTGTTAAGTAAATTTTTTGGCCCTGGTTCATGCCATTGGTCATACATTATCATTGGTACATCCTTTTTCGCAAAATAGAAACCGGTTCCAAATTGTGCCTGCACATTATATTCATTTGGGATTACTTCTGCAGGGCCAAGACCAGTAAAAACTTTAGCGAACTCTTTAATATCATTATTATCGTATGTTGGTATTCTATCACCATTATTGTCGAGGATATAAGTCCCATCCTGACTTAACTCGTATAAGCCAATTGAAAAAAGTTGCATAACCTCCCTAGCATAATTTTCATCGGGATGAATATTTTCATTTATAAAACTTCTCGGGTTATTATAATGACTTAAATAGGCTCCCATCATAGGGTGTAAAGTCACATTTAAGAGAATATCTCTAAAATTACCGAAGGCATTATCTTTTAAAACATCATAGTAATTACCCAATCCAACACCATAACTATCAAGATTTGAATCCCAGGAAATGACGAGAATTTCACTCAGAGCTAAGGCAATTTTTTGCCTCAATAAATCTTCGTTACCAATATTTGATTCCCACCAGGCGTATTGAAAATGGATTGAATGTGGTCCAAAATAATCTTCTGGATCACCACCATTGGCAATAAACATATTGAGGGCTTGGTTATAAATCGTATTTGTGAGTGCCCCAATGGAGGGCGAATTAATGGTATATTGAGTGTCAATCCATTCTTCAAAAGAATTTAGGGACACGGCTTTAATATATTCCAATTTTGTTCCAAAAGTTGCCTGAGATAAAAACCGAGACGTTTCTAGTAATCTTGAATCTAATCCACTTCCATTTATGGTATTATCACCCGACGCCGATTCAAACCAACCTGTTCTATTTTGGGAACTACTTGAGCTTACGGTAATACCATTACTATTCCCTGCACCAAGATAATCTGAATATTCTTGAGCAGCCAAAACAGAGGCATTGAAAAGAAAAAATAAGGCAAATAATTTGTTCATATTTCAGTATGTAGAGGAATTTTAGGTGACTGAAATGGATAATCAATTTCTCAAATATAGTAAAAATGAAGTCGAATGGCTATCTTTTTCGATGAAAGGTAAGCTTTCTTCTTATATGAATGACTTCAATTAGAGATTCTTAGCTATTAGTTATTCCAAAACCACAATAGTTACTTTGGGGTCTTTAATCCGGATTTTAAGTTATTTGTTTAATAGTTAATTCAATTTTAGAGGCAATTATATTAATATTTTTTAAGATCTACTAAACCAGTAACTTTAGTCAAGTTTTCAATAGGTTCGTCTAATACTTTAGAAATTTTGTATAACGTAAAGAATGTTATGTTTCGTTGACCTTTTTCTATTAAATTATAGCCGCTACGTGAAAACCCACAGCGATCTGCTACTTCTTTTTGGCGTAGTCCCTTACATAACCGTATATGTTGCCCGAGTTTACTCTGTAAAATAATTTTGAGTTTACGGTCTTCTGTAGTTAAATTTGACAATTGGTAAAGTCGTAATAGATAACTTCTTTGAGTTATTCAGATTAATAGCTCAATAAAGATATTTAGTTATTAATGTATCCCCTTAAATGATCTATTAAATGCTTATATATTCTTTAAAGTGTTATAGAGGTTCTAATAATTTTAAAAGAATATAAATCCATAAATATTCGAAATTTCTTACATAAATTGTAGTATAAAATAATATTTTAATATATTTGCTGTAGGTTTAAGACGACTGTATAATCCTTATTGAACAAATTGGCCAAAACTTTGCCTGTCAAATTTAAAAGATTTTCATGAGGTATTTTTATAAAAAGATTGCTATTTAAAACCAAAACCTCTGCATTAGTAAAGATTTAAAACACATTAACTTTTAAATATTTTATATAATGAAAAGAACATTTGAATTTGCAATAGCAACAGTTTTAAGCATATTTTTCTTTGGTTGTAGTAATGAAAAAATCCAAAGTATAGGCTTCACTCCGAACAAATTCGATTACACCCTTTTTGAGAGTTTGAAGGGTGAAAAAGTTAATATTGGATATCCAGAAAACATAGTTCAGTTGAGTTCAGTAATCGAAAAAAACCGAGCGATAACCGATCATATCAATAATCAATTGGGGGTTAATTTGTCATTAACTAGTGAAAGTATAGAATATGCCTCCTATAGCACTTATGAAATCATTGAAATAGGATTAAAAGAAGGCTTTTTTAATATTGATGACAGGGAAATAATACTTCAATTACAAATGAACTTAGGAAAAAATGACTTTGATTCAAGCTTGAAAACTTTTGAGTATCATGTATTGTCATTAAATTTACCACTTAATGAGTTTAAGAGATATAATACATGGGCTAATATACTTAAGGTAATTAATCAGGAAAACCCAAATGCTCTTTTATCTAATAATATATATAGTAATCAACAGCGAGGATGTTTATCCGCCATATTAGCCTATTCTGGAGCCACTGTTGCTGTAGGAGTCGCTTGTGTCCCTAATCCAGTAGCTCTTATTGCCTGCCCATTGGCAATTGCCTTAAAAGCATTGGCCTATTATAATATGATTGATACATGTAAAAAAAAGAAAATTAACAATGAATAATAGGGACAATTATGTTTGAACGAAATTTAAATTACTTTTTTATAATCCTTAGCTCCATTTTAGTTGGATATTATATTTACCATAGTATTAATGAATACTTGATAGAAGGGACCTTTTTATATAATAACATTACCATGATATTTGTTTGCGCAGGTTTGTGTTTGTTGTTTTTATCCTTTCATATTCATCGTAAGGTTAAACGAAATAAGACCTATAATCCAGATAAAGATAAATTGGCAAAGCTTTTTTCACTATTTATATTTTGGATATGCCTGATTTGCTTAATTAATTATTTTGCCTTGATTATTGAAAATGGATTCTCAGAAGGTGAAATTTTATTTTGGCAAATGGCATCAATGATACTCGGGATGATATTAATTTCCCTATACATTTATTTATTCAATAAGAAAAAAACGTACTATTTATAAGCATTCAAATTGGGCAGTGATAATAATATTTAGGATTCAGTTATTCCAAAACCACAATAGTTGCTTTAGGGTCTTTAATCCGGATTTTAATGAGTTCATAGTCCCAGATCGCATTTAATTTGTGAGCAACAATATCTAGCTTGCCTTTTCCTTTGCTCCCTTTTATACGAACCGTAATATTAACCGAGGCGTTGTTATTTGAATAGCGTACGGCACCTTCTAAAATTGCAAATGTATCAATGGGAGCAAGGTCTCCCATAACTGTAATAACCTGCGGATTGACCTTTGCTTTTTCAAGTGCATTTTCATATACAGTGGCATCAGCATAAACCTTTACAATATCTGTTACGGCATTTCCAATAGGAGACATAAAAAAAACTATGACTATTAGTAACCCACAGGGTGTGATCCATTTCCAATGACGCTGCCAGAAGGTTCTATTCATAATTATGCTTTAATAATGTCCTTATACTCTTCAAAAAAAGTTTCAAATAAATTCATATAAGTATTAAAAAACACCATAGTATCTCGCCAGGTATTTTTGTTATGAATTGACACTTTTTGTTCAAGAGGCACATAAACTCTAGAGATTTCCTTGCCATTATCTAAATAAAATTCTTCTTCAAAAATGGCCTCAGGTAAATATTCATCTTTTAAAATGGATTGTAGTGATTGTAATTTTCCCCAATAATTAATTCGGTTTTCTAAATCGTCTTCAAGATCTAAGGATACGAATGCTTTTTTAGTGTCAAAATAAAACTTGAACGAGAGGCCTTTAATTTTAGTATTGTATAACACCCATTTTCTCGGGAACGATTTACCAAAGCTTGTCCAAAATTCTTCACGTAATAGTCTGCTTTCTTCTTTAGAGAACATTGTTATTATTGAGTTTTAACATTTATTTGTCTCATGTCTACGTTATATGAAATAAGCAATACTAACAGCAACCATGATTACCAAAATTTTAGTGAGATTAAATTTATGCCCTTCACTACTTTCAAATAAAATGGTGGTAGATATATGCAAAAAGATACCAATAACTACGGCATTAATATAGTTTAGGTAGTTCGCAAACATGTCTACATTATTTGATATAATTGTTCCCAAAGGCGTCATGGCCCCAAATAGGGTTAAGAACACAACAATTTGCAGTGTTTTAAAATTAGATTGTAATAAGTAAGTGGTAATTAATATGGCAATTGGAAATTTATGTATTAAAATACCATACACCATATCATTGTGTTGGTGAATGGGAAACCCTTCCAAAAAGGCATGTAAACACAAACTAATAAACAATAGCCATGGAAAAACTTTACTGTGTTTATGGATGTGTACATGACCATGTTCGGCGCCTTTTGAGAAAAATTCAAGAAAAATTTGTACCAATACACCAATCATAATAAACAATCCTGTATGCTTGGCATCCAGGTGTTCATACACCTCTGGCAATAAATCAAAAACCGTAAGAGACATTAAAAAGGCACCACTAAAAGCAAGTAATAGCTTTATGTTAGTTACTTTTTTCTCTTTGGCAATTTTTGCGATAATAAAACCGAGAACCACCGCATATATTGGGAATAAGTATTTATTCATATTACATAAAAATCATAATTAAACGTTCAGAGTTGTACCTGTGATATTTATTGAGTTTATAATCTCCAAAAACATCTAACAACTCAATATTTGCTTCTTTAAACATGGTATTAAAATCCTGAAGGCTAAACGCTTTTACACGTTCCTTGAAATGATAAGGGATACCTTCAAACTGGAACGAAATATCTTTAATTATATAGCCATTGTCAACATATCTGGATAAATGAAAATCAATCCCTTCAATGGTTTTAACATCATCGGCAACCAAATTATTTACAACATAATCAACATTCATAAAGTCAATAACACCAACACCATTTTCTTTTAAATTGGCTTTTATAGATTTAATGGTGTTCAGATTATCATTCTCATTTTCAAAGAAACCAAAACTAGTGAACAAATTAAAAATAGCGTTAAATTTTTGTGAGTATGGCTTACTCATATCATGAACATCAAAGCGCAAGTTGTCATTTTCAAATTGTTTCGCAAAAGAAATACTTTCGGGAGACAAGTCAATTCCGGTAACATTATAACCAATAGCATTTAAATATACCGCATGACGTCCTTTACCACAGGCAAGATCTAATATCCTACCATCCTCGGCAATATTTAGATAACTCGTAAGCGTTTCCATAAAGGATTGTGCTTCTTTATCATCCCTATCTTTATATAGAATGTGATAGAATGGGGTATTAAACCATAATGTAAACCAATCTTTTGTGTGTTTTGTCATTCTATGTTTTGGAGGTTACGCTTTTTCGCTCAAGCTTCAAAAGCGTCAGGCTTTCCGCGATATCTTTTTCTGTAATTGCACGATGCACTGCAATTCATAAAAAGGATGTTGCTGCAATCCTTAACCTTATTATCAATTAACTAATATATTACAACAAAAATAAAGTATTTTTGCAACCTATTTGAGCATAATAATGGAGAATAATTTTAAAATGGTTGCCAAGACCTTATTTGGTTTTGAAGAGCTTTTAGCAAAGGAATTACGAGATCTAGGTGCATTAGAAGTAAATATTGGTGTTCGTAACGTAAGTTTCGTTGGAGACACTGGCTTCATGTATAAAGCAAATTTAGGCTTGCGTACGGCTATTAAAATTTTAAAGCCTATTAATAGCTTTAGAGTAGCTAATGAGCAAGACCTTTATGATCGAATTTATAAAATGCCATGGGATAACTATATGTCAGAAAGCGGTTCTTTAGCGATAGATGCTACCGTACATTCTACAATATTTACACACTCACAATATATTGCTTTAAAAACCAAAGACGCAATCGTTGATAAGTTTAGAAATACAAAAGGGGAGCGACCAAATGTAGATTTACGATTTCCAGATTTAAAAATCAATGTCCATATCGACCGTCAAATGTGTACGGTGTCATTAGACAGTTCAGGAGAGTCCTTACATAAAAGAGGGTATAAAACAGCCACAAATATTGCCCCTATAAATGAAGTCTTGGCAGCTGGCTTAGTCATGCTATCGGGCTGGGACGGGCAAAGTGATTTTATGGATCCTATGTGTGGTAGTGGTACCATTTTAATAGAAGCGGCAATGATTGCTTGTAATATTCCACCAAATTTAATGCGTAAAGAATTTGCTTTCGAGCGTTGGCAGGATTGGGATGTAGAATTATTTGAAAAAATAGAAGAGTCCTTATTAAAGAAAACTAGAGATTTCCATCATAAAATGTTTGGATATGATAAGGCACCATCGGCAGTAAGAAAAGCTCAGGATAATATTAAAAATGCGCATTTAGATGAGTTTATAACGGTTGAACAGGCCGATTTCTTTAAAACTCAAAAAGAAGGAGAAGCACATTTGCATATGTTATTCAATCCTCCATACGGAGAACGACTCGAAATTCTTAATATGGAATCGTTTTATGGAGATATAGGGACAACTTTAAAACATGGTTACCCCGGTACAAATGCATGGTTTATAACCTCTAACTTAGAGTCGTTAAAATATGTAGGTCTTCGACCTTCCCGAAAAATTAAGCTGTTTAATGCGAAGCTAGAGTCACGTTTAGTGAAGTATGAAATGTATGCTGGGAGTAAAAAAGCCAAGAAACAAAACAGGGAAATAAGTGATAGTTAACTGATTTATTCCAAATCACTATAAAAAATTATAGATCAATTAATTTCACTTATCAGTACTTTTCTATAAGCTGTTTAGTATGATGTTCTGTATGATAAGCCGTCCACATAATTAGTTCTCTTATTGGCATTTTACCCATTAATGGATGTGGTAGTATTAGGGTATCTAAATGCTTATTGGAAAGCTTTTTGGTTTTGTGCTGCAGTTTTTTGTTCTCTACTTTAAGTCTGTTAATGAGATATTGTTTGTCCTTAAGTTTTGGGGCTTTCATATGCTTTGAATAGGGAGACACTATATTCTCATAATCCTTCAAGCGTTCCAGATAGCGTTTCACCACTGTATCATAATCTCGTACGCCTCTATTGGCAATCCCGTATTTGTACTTCAGAAAATATTTAGGCAAACTTAAAGCTGTATTTAAAGGCTTTATACTTTGTAAGAGATGTAATAGATGTTGACCAGTAGTCCATTTTCCCTCGGGTCCATTTTCCCAAAGCTCATTATCATGCGCTATTATCCAGTTAAATAGCGTTGTATGTTTGTCTTCTAATAAAACGGCAATTTCTTCTTGATTCATTAATCCTCTTTTTTAAACAGAGGAATAAGATAAGAAATATTATAACCAAAACTAATACCAAAACTGCCACTATCGTAAGTCCTTCCGAATCCGGGAATATATATATTCTCAAAATTGTCAGGTTCCTTTTCAGAAACTCTACCTTTAAATTGTACATTCAGTCCGAGGTAGAGATTAGTCACTAATTCGGCTTTAAGTCCAAATTGTATTTCAGCCCAAACAGCAGATAAGTTTTTATACTCGATACCATCAGTAATCAGAGATTGTTCTTGCCATTCGTTATGAGTATTGTATATGGTATAACTATTTACAGTTTGACTAAACGTACTGGCTCCAATACGGAAACCGCTGTAAATCATGTTTTCCATGCCAAACCAATTCTTGTACAAGTTGTAATCTATACCCGCTTTTAAATAGCTACCTTTTGATGTAGAATTTAGGTAGTCACTATCAGTTGTTTTTTCCTCAGTACCAATTTCGCCCGCCACAAATAAAAACTTAGATAATCTATAATCGGCATTTATTTCAAAACCGGTATAATCGTCGTCAATAATGGTTTTCGCAATTTTACTTAAATCACCGCCTATACGCAGGCCATATTTTTGAGCATTTCTAATAGAATCGTTAACAATACTATCGTTTTGCGAAAC
>MAAC01006704.1_pt1 | contig 17066 bp, 21 predicted proteins | sample 1115981 | NCBI WGS metagenome assembly MAAC01 (sample SAMN04961126, study PRJNA320927) | seawater metagenome | isolation source: sample BD02T64 sea water enriched with oil for 64 days | place: USA:Gulf of Mexico | collected 2013-07-27 | reverse complement strand
CTACTCAACAGGTTCGATACTACTATTGAAAGCTGGAAAGGATTCAACCTACTAGCGTTCATTGTTATAGCTCTCAAAAAATTTAAAAAGAAAATAATAGAAAAAGTCTAAATCATTTCTATACTAAACTTTTACATTTTTTTAAGTGCTTGTTTCTTTTTTAAAATGATAATACAATTGAAAGAAGTAATAATTCTTACCACGACTTATAAATTACTATATTTAAGTCTCGTTAACTCCCCATAACTATTTAAATTTTTCTACTATGCGAAAAACCGTACTTTTTTGTACCTTATATGGTACACGCTTTATTTATGAATGCCCAGACCCCAAATGAATGTGCCACACCTGAACCTACGGGTTCAGACCCTGCTGGTGTCTATTCTGGAGCAATAGACCTTGAATCTTTGGATACATCGTCTTGCGAACCAATAGTATTTAATATCTTTTCTTGGGGAATTAATAAGGCTGACGGAACACAACTTAATCTTCCTTTAGCAGAGGAACATTGTTTAACGACTGTTGCTAATTTAAACATTCTGACTAACGTTTTTATATCGTTCTGAAAATCAGATGTTAGTGATTCTGATTTTCAGTCTTAATTTTTCTTTTTCTTCTACTTAAAAAGTTAGCTTGAAGAAATTATTTTCTTTCCCGAAAAAAGAGGAATTGTGTACAACGAATTCAACATCTATTTTGAGTATTATGGGATGGGTAACACAAGTTTTAACTCAGATACCTATCATCAAGTAACTCAACAAGAAATAAGTTCTATGTTTGCGTTTGCAGCTAATAATGGTTATAAAAAAAATGATGCTTTTAATATTTATATTGCCAGTGGAGGGGCATTTTTTGGTGGAGCCGCTCAGGCATATAATCGTGTAAACGTAGTTTCACATTATAATTTTTTTACTAGTGAAGGTGTTATGGTTCATGAAGTTGGTCATTGCTTAAATTTAATACATACTTTTAACGGCTGGAATGCTCCAGGTCAAAGTATTTGTGAACACGTTACCAGAGATGAAAACCTTGTTTGTGATCCGAATCACCCAGAAATCCCTTGCTTTAATGCGGATGTGAAAGGCGATAGAGTTGTAGATACACCCGCTATGCCTAATTTTTCAATTGAGCGTTGTGTAGAATTGGGTTTCCCACCTCCGTATACAGACAGATTGTCCCCAATCGGATCGTTATTTTTATATAGACCCTATTACTTTTGATTATAATGGCTTCGGAAGGGATTGCCAAAATGAGCTATATGATATTGATGCTCCTGATGTAAAGAATTATATGGCATATAGTCCCGCCTCGCCATCTTTGTTTTTTAAAAACCTTACCTCTGGACAACAGGTGCGCATGCGTGAAGCCGTTGCAGATGATATCTATGGTGAATTTACTGCCGCTGCAACGAATTTAGCTTCTCTTTATGAGCCCTACAGAGGAAGTTATCCTGAGTATTACCCGCATCCTTTGCCTTGGGAATATCCACTGTTTCAACCTGGATTTAACTATAGTTTTGTGGATTGTTGTTGCGATTACCAACAACCTTCTGTGTATGAAGATACTTCTTTTACTTACGGGAGTTCTGTTTTAAATATCTCTAAGTTTGAAACAGATTATAGTCTTATTACCCACCCAAATCATACCGCCATATGTATTGACATCCCTCCCTGTTCTATTAATGGTCAAAGCACCCGTAGGTGCTATGATAATTATTATACGCCCCCTGTAATTGGAGGCGCGGTGGTAACATTTAATGATGGTGTTTTCAATACTAATGTGACAATTACTCCACAGGATTCTACCAGTATTAATAACCCACGATTTATAGACAACTTACAGCCTGGATTGTATAATATAATTGAGGACTATCAAAACGGAACCAATCAAGAAACGGTGATTTTAAAAGAAATTAATTAATTTAAAATATGCGGCTTCCTAAAACACGGAAGCCGCATTCTATTATACCATGAAACTAAGAATACTATTTTTTATCCTCTGCCTTACGGAAATTGATGTTATTGCCCAATTTGGACCAAGACAATTAATCTATGAGTACTCTATAAGTGGAGGACGTATGATCCGCACCGCAGACTTTGACAATGATGGCGATCAAGATGTCGTAATTGCGATTTTCGATTTTATTGCTTGGTACCCAAATGATGGTGATGGCAATTTTGGTGAACCTAATACTATTGAACTAGATATGGGGTGGACTTTTTAATTTACTTCCTGTGGATATAGATGCGGATGGCAATATTGATCTAGTAGTGAGTTATTTTGAAGAAGACAAGATAGTATGGTACCAAAATTTAGGAGGGGGAGTTTTTTCCAGCCAACAGCTCATAGCTTCTGGCTTAAATAATGCTAGAGGAGTTACTGGGGCAGATCTTGATGGTGACGGGGATATGAATTTGGTGTTAGGTGTTACCAATGGTTCAGGGCTGTATTGGGTAGAAAACTTAGATGGGCAAGGTAATTTTGGATCATTAACTAATATTGCCCCTGGTTTATCATCGGCACGACGTCAACGATTGGGCGATATGGACGGTGATGGCGATATAGATGTTGTAAGCAATGGTACCAATCCATGGCTTTTATGGTTTGAAAATGTGGATGGAGAGGGCGACTTTTCTATGCAACATACTATTGAAGCACAAGGATTATACGAAAATGCTTTTGATATAGAAGATCTGGATGGAGACGGGGATTTAGATATTGTTTCAGGAAAAAAATGATGATTTAGTATGGTGAGAAAATTTAGACGGCTTAGGAAATTTTTGGCCAATTATTATTATAGATAGTCAAGTTGATATCGCAGGAGATATTCACATTGCAGATTTAGACAATGACGGGTTTTTGGACGTTCTTTCAGCATTAACAGGTGTTAACGAAATAGGCTGGTACAAAAACATAGATGGTTTGGAACTTTTGGCCCACAACAGCTAATAGAAATAGAATTATTTTTCCCCAGATCGGTTTATACCGCAGGTCTCGATAATGATGGAGATTTAGATATTTTAACAAGTACGGTACATCCAAATGAAATAGGTTCTTATTGGTTTGAAAATCTAATTATTTTAGGGACTGAAGATAAGGACGAAGCAAAGGTTATTTTGCATCCAAATCCTGCAGAAAATGCAATTAGCATTAAAAATAGTAGTCCGCTAGAAATTAAAAGTGTTAAAATTTACGATGTATTGGGTAGGCCTGTACTTACAAAAGAAGCTAATTTTAACGCTATTGATATTTCAACTCTTGCTGCAGGAATATTGTTTGTTCATATTCTAAACAAAGAAGGAGTATTGATACAGCAGTTAGTAAAAGAATAGAATCCTTTACATTTTTTTAATAATTTTTTGGCATAGATAAAACCCCACATAAGCAAAGAATACTCCAACCATAGCGCCAACCAAGATATCACCAGGGTAATGTACCCCAACATAAATTCGACTTACAACAAAAATAAGAGGCCATAGATAGGCGAGATAGATCCATTTATTGAACGATCGCAATGATAAAACCAAAAAGGTGGTTATTGCAAAACTAGAAGAGGCGTGACCGGAGAAAAAACCATAGGTTGAGGGTTCCTGTAATACACGAATCATCCCTGAAAGGGATGCTACATTATTAGGTCTTAAGCGTTCAAAATAACCTTTTGCCAAATCTGTAAAAAATAACGTAACTACGAAAGTCAGCATGGTAAAAAGAAAAACCACAAATCCTTTTTTTCTTTTGTAATAGTAAAAAACTGGAAATAAAAAGAAGATAAAAAGAGCGGTCCAACTTTCAATTTGAGTAAAGAAAATCCAAAAACTATCAAATTGTTCCACCCCAAGATTATTGAGAAAGATAAACAGTTCTCTATCCCATGTCTTTAAGGTTTCGAGCATTAGAATTTCCGCTTTATTGGGCCTGTAATTTCTTCTACATCGTCCTTTACCTTACCTATTTCTTTACGAACATCTTTGGTAATATCGAGATCGATTCCTTCCTTCTCTGCGCTTTTGGTAATCTCACTTTTAATATCGTTGGTAGCGTCTTTTATCTGTCGCATCCCCTTACCAAGTCCACGTGCAATTTCGGGCACTTTATCTGCACCAAATACCAAGAGCACAATGAAGAGGATAAAGGCTATCTCTGCACCGCTAATAAATAAATAAAAAGCTTGTGGTATCATAATGCAAATATACTTATGCGAGGTGAGTTATGAGGTATTTGCTATAAGTTTTTTATTCCTGCTAAAATCAAAAACCCCTCTGCCTATGGCAGAAGGGTTTTTGATTTTATTCAGAAAGAGCTACTGTCCCTTTACGTTTTCTTTAAATTTATTGAAGTCTCCAAGTTTTTTACGCTTAGGCCAACTGTTATTCGAAGTATCAATATCTGCTGTCTCCTCGTCTGGATCAACTTCAATCTTAGTAATTTCTTTTTCCGAAGCAATAACCTTACCAACAGAAGCATCATTCTTTCTCCAGATTTCTGCCGGATATGTAATACGTTTTGTAGTGCCGTCACTATATGTATATTCTGCGATAATTGGCATCGGAATTCCTCCTGGTTTTTCAAAAGTTACCTCATAGAAATATTTAGGATTTTTAAGGTTAGGTCTATCCTCTGCAGATACATTATCCATAATATATTCTTGCAAGGTTGTTACATCTTCAAGGGTCGATGTACGCATGCTTTCCTCAAAATCTTCGCTTTCTTCATCAACCAAATATACTAATGGTGGAAGGTCACTTTCTTTCATACCTCGTGCTTCCATCATTTGACGAATCTCTGAATTCATTTTTGACGTTACATAAAACTTCTTCACCTCTTTAACACCTATATCTGTATAATCTGTGCTATAGAACCAAGATCTCCAAAACCAATCCAAGTCTACCGCAGAGGCATCTTCCATTGTTCTAAAGAAATCCTCAGGCGTTGGATGTTTAAACATCCAACGTTGCGAGTATGTTCTAAAAGCATAGTCGAATAAATCACGACCCATAATAGTTTCACGAAGTATATTCAATCCTGTTGCTGGCTTAGAATAAGCATTTGCTCCAAAATTATAAGTATTCAATCCTTTGGTCATAATAGGGGCCATATGATCTTGATCTCCGGCCATATAATCAATAATCTTATTCGCCGGTCCTCTACGAGAAGGGTATGCTTTGTTTGGAGCAATTGCACCTGGATACCACTCTCCAAAATCTTGCTCTGCTACGTACTGTACGAAAGTATTTAGGCCTTCGTCCATCCAAGTCCATTGACGCTCATCACTGTTTACAATCATTGGAAAATAATTGTGTCCCACCTCATGGATAATAACACTCATCATTCCATATTTGGTACGCTCACTATACGTTCCATCTTTTTCTGGTCTTCCGTAGTTCCAGCAAATCATAGGATATTCCATCCCTTGATTCTTCGCATGTACCGAAATTGCTTTATGGTATGGATAATCAAAAGACATTCTTGAATAAGACTTTAGGGTACTAGCCACCACGATGGTAGAATAATCTTCCCAAAGTGGATTTCCCTCAGGTGGATACATAGAAACTGCCATTACATCCTTACCTCCTATTTTCACAGCCATCATATCCCAGATGTATCTTCTAGAAGTAGCAAATCCAAAGTCACGTACATTTTCAGCTTTAAGCTTCCATGTCTGAGTAGATCTGTTAAAAGATTTTGATGCCGTTTCCGCTTCGGCCTGAGTTACAATAATTACTGGTTTCTCATATGATTTTTTCGCAAGGTTGTAACGATTCATCATCTCTTTGCTAAATACCTCTTTTCGATTCTGAAGTACTCCAGTCCCGTCCAATACGTGATCTGAAGGAACTGTAATATTCACTTCATAATCACCAAATGGTAATGCGAATTCATCACGTCCCCAAAACTGACTATTTTGCCATCCTTCTACATCGCTATATACTGCCATTCGTGGAAAGAATTGAGCAATCACATACCCTTTATTTCCATCTTCAAAAGTCTCGTAACCACTTCTAGCGCGATCTACAGTATGTTCCGGAACGTTATACCACCATTTAATCGAAAAAGAAAATTTATCTCCTGGCTCCAAGTTTTGCGGCATTTCAACACGCATCATTGTTTGGTTAATCGTGTAAGGTAAATTAGCTCCTTTAGCAGATTTCACCATTTCAATATTAAATCCGCCCTCAAAACCAGCGCCCATATGTTGCCCAACAAAACTACTAGCCATGTCAGCACCAAGAGCATTATCACCTTCAATTAATGGAGATTTTGAGTCTTTTTGACGAACGTTTTGATCCAACTGCACCCATAAATATTCCAAAACATCTGGCGAGTTATTGATATAAGTTATAGTTTCATAACCATTAATTTTTGATTGGTGATCGTCCAGTACGATGTCCATTACGTAATCTGCTTGCTGCTGATAGTAATCAGGTCCAGGAGCTCCACTTGCGCTTCTATACCCATTCGGGGTTGAAAACTCTTCATATAATTGTTTAAAACGATTCTCATTGGTATGCCCCGGCTTGCGCTCTTGGCCTTCCTCTTCTTGTGCATAAGTCATTCCCGCGAAAAGGAACAACACCGCAAAAGATAAATATTTAGCTAATCTCATACTACTTAATTGTGATTTTTATTTATTGGTGGTTAAAAATACTTTTTCTTCCGCCTTTAAGAATTAATTAATTAAAGTTTAACACTCCTTTAGGATTATCTCGATCAAGCATCAGGCTTTTACGTGTTTTATTATTTTTATAGTGAATGATATTCTGTTGTTCATCAAACAAATCCATTAACATTTTATTTTCAACAATAATATCCATTACGCTAGGTATTCCAGTAACTTCCATATAGGATTTTACCATATCCGTATCGTATTCTTTTCCTAGGTAATTTAAGACTAAAGGTGTTCCGTTTACTTCTATTTTCAATTTCTGAAGTATGTATTGCTCCAAAAAAGCACCATCGGCTTCCGTCTCCTTTGTAGTACCCAAAGAAATACTTGGATCGTACCGCTGTTGAAGAACTTGCTCTACATCTTCTATAAATAGCTGTGTAATGACCTGTAGAGATTCGCTTTTGGCAACATATTCAATTTTAGTAATACTTACATAGAATTTATGGGCAGAAGTAGCTCCCGTCATCAACGGAAAGAACACTACTAAAAAGACAATTTTTAAAAACTTCATGGAATGCACTATGTTCTAATTAATATAAGACTCGTTTTTTCGGCAAATGTTACAAATATTATTCCTTTATTTCTGGCAATCTCGAAACATAAATTTCACTTTTTGTTTTAAAGGCTTCAAGCACGCCATTAAAATTTTGATTTCTGAAGTCTTCTTGTACGCTAGATGTCTCGATACAAAAAAGAATAAAGTCGTACAAGCGATTCTCTGGAATAGCGTAGGCATCCTTAAAAAACCGTGGGGTGTAGAAATTAATTATATGTGCAGCTGAACTATTTTGTTCATCCCATTTTCTTTTTAGTTTAAGTTTCCTGTAATAGCCTGTCGCATATTTATAAATGGCCTCTAAATTCATGTTTGTTGGAAAAAAAGCCATCACCACAGGCACAATCTTTTCTTCTGGCTCTCCTTTAAATCCTGAAATGCCAACATCATCAAAATTTAACTCCTTTTGAGTTTTAATATTTTGAACATCAGTAACAATATTACCAGATAAATTCGGCCCTAAAACAACAGCATCAAGTTCACGTACCAATTCGGTGAGGGCAATGGTTAAAATACCTTTTTCATAGATTTCTTCTGTGATTAGAACTTTTTTAGGAAAATAATTAACTGAAGAAAAAACCAACGTATCTTGCTTATTCACATTAATGGAAAAATTTCCATACTCGTTGGTAATAGCATTAAACCTAGAGGTTGTGTTAAGTATATGGATTCCTTCCACATCTTTCTCATTGGTAACCTTACCATGTAGCACTTGTTTTTGCGACCAGGACGAACCTGAGAAAAGTAAACAAATAAAAAGTATTATGAGGTTAGTTCTCTTCACGCTGTTTCTTATAAGCTGCACTCATTCCATACATAAAATCCAATAAAAGGATCTCATTGTCTTCCTTTAACAACTCCCAATACATTCCATTTCAAAGAAAACAAGAAATCGTTTGCACTTTTCACTGGAATACCAAATAGGTCGAAAATATAACTATTGCCAAAACGTTGACGTAAACTATTGGCAACAAGAGTAGTTTCTGTATGTACTTCCTTTACATTTTTCTTTTTTTCTTTGAAATGAACATCTTGATTATTGCAGTCGTAAGTCCTATTAAATCCCCTCCATACTGTTCCTGTCCATTATAAAAAGCATCATGCGCAGCATTTCCCCGAACAGCACTTAAATAATCATCCGAAAACTCATACTCGAAATTGAGAGCCTTATATGAAAGATCAAATTTGGAATCAATATTTATCGTTTTGATACGTGATACATCTGCTTCAACATTTCCGAGTAAATCATATGGCCGGACGATCACTTCCTCTAATTGATTGACCACTGGATTCAGATAAATACCTATTCGCTTTTTGTTAATTACCCCGCTATCGACTATCACAGTAAACGTAGAAAATTGCAACGCAGTGATTGCCAAGTGGTCATTTTTGGCAACTTCTATTTCAAAATCACCTTCGGGACTTGTCACTGTCCCTTGTTGTGAAGAAACATTATAAATGGTAACCCCTTCTACATCTTCGCTCACCGGAGCTGTTAGTTTTCCTGTGACTTTTACTCTGTCAATATCCTGAGATAACAGATAAACTGGAAAACAAAAAAATAAAATGATGAGTAGTTGTTTTAGCATAATCTAAAAATACACTTTGTTTTCTTACGAAAATCTTAAAGTATCCATTGAGGTTTGTTAAATTTATAGTCCATAATTAGAACCAATGAAAAACCTTATCATCGCAAGTACCTCAACCGTTTTTGGAGGAAGTTATCTAGATTACCTATTGGAGCATCTTGTTAATTTTTATGCTGAAACAGATGAAATTCTGTTCATACCATATGCTAGACCTGGTGGAATATCTCACGATGAATATACCGCAAAGGCTTCCGAAGCATTTAAAAAAATAGACAAAAAACTTATTGGCCTTCACACTTTTAAAGACCCTGTTGAGGCTATAAAAAACTCCAAAGGAGTTTTTACAGGAGGTGGAAACACATTTGTACTAGTATCTCAATTGTATAAGAATGAAGTAATGCAACCCCTGCGTGAAGCCATCTTCAATGGCCTCCCCTATTTAGGCACAAGTGCTGGAAGTAATATTTGTGGAGTGACCATGCAAACCACCAACGATATGCCCATTGTTTATCCACCTTCTTTTAAAACCCTTGGTGCCATTCCGTTTAATATAAATCCGCACTATCTTGATCCCGATAGTAGTAGTAAACATATGGGTGAAACTCGCGAAACTCGGATTAAAGAATACCACACTCAGAATACAGTTCCTGTGATTGGTTTGAGAGAGGGAAGTTGGCTGGGAGTAAAGGGGGACTCTATATTACTAAAAGGGGAATACAGTGCTCGTATTTTTGAACAAAACAAAGCACCTTACGAAATCGAGACGCTTAGTAGGATCGAAAATCTTTTCGCTTAAAGAGGTTTTACAAAATGATAGCCTTTAGCTACAAATCCTTGATTATAATAAAATTTGTGTGAAGGGAAGTTGGACACATAGGTGTTCAGCTCCACCCAGTTGCAAGTTTTCTTTTCAGCATAATCATATACAAACTCCATTAGCTTGTTTCCTATCCCTTTGCTACGATAGGCTTCATCAATAATAACATGGTCAACCTCAAGACTTCTGCCAGCATAATGTCTTGTTTGAAACCACATACCACAAGCACCCATGAGCTTTTCACCATCGTAAATACCAACACATTCATAATTTTGCTGTGCCATCTCTAAGGTGCGTTCTATTAAAAGTTCTTCGGAAACACCTTCACTGCCAAGTTTATTTAGTAATGGGATAATAGTCAAAATATCTTCTGCAGGAATAATGCGAAATCTAATGTGGGTATCTGTCAAAATAATGGTATTTTTAAATCGTTACTAAGATATAAAATGAACCGAAGTAAATTCATAAAAATTGGTAGTTTAGCCGGATTAGGAATTGCCGCGTTACCTCAACTATCCTTTGATCTATTGCAAAATGCCTTTTCACGCGACCAACTTATCGGAAAAGATGAATCTAGTATTGTTGGAAGTTCCTATACTACAAAAATGCACAAAGAAACTTCTGCGGCCTTTCAGAAAATGAAAGCCGCTGCATTGATCGAAAATATAGATATCGAACTGGTCTCTGCCTACCGAAGTTTCCAACGGCAAAAAGAAATTTTTGAAGGTAAATACAAACGTTTTACCACTAAAGGAATAAGTCCTAAACAGGCAATTGAAAAAATCATAGAATACTCTACCATTCCGGGCACTAGCCGTCATCACTGGGGAACCGACATTGATGTCATCGACGCCAATGCAAAACCAAGGCCAAAAAGTGTGTTACAACCCAAGCATTTTCACGGAGAAGGACCCTTTTGCAAATTAAAGGATTGGCTTAACAAAAATGCTAATTCCTTTGGGTTTTACGAAGTGTACACAGACAATCCCAGACGAAAAGGATTTAAATATGAACCTTGGCATTTTAGTTATGCGCCCGTTTCCAAACCCATGTTGCGGGAATACAAGAATTTAGATGTTCAAAAAATCCTTCAGAAAGAAAAAATATTGGGCAGTGAGCATTTCAGCAATGCTTTTATTACACAATATCGAAAAGAGAATATTTTAGATATTAATCCCAAATTACTTTAGTAACTTTAAGAGTTTTAATACTTAAAATCATAGACCATGAGAGGTAGCTGGAAAATAAGACTCGCTATTGGGGTTCTTATTGTCGCATTTGCATTCTTTAAAAAATGCGCCAATACTGTAGAAAATCCATATACTGGCAAGGAACAAGTAATCTCCTTATCCACTGAACAGGAAATCACTATCGGCTTAAATAGCAGACCGCAAATGATGCAAGAATATGGTGGTTTGCATCCAGATGAGCGAATGCAGGCTTATGTTGATATGGTTGGAAAGAAGCTAATTGATAATAGCGTAGCACGTGAAACACCTTATCAATATGAATTTCATCTATTAACAGACCCAAATACTATAAATGCTTTTGCCCTTCCTGGTGGACAGATATTTATCACCTATGCGCTATTTTCGAAGTTGGAAAATGAAGATCAGCTAGCAGGTATTCTAGGTCACGAAGTTGGACATGTTTTAGGGCGTCATTCCGCAGAACGTATAGCAAATAGTGAGTTTTGGCAAACTATAGCACAAGGTGCTTCTGTTGGAGCCGACGCTGGTGGATTGGTTGCCGGGATAGGACAGAATGTATTGTTAGGTAACGGTCGTGGGGACGAGCTAGAAAGCGATGATCTTGGTGTTCGCTTTATGATCAAAGCTGGTTATGAGCCTCGAGAAATGATTGGTGTTATGGAAATATTAAAAGATGCAGCTGGGCCTAATAGAGCACCAGAGCATAAAAGTAGCCACCCAGATCCAGACAATCGTATTGAACATATCCAAGCTTCTATTGAAAAATATGGAGGGTAAAGATCATCTTCAAGAACGGCATTTGTTTCATAGAAGATAAAAAATTCATCCCGCCTAGGCGGGATGAATTTTTTATCTTTGCACTATGGAAAAGAAAGTTCTTTTATTGATTCTTGATGGCTGGGGAATAACCCAAAATCCCGCTGTCTCTGCTATTGCACAAGCCAGTACTCCTTTTATAGATTCGCTCTATTCAAAATATCCGAATGGGCAGCTGCTCACGCACGGAATACACGTGGGTCTTCCCGAAGGACAAATGGGGAACAGTGAAGTTGGACATATGAACCTTGGGGCTGGACGAATTGTCTATCAAGACTTGGCGAAAGTAAACCTTGCGGTGATGAACAACACCTTGCACCAAGAGCCTGTTTTAAAAGATGCCTTTACTTATGCTAAAAAACAAAACAAAAAAGTTCATTTCTTAGGTTTGGTTTCGAATGGTGGGGTGCATTCGCATATAGACCATCTAAAAGGATTGCTCAGCGCGGCTAACAATGAAGGCTTGGAAAATGTATTTGTTCACGCTTTTACAGATGGTCGTGACGTTGATCCAAAGTCTGGGGCAGGTCATATTTCAGACTTGCAACAACATATGGAAAAGACCACTGGGAAATTAGCCTCCATTATTGGACGTTATTATGCAATGGATCGAGATAAACGTTGGGAACGCGTAAAAAAAGCTTATGATTTATTAGTCTTCGGAAAAGGAACTCCTTCAGAAAATGCCCTGAAAAGTATAGAAAAAAGTTACACGCAAGAAGTGACAGATGAATTCTTAGAACCCATTATTTTGACGGAAAACAATCAACCTGTCACAACGATCTCAGAGGATGATGTTGTTATCTTTTTTAATTTCAGAACAGATCGAGGAAGACAACTTACGGAAGTCTTAACTCAAAAAGATCATCCTTATTTTAAAATGAAAACGTTGCTTTTATATTACGTCACTCTAACAAACTATGATGATTCTTATAAAGGAGTTCGCGTGGTTTACACCAAAGAAAACATCAAAGACACCTTGGGTGAAATACTAGAACGAAACGGAAAAACACAAATACGTATCGCCGAAACCGAAAAATATCCTCACGTGACTTTCTTTTTTAACGGTGGTAGAGAGCAGCCTTTTAAGCAAGAAAAACGATTACTATGCTCCTCGCCAAAGGTTGCTACTTATGACCTAAAACCAGAAATGAGTGCCTTTGAAATTAGAGATTCTATCATTCCTGAGATCAATTCCAAATCGGCTGATTTTATATGTCTTAATTTTGCCAACCCAGATATGGTAGGGCATACTGGTGATTTCAATTCTGCCATAAAGGCCTGCGAAACGGTCGATTCTTGTACACGAAGTATTGTAGAGCTCGCTCTACAAAAGGGGTATACAACCATTATAATTGCGGATCACGGCAATAGTGAAACAATGAGAAACTCTGATGGTTCACCAAATACAGCGCATACCACCAATCCTGTACCAATTATTGTGGTAGACTCGGAAATAAAATCGGTTAAGGATGGAATTTTAGGAGATATTGCCCCTACTGTTTTAGATCTACTAGGCATTGAAAAACCAGGTTTAATGGACCGAGAATCTTTGATCTAGATAAATTTAAAATCCTTTTCAAGGGATACTTATGGCGTTAAAAAACTTTAGTAGCCCCATATTTCTTCGTAATTTTGCATTTTATATTTAATATGATTACTGAAACCTACACCATAGCCGTTGATTTTGACGGAACCATTGTGGAAGATGAATACCCGAAAGTTGGCAAGCCAATGCTTTTTGCTTTCGATACAATGAAGAAGCTTCAAGAGCGAGGTCATCGGTTAATTCTTTGGACCTACCGGAAAGAAAAAGCACTGGATGAGGCGGTTCAATTTTGTGAGAAAAATGGCATCGTTTTTTATGCTGTAAACAAGAGTTTCCCTGATGAAGAATTCGACCCTAAATACAGCAGGAAAATCAATGCAGATTTATTTATTGATGATCGAAATATTGGTGGTTTAATGAGCTGGGGTGAGATCTACCAAAACCTCATAGGAGAACAAAAACTGTCGTCTTCAAAAACTAAAAAAAAGAAAAAGGGCTGGTTCTCTTTTTAAAATAAGTTATGATCATACCCAAAACTTCAGAAGAAATAGAGTTAATGCGCGAAAGTGCTTTGGTGGTTTCCAAGACACTTGGAATGATTGCCAAAGAAGTTAAACCAGGTGTTACCTCTTTATATCTGGACAAACTGGCCGAAGACTTCATTAGAGAACAAGGAGCTATTCCTGGCTTTCTTGGATTGTACGACTTTCCAAATACCTTATGCATTAGTCCTAACGCTCAAGTAGTACACGGAATTCCAAATGATACTCCGTACAAAGAAGGTGATATTATCTCAATAGATTGTGGTGCTATAAAAAATGGCTTTTACGGTGATCACGCCTATACTTTTGCCGTTGGCGAAATAACTCCTGAAGTTGAAAAACTACTGACAGTTACTAAAGAATCTTTGTATGTAGGTATTCGCGAATTTAAGATTGGTAACAGAGTGGGAGATGTTGGATACGCAATTCAACAACATTGCGAAGCGGAAGGTTATGGGGTGGTTCGAGAATTGGTAGGGCACGGACTTGGTAAAACAATGCATGAAGATCCAGAAATGCCCAACTATGGCCGTCGCGGTAGAGGAAAGAAATTTGTTGAAGGAATGACCGTTGCAATAGAGCCTATGATCAATCTGGGAACAAGGCGTATTGAACAATTAAAAGATGGTTGGACGATACTTACTGCAGATCGTAAACAAAGCGCCCATTTTGAACATGATGTGGCTTTGGTAAATGGAAAAACTGAGTTACTTTCAACCTTCGCTTATATTTATGAGGCCTTAGGTATTGAATCTAATGAAGAGGTAGAATTTAGAGCCAAAGAATTCGTTCTTTAACAAATTACCACATGCAAAAACTCTTTAAATTTTTTCTGAATTTAATTCCTCGTACCCTTTTAATACGATTGAGTTTTATAGCACAACCTCTTGTTGCTTTTTTTTTAAGAGGGGAAAAATACACCGATCCCATTGACGGAAGATCATTTAGAAAATTTTTACCTTACGGATATGAAAAAGTAAGAGAGAATGTACTTTCTCCGAGTACACTTTCTTTGGAAAGACATCGATTATTCTGGCTATATCTTAAAAATGAGACGTCTTTTTTCTCTGAAAAACATCGTGTCCTTCATTTCGCTCCCGAGCAGGCATTTTACAAGCGGTTTCGAAAAATAAAAAATCTAGAATATACTACTACCGACCTCAATTCACCTATAGCAGATGTGAAAGCCGACATTTGTGCACTTCCATTTAAAGATAACTCGTACGACTTCATTATCTGCAATCATGTCCTAGAACATATTCCAGATGACACCAAGGCATTGCAAGAATTATTTCGGGTTTTGGCCCCAGATGGAACGGCGATACTTCAGGTACCATATGAAGAACTAAGAGAAACAACCTTTGAAGACAACAGTATCACCGACCCCAAGGAACGAGCTAAAATTTTTGGGCAGTATGATCATGTCCGTATCTATGGAATGGATTACTTTGATAAGCTCCGGTCTGTTGGATTTTCCGTAGAGGCAATCAACTATTCGGCAAATCTTTCGGAAGTAGAAATTAATACCTACCGTCTTGCTAAAGGAGAACTGCTACCGGTTTGCAAAAAGTTAATTGGCTAACTGTTTCTTAAAACCTTCAGTAATATAGACCTGCTCCATATTTAAAGAATCTGTATAGGTAAGATATGCTTCCACCGCATCTGTCGCCTTTAGCATTTCTATGGATTTTTTTAAGCCTAATGCCATCAATGCAGTTGCATAGGCATCTGCCTCACCACAGGTATTCGCAATTACGGTTGCGCTTGTCACATCGCTTTGCTCAGCAGAACCTGTTAATGGATTCAAAGTATGTACGTATTTTTTTCCTGTAAGAGAATCTACTCTAAATTTTCTATAGTTTCCAGATCCCGCCATAGCCCGATTCTTTAATTGAATTACTTCTGTTGCGCTTCGGTCTTCCAGTTGGGAGCGAACGGATTCCACTCCGGCTGTCCACCATTTTTCTTTACTGAGGTTTCTTCCGCGAGCTAAAACTTCCCCTCCCAATTCAATAATGTAATTCTCAACCCCCTTGCCTTCAAGATATCTACCTAAACAGTCTATTCCATAGCCTTTTCCCACTGCATTAAAATCGAAATAAATCTCTGGATACTCTTTCACCACTTTATTGTCCTTGGATATGAAAACTTTTTCAAAACCAACAAACTTCATTAGAGAGTCAAGAGTACTAGTATCAATGACTTTAATTGGCTTTACATCACCAAATCCATAAGCATTACGTAGGACTCCAATAGTTGGATCGAAATAACCATGTGAGTTCGTGTAAACGGTTTCGGAAATTCGAAATACCTCTTTAAAAATAGCATCTACAACAACCGTTGAATCTCCTCTATTAATTCGTGAAATATCACTGTTTTGCATATAAGTACTCACCGATTTGTTAACCACATGAATTATGGAATCTACACCTTTTTCAATATTTAATTCTTCCGAAGTGAAAAACTGAATGGTATATGTTGTTCCAAAAGCATTTCCTTGAACAACACGCTTTACTGGTTTATTGGATGTACAAGACGCCAATAGAATTAATGCCAAAAAAGTATAAATCAACTTCATTCTATTTCTTGTAAACCGTTATAGATCATAGTATAGTTTTCATCCTTAATCACTGGTTTTGCGTAGTCCGTTCCACGTCCCAGACCAACCCCAGCAAAATAAGTTCTAGCCTCAAATTTGGTGGCATGTTCTTTAATTGTCTGCATAAATACCGGGTCGTATATATTTGCATCTTTTGGATAGGCAATTGCCCTAACTATCACGAAATGTAATATTTTATTCTTTAACGCAACGAATTGCGGGTCTTTCTTCAATTTCGAATTCACACCCATAAACTCATAACCATTGGCTTCTAAATCCTTGCCAACAATATTCATAGCTAGGTTGTGCAATTCTTGTTCTGTTAGTTCTTCTTTCATACCTATTGCAAAGATACAGCAGTTACGATAATCCCTTCGGATGTTTCATAAAAAACCGTCTTCATAAGGAATAAAGACGGTTTTAAAAATATGACTAGTTGTTGTCTATTGCTTCACAACACGTTTGGTGATTGTTCCACTTTCTGTAGTAATCTTCACAAAATAAAGCGCCGTTTCTAATGCTGAAAGATCCACTTGGTAGTTAGCTCCTTCAGAAATAAAACGCTTTTCTTTAACAATTCTACCACGAACATCGTGAACTTTGTAAGCTTCCCCTAAAACTGGACTGTTTGTAAGTAGAATTATTAATTTTAACTTTATAACAGTAATTATGAGAAAAAGTAAGTTTTCACCACAGCAGATTTCGAATATTTTAAAGGAG
>MAAC01011227.1_pt1 | contig 17068 bp, 13 predicted proteins | sample 1115981 | NCBI WGS metagenome assembly MAAC01 (sample SAMN04961126, study PRJNA320927) | seawater metagenome | isolation source: sample BD02T64 sea water enriched with oil for 64 days | place: USA:Gulf of Mexico | collected 2013-07-27 | reverse complement strand
TCAATGAGTTCCCAACACAGCCTTGTGATGGTAATGTCAATCTCCTTACTATTGAGTAATATCTTTTCGCTCATAATGTAGCAAATATAGAAATTTTAGCTATTTTTATTCAAAACAGAAGGCATGAATAATGCTAATTTAAGCTACCGAGCGTGGAAAAACGAATTTCTAAAAACACTTTCGGATAGTTATGATATAAGAGAGGCTGAATCACTCTTTTTTGGCATACTAGAAATGTTGGGTTTGTCTAAGTTGGATTTCATGATGAATGACCAGCAAATCCCAACAGAAGAAGTACAAAAAAAGATCAGCGAAAGCCTCCATAGATTGAAAAACGAAGAGCCTCTTCAGTATATTACTGGGAAGGTTTTTTTTGATGACCTAATTTTCAATATCGACCATCGGGCATTGATCCCAAGACCGGAGACGGAAGAATTGGTGAATTGGATTGCCAAGCGACATACACAAGCAAAAAGTTTTTTGGATGTATGCACCGGAAGTGGTTGTATAGCGATGAGTCTGAAAAATAGATTGCCCAATGCTATAATTTCTGCTTGCGACCTTTCTGCCGATGCCTTGAGCTTGGCCAGAGAAAATCAAAAGCTGCTAGATCTGGATATCAAAATATTCAAAGCCGATGCCTTGGGCTCTTGGAAGGAGATGGACGCCTATGATGTAATAGTCAGCAACCCACCCTATATTCCACAAGCGGATGCTCGTTTGATGTTCAACAATGTATTGGAACACGAACCCCATATGGCACTGTTTGTCAAGGATAATGATCCATTGGTCTTTTATAGAGAGATTGCTAAGCGAGGATTACTACATTTAAATCCAGGAGGAACCTTGTATTATGAAATACATGAGGACTTCCCCAAGGAGATGGTTCAACTGATGGAAGATTTGGGCTATGAGCAGGTACTGCTTAAAAAAGATCTCCAAGGAAAAGATAGAATGTTAAGTGCCCAAAAGAGGGCTTAAAAAGAAAAGATGGAAAATGTTCATTTCATTGCGATAGGTGGATCTGCTATGCACAACCTTGCCTTGGCTTTACAACACAAAGGACTTACGGTAACGGGTTCAGACGATAAGATTTTTGAACCTTCTAGAACGCGTCTTGCCGAGCAGGGTATTTTACCTGAGCAGGAAGGTTGGTTTCCGGAAAAGATACATGCCGGATTGGATGGTATTGTATTGGGTATGCATGCCAAAAAGGACAACCCAGAATTACTACGTGCCATGGAACTAGACCTTCCTATCTTTTCGTATCCTGAGTTTCTCTATGAGCAGAGCAAGGATAAAAAACGAATTGTAATAGGTGGTAGCCATGGTAAGACGTCTACTACTTCTATGATTCTACATGTATTGAATAGCCTAGAAGTAGAGGTAGATTATATGGTAGGTGCCCAGCTAGATGGCTTCGATAGGATGGTGAAATTGACCAAAGAAGCGAAATCTATCGTTTTGGAAGGGGATGAATACCTGTCTTCTCCCTTAGATTTGCGATCCAAATTCCTCCTATACAAACCACATATTGCAGTGCTTACTGGAATTGCCTGGGACCATGTAAATGTATTCCCTACGTTCCAATCTTATTTGGATACTTTTAGGGCTTTTCTAGATCTTATAGAGCCTGATGGAGTATTGATATACAATGAGGACGATATGGAATTGCTAAAGCTGGTGATGGAAAGGAAACGCCATTTCCGTTTGATTCCTTATTCTTCTCACCCTTCTAGAATAGAGAATGCCCAAACCATATTGAATGCACCAACAGGGGAGGTGCCTATCCAAATTTTTGGAGCCCATAACCTGATGAACCTTCAAGCGGCCTTTCATGTACTGAAGGAGATGAATATCTCTGATGAACAAATGTACAGCACCATCGGTTCCTTTACAGGGGCTAGCAAGCGTCTTGAGAAAATGGTAGACCGCCCCAATTTGAAGGTCTATAAAGATTTTGCCCATTCGCCTTCTAAGGTGGAAGCTACGCTAAATGCTGTATGCAAACAGTTCAAAGGTTGGGAGGTAATGGTCTGTTTCGAACTCCATACCTATAGCTCTCTTTCTGCTGATTTCCTTTTGCTATACCAAAATACCATGGAGGGTATGCACAAAGGAATGGTGTTCTACAATAAGGAGGCGCTGCGTATAAAACAGCTTCCAGATATTGCCAAGGAGGTAGTGGCTAATGCTTTCGATAATCCTGAATTGCAAATTGCCAACAAAGGGCAGGAGGTACTAGATTTTGTACATACGGAATTCAATCCAGAAGCAAAACAAGTTTGGCTGATGATGAGCTCTGGGGATTTTGATGGGATGAAAATTGAAGAAATGTTTCCGGCCGTGAAGGTGTGATAGCGGGTATTTATATAAAATTGAAAAGGTTTCAAAACGTTGTTTTGAGACCTTTTTTTGGTTTTATTGTGATGTCTTCTGTTTACTACTAGACCACCAGTTGAGAAACTGGCGGTAGCGGGGCTCGCAGTAGCTGTGTAACTTTCTAAAACAGTGTCCAAATTGGAAAGATTGATAGTATCAAAGTAATTATTGAAAGCAAGATTCCTACTATTCTAAACGGATGCTTTTTTACTGTAGCTTTAATTCCGATTATTAATCCTAGTGTACCTAACCCGAGACAGGTTAATCTTATGGATTTACCAACAGCATGCAAATGAATTCCTTGATCCATATTCATTTGTTCCCTCATTTGTTGTATTTCCATTTGATACATGTCCCAAATAAAGTAGTTAGTATAGAGAATGATGCTTATTCCTATTAAAGATATAAAAATGGAGACTTTTCCTAAATTCATGGTTTCTGTTGTTGTGTGTTAGAATTTTGAAATTTAGTCTTTTTATTTTAGTGCTTTCATTTTTATGTTAAACCACCAGTTACAAACTGGCGGTAGCAGGGAACCAATTCTTTTTCAAGTTTAGTCACTGTTTTCAGGTATATTGAAATTTACCAGTTTTCAGTGATTGACTTTTAATGGATTAGGAGATATATTAGTCTCATTATTCATTATTTACAGATCATTATTTTTTATAACCCTTGGCAAAATTCTTAGTTAAATCCTATATCTATTTGAAGCTTAAGTTTTTTTCTATTCCTATTCTTTTGGGATTGGATGCTGATGGGTTATTTATTGGTAATGGTCGGAAAACCTAATTATTAAATTATACATGAAAAAAGTTTCAATTTTTATTTCAGCCCTTTCCCTATTTGCCTTTTGTGGTAGGGGGAATGCACAAAACATCCAAGCTGCGGCACAAGTGGATAATTATATTACGGAGCTGATTCCGGTGAACTCCTCGCACTGTGGAATGGCCATTGCTCCAGGATCTATGAATATCAAAGCGATAGCCTATGAGTCCGGATCTACTATCGATATAAAATGGTATGATGGTTCTGGCAACCTTATGAATACCTATTCAATTCAGGATGCGGGTAAACCAGATGTGGCTTATTCTATAAATGCAGATAGATGTTTTGTTGCTTATCAATCTTCCAATGGACATGCAAATATTGCTATGTTTCATTTGAATATGTCTCCATTTTCCTATGTATATGATCTTAGCCTAGACCTAGGCTTGGGGAAATGGCCAAAGATTAATATCAGCAGTCAAAATAGGGGTATGCTAGTATTTCAGGGAAACCCGAATCCAGATATTTACCTGACCACTTTTGATCCATGGGCTTTTAGTTTGCCTAATACGAATACAGTGCTATTGGATGCAGGATATACGCCAGATCTTGTAGTACATGATGTAGACCCTATGTCTGGTGCAGACCCAAAAGTATCGGTAGTGTACTGTGAATACAACAATAGTTTGATTGGTCAGTTGCGGATTAGAACCATGATGTATGCAGATGTAAAATATGGTCCACTACCAACTTTCACAACAAATGTGAATGAATATGACTTCAACGCATCCAATATGAAGTATCATGAGCCTAGAATAGAAGCTCCTAGGCATCAAGGTGCGGTAGGAAACAATGCTTTGAAAAATTTCACGGTGGTAGCCATGGCAGAACAAACTTCACCAACTTCACAGTTTGATATCGCTGGTTTTTACTACGATATAAATACCATGACTATACCCTCTCAGGTACACCTGAATGCTGGAATAGATTATGATGGATGCGCAAATATTTATCCAGTTGTGGATTATCAATTTGGCACTGTTCGTGCTTCTTGGGTATCCTCTTACGAAGATTGTTTAACTACACTGACTACCACTACAGGATATAGTCCGCATGATGTCATCAGTGTTGAAACAGATATGACAGGAACAGCTATCACAAATGGATATTACGAAATAAATGATGGTCAGGCTGTAGGTTTCTATGGTGGGGATAATAGAATAGCCTCGGCGGTGAAATATGATGCCTCTTATCCCGTAACTAATCAAACATTTTTAGGAGCCAGTTATTTTACCAATGGGGTAGATAAATTCTGGAAAGAAATAAATAATAGTAACCCTCAGTATAGACAAGCCTCAAATAGTATTGTAAAGGAGGTTAAATTTCAAGTATTCCAAAAGGAAACTATGGAGCCTATTTTTATTCAATACGAAAATATAGCTGCTTGTACATTTAGTTTGTTTGATGCTAGCGGTCGAGAAATGGAAATTCAAATTGAAGCAGTGTCAAATGATATGGCGCAATTGTCTTTGAACCATCTATCGGTAGGTACCTATATCTTGAAATGTGATTCAGGTAAGGAAAGTGAAAGTTTTAAAATTATTCGCTAGATAATAAGTAAGGTTAAGTTGAATGTGAAAAAGGTCCCAAAACAACGTTTTGGGACCTTTTTTTTATTAGGCTATTTTTTGGATACTACTAGACCACGAACAGCATGCTCATGGCAGCATTGAGGTGATAGTTGTATTAATTCCAAGTAATTTCCTTTGTGTAAGTTGGGCTAACAGCATCATCCTCATAATACTCTATAGTTCCCGATCCAACATCCCAGAAATTTAATAACATGGTCATTAAGGCGTTTTGTTTTTGTGCAATAAGTGTAAACCCATTCGGATGATTATTTATGAATTCCCAACCATCAGGTCCACTAGTGGAATAGTTAGCATTGTTTGTAATGAATTTAATGGTTAAATTTTTATTAAAAGGTGTAATAGCTGCTACTGAATTAGCATTGGGAAGTTCATATTCGGTTACAGCAGGGTCTAATAAATTTAGGAGTAGGGAGTTCGGGTAATTTTGAACCGGAGGAGCCATGGCGGGATATTGAAAACTGGTAACAATATTTGGATCCCATTGTTCCCGGAATTCATTTAAATAGTGTTCGAAGTTTGGAATGATTACACTTTGTCCCAATTCGGAATATCGCTCTTCTATATTATCCCGGATATCAGCAAAATTATAATTTTTGATACGATCTACAACGCTATTGATTAAACCTTGGTCATTAATTTCACCATCTGGTGCAAAGTCGTTGGACAAATGAGCGAGCAATTCCGTAAGTGCAGCAGTGTTTCGTTGTAAGGCGATGGAAAAAGCAAGAAGAATAGCATTTTCATCAGTGTTAACAGAAATATCTAGATCCTCAAATTCGGAATCTACAGCACCAGAGACTCCTAAAAAAGTAAGAAACTCAGCTTTAGCTTGTGCATTTGCAGCTTGAAAACTCATACCGTCTGATAGCAGGTTTTCAATCCTGCCTTTTATTATATGCGTCATTACATTGACATTTACAGATTCGTTGTCTGTTAGGTCTGTAAAGGCTTGAAGAGTTATTGGGGCCATTGAAAGTGCGCCATAAGTCTCACTAAAATAAAATCCATTTGCAGTGATCAGTGCATAATTGGAATTCAAACTTACATCGCTTAAATGAAAACTTCCATCATTGTCGCTTATGGTGGAGTTGAAGGTAGTACCTGTTTGTTGAAAAGAGGAATTCAATTCATGAACTGTAATGGTTGTCCCAGCTATAAAAGGACCTTTTTGGGCTTAGCCATCCAAGGTATAGGATGCTCCATTGTTGGTGCTATCTTTTGCACAAGAAATTACGAGAAAGAGTAGCAAGGAGAGCTTTAATGTTTGTATAATTTTCATTGTAAGTATTTATTAAATTAATTAACAAGATATTGAAAGTCAAATTGTTTTACAACAATAATTTTTGATGTTAGTCTTTTTTTAAGTGAATCCCTCCACTAGGTGTAATTGCAACTACACCTTTAATATTTTCAAGATTTGTAATTCCGCTTAGGTACAGATATTGCGTTAAGACAGACAATCTTGATTAAATGATTATCTTGATGCTATAAATAATGATACAAATGAAATACCTCTTATTATTTATCAGTTTAACTTTTCTTATCTCTATTGAGTCAATGGCCCAGCCCAATTTAGTTAATCTATTTGATGTGTATTGGGGAGAGGAGCTTTTGGATAGTGATGAATATGATATTATTTTAAAAAGTGAAGGGACTACTCTTTGGCCAATATTTGTTTATGGTGGTTATCATTTTGTATCACCGAACTCGGCTCGTAAGGTTGATATTGTAATTGAATACAATGGTCAATCCATTAGTTTATCTAATGTGGATATTTATTATGTCAATTTTTATTCTCATATTTCGATTTCAATAAACCCTATGGCTGGAGATTCCTGTATTAATATATATTCTATAACGGGTAAGTTAATCAATCAGAAAGGGGATAATGCGGCTTGTATAGCCTTTCATACTATCAACTTAGTTGCAAGGCAAAGCAGTACTTATGGAAGTTGTAATGTCAAACCAATTCGAATTTATCAAGGGGGGGGAGAATATTTAAAAGGAGGTTTGCCTGCTGAATTTGAGTAATAATTGGTCATGGTATATAACTAGAAAATGATAACGCTAAACTTTAAATGAAATACCTCTTATTATTTATTTGCTTAAATTTTCTTACTCCAAATGATGTACAAGCTCAGACGGGTGAGGTTAATAGTCTTGAGGTGTTTTGGGAAATGAAATTTTTAGATTTCTCAGAATACCAGATTAGATACATCTCTGGTGGGGATACGCTTAGACCAAAAATAGAGCAAGGAGCCTTTTTGATACCTATTGTATCACTTGATAGCTTAGTAACAATAGTCGTTACTTGCAGAGGTCGTACGATTGACTTTCCAAATGTAAATAGTTATTTTTTGATGGGAAATAATAGTATTCGTGTAATGCTAAATTCTGAGTCTCTTGATACTTGTGTTGAGGTAACACATTTATATGGGGGTTGTGGTTTTTTTATGGATATTAAGGAATCTGATTGCTTAAAACATCATCGTATTTCTTTACGAGAAAGGAATTGGTCTATTAGGAAAAATTATATTCCACGAGAACCAAATAACGAGTGGAAAGATGTGCCGCTCGGTACGCCGGCGGAATATGAAAAATAGCTGTCTTTTAGGGTAGTTTCATTCTTCGATACAATCATTTTGCAACAGGTGCAAAAGTAGTATTAACAATAAAATCTATCCCTCCAATAAGATCTCCTAAATATACCCAAAGGCCAAATATCGGTCGATCACTGAATTCAGTGAGTTTTTGACTTTAATAGATGGGTTGCCTTAGTATGAATACATTTAATACAGGATTTAGCCAAAGTATACAGTGAATTTAGCCAGATTACACTGAAATTAGTGGGATGAGTGCTATTTCTTCCACTATTTTTGATAATTCTTTTTGTAACAAATTATTGTTCTGAAAAAATAATTATATTAGATATTATTATTTAGCTATAACAAAATTTTCACCATTTGGGAGCCACATTTTTTAGCGGTGTAAATAAACTATTTACAAGATCGTTTATTATTGGTACATGCTTACTCACCATATTACCCTGTATGTTGTTTTTGATGGGAATAGATTTTTCTCATCATTTGCATGGAATAAATACCGAAGAAATAAGGGAGTCTACTAGTACGGATCTTAATAGATACATACTTATTAATTTTGCTGGTGCCTTTATTCATTTATTGTTGGAATGGAGTGCTGTAATTATAGCCGGTGCAACTGCTGTTTTAGCCTTTGTACAATACAAGGTTACTGGAAACCCTATTACTGCTATTATTGGTGTTGCCCTATTGTGTGCAGGTAGTATGGATGCATTTCATGCTTTGGCAGCTATCAATCTAATAGATTCCGTAGCGGATAATAAAGATTTTATTCCTTTCACTTGGGCAATTTCTAGAATGTTCAATGCAGTTATTTTGCTGATTGGGGTGGTAACCTTTTTGTTGAAAAAACGATACAATAGAAAAGAAGGTAATCAGAAATCTAAAAATATTCAAATTCTTTCCTTCACTATCTTTTTAGTGGCTATTGCTTACCTATTGGTTATCTATTGTGCACAAAGTGCTGTATTGCCTCAGACAATGTTTCCCGATAGTTTGATTACTAGGCCCTATGATCTATTTCCCTTAGTGGTATTTGTAGTAATGGGGATTTGGTTATTACCTCGTTTTTATAAGTACGAGCGTAATGTGTTTTCATTTGCTCTAATGTGGAGTATGGTTCCTGCAGTTGTTACACAGGCACATATGGCATTCGGATCCTCAGACATTTACGATGCACATTTTAATATAAGTCATGCCTTAAAAGCCGTATCCTATTTGGTTCCTTTTGTAGGAATTGTAATGGATTATATCTTCAGATATAGAGAGGAAATAGTGAGGATTGAAGAATTGAAATTGGCGCATATTAAATTGGAACAAAAGACAAAAGAACAAGAACAGTTTACCTATATCGCTTCTCATGATCTTCAGGAGCCCGTTCGTACTGTAATTAGCTTTTCAGAATTATTGGAAAAGCAATACGTTGGGCAGTTGGATGATAAAGCCGCTAAATATTTATTCTTCATCAATGAGGCTTCTGTTCGTATGAGTGAACTCATTAAAGGCTTATTGGATTATTCTTGCATTGGTGCTGAGAAAAAGATGGAAACATTTGATTGTAATGATGTTATTGGTGGTTTGCGAAAGGATTTACATTTAGTGATTGAGGAATCCAATACCGTATTAAACATTTCTTCGCTACCAACTATTCAAGGGTACAAGGTGGAAGTGAGATTATTACTTCAAAACTTAATAACGAATGCTATTAAGTTTAAAAAGAAGGATGTCAGTCCAGTTATTGATATTTCGTGTGATTCGAAATTGGGGTATTGGCAATTTGAAATTAAGGATAATGGGATAGGTATCGCTGAAGTACATACCGAGCGAATTTTTTCAATTTTCCAAAGATTGCATTCCCGTGATGATTATGCAGGAACTGGAATAGGTTTGGCCCATTGTCAGAAAATTGTTGATTTGCACAATGGTGAGATATGGGTTGATTCTAAAATAAATGAAGGGGCAGCATTTTGCTTTACGATAAAAAAGGAAGAATAAAATGAGGAAGCTGAAAAGTATTTTGTTGGTGGATGATGATAATGCTACTAACTTTTTACATGAATTGGTGATAAATCAAATGAATATCTGTGAAGAGGTGTTTGTAAAAAAGAATGGTTTGGATGCCTTTTCCTTTATAGAAGAGCTTGATGAGAATGGGAAGCCTCTACCGGATTTAATTCTGTTGGATATCAATATGCCTGTAATGAATGGTTGGGAATTTCTGGAGCGTTGTAAAACGATTGAAAAAAGGATATCAGAAACTACAATCATTTTGATGTTAACAACCTCATTAAATCCTGAAGATAAAAGAAGATCGCAAGGTGTAGAAATGGTAAAGGACTATATAAATAAACCACTTAGTTCAGATACTTTAGAGGATGTTCTTTCGAGGTTTTTTGGCGTAGAAGTGGGCTAAGGATAAAGTGCGCCCAGAGAAGAAATAGAAGGGTTTCACAGTTATCAATATTGAGGATATATTGAATTTATAAAAGATTTAGATGAAATACGGTTTATTAATTTTCGCTTTGTCTTTTATCGTTCCCATTGATTTATATGCTCAAAGGGAAGATGTCAATCGTCTTGAAGTTTATTGGGATAGCAAATTTATTGATTTCTCTGAATACGAGATTCAATATATATCTGAGATGGATACACTTAGACCAATAATTGAGGATGGTGGCATTATGTTACCGGTGGATTCCCTTTATCACCAAGTAACATTTGTTATTAGCTGTAGAGGTCGAACCATTGATTTTCCAAAAATTCGTAGCACTTTTTTGATAGGAGGGAAATTTATTAGAATAGATATAAATTCTGAGACTGAAAATTCTTGTGTTGAGGTAAATCATTTATATGGTGAATCTACTATTTATGTAGATCAGGTGAAATCTGATTGTTCTTACCATCAAAGTATCTCTTTACAAGGAAGCAATAGGACGCTAATAAAAAAATATATTCAACTAGTTCCGAATTACGATTGGAAGCATGTACCGCGAGGTACCCAGGCAGAGTATGAAAATTAACAGTGTTTTTGGTTTTTTTTTGCCTTCGTAACTACCAATTTTCAACTGGTATTAACATAGGAGATGTTCAGGATAGTTTATTCTGACATTAACGTTTTCATAAATTCCTCCCTTGATGGAAACCTTATTGTGTCAAGGAATTCAGTTTCTTGTGGAAAGTCCTTTTTTAATTGATCCAATTGCATGCTTAATTCCTTTTGTTTATCAGCCATTAATAAAACAGATAAATATTGAAATCGACTATAAAAGTTCTCCGTTCCAAATTCAGAAAATAATGTTTCATATTTAGGTAAGCATTTATCGAATAATTTAAATGCCTCTGTTGAATCATTCATTTGTAATCTTAATAAAGCTTCTTGAAAAAACCACTCTGGAATTTTTGGTTCTAACCGTTGTAATTCAGCATATGTTTCAAGAAGAAAAGGATAGTTTTTTTCCAGGTATAAAATAGAAATTTTCAAAACATAGGCCTGGTAATAGTCAGGTTCAATTCGTATAGCCTTATTTATTAAAATTAAAGCACTGTCTACCTCTGGTTCGGGTTTTGTGTTATAATTTAACAATGCATCATCTAGCAGCTCTTGAGAGATAGTCACCGTCTGCTTTGTATCGATTTGTCCTGTAAAATGTAGAACAGCCCTATCATAATGGTTTCTGGCTTCTTTACTTATCTGGTTTTCTGACGTACAGGCAATAAAAAGGCTGCATAGTAGTATTGGTAGGAATTTTTTCATGTTATTTTTAATAATGATATAAGGAAAGTAGAAGATAATTAAGCAATTAGAGAATATACAAAGATTAGGACTATTGCTATAATGATGTCTTTTGATACAAGAGAATAATGAGTTCTTAGCTTTTTATTAAACAGAAAATATACCGTAGCTAAATGGGAAAGGTAACTGATATATAGACTTATTTTTTGCTCAATAAGATTTTCCGCTGAATGCCAGGGAGGTCCCCAGGAAAAACTGTCGATAAATAGAGTAGTTACCAATATGGATTGATGAAGGATATAGGCAGACAACAATATCCATCCGCTTTTCTTACGGAACCAAAATAGAAGAATGGCAGCTGATATATATATGCTATTAAGAGGATTACAAATTATATAGAACAGGGCTTCTGGTATGTAAAATTCTATTCCAAGTATAAAAGCCTGGATGTTGAAAATTATTTTTGCAGTAAAGATAAGCGCATAAACTACTGTGATAATTGTAATAATTCCCTCCGTTTTACCAACTGCTTTTTTATTCGGTTTGAACCAATCAATGATTCTTACAAAGAGTTGTTTCAGTTTCGTGTTTACAGTATCTACTCGCTTACTAGGACGCGCTGCCTTTTCCAGTTGTATTGTTAGATTATTTTCTGCTTGTAAGTATTCCGTAATGTCCAAATTCCGATTTGCTAATTCATTTTTAGCTGAGATAATTGCATCTGGGTGGTATTTGTTTTCTTCGCTAAGTATTAAGAGTAAGGTTTCTGTTTCTGCGGATTTATGCTTCTCGGAAAATGAATTCATTTAGTTAATCTAATTTGTTTTTATTTAATATTTCTATCCAAATGTACCTTTTAGTTTAACAATCAAGCCTAAATGCAACCATTTTTCAACCAACTAGTAGTTTTATACTAACCAACCGTAATTACCTCAATAGCGTTACTGTTCCTATTTTCTTTTCATAACCTCTATCCTTATCGAATGAATATTCAAAAAGGTAAACATATACATCTTGGGCTAGAATTCCTCCTCTTAATGTACCATCCCATTCATCCTCTAGATCCTCACTTACGAAAACCTGCTGTCCCCATCGATTGAAAATCTTCATTGAGAAATAGACTAATTCACAATCTGGAAAAACTTCAAAGGTTTCATTGATTCCACCATTTCCAGGGCTAAAGGCATTTGGAATATAGAGGGTGCAACTGCAGTCTTCTAAAAAGACTTGCATTGTGAATTTAGCGCTTCCACAATCATTGCTTATGTTAAGTGAATAGACGCCTTCTTGATCTATGCTAAAAGAGGAAGTTGTGATGCTGTCTTGCCAGACATAACTGTTATCTCCATTTTCAAAATCAAATTCCATGGTTTCGCCTTCACATAAATTTGTATCTGCAGGAAGTCCATTTATAGGGATTGTCTTAAATCCTAAGAAGGCACTGTCTGAAGTATAGCAATATTCATTTTCTACTTGAACACTATACCAACCTTCTTCATCAGCCAAAAAGGTTGGGGACTGGCTTCCGTCTTGCCATGTATATGATGAGGCGCCCGGAGTAATAGCATTAAACAGGCAAGATTCACCTAGGCAAATTACGGTATCCTCTATGTTTACATTAGGAACGGAAACATATTCTATAAACATACTATCCGTATAGTAGCATCCATTCAATTCAATAGTCACTATGTTTAGCCCTTCAATTGCAGGGTAGAGGAAGGGATCGGTAGAACCGTCCATCCATATATGATTTGCATTTGTGTCGGGGTAGGAGGCATCTATTTCATAGTATTCTCCTTCACATACTACTTGGTAGTCTGGAAGGATGATGACTGGTATAGCTTGAACTAAAACCACTACTTCATCACTATATTCACAACCATTTAAATATACATTCACAGAATACAATCCAGCAGAGTCTACATGGATGGATGGATCCGTACTTCCCGTATTCCATAAATAACTTGCTCCTGGGAAATAGGCATCCAATACCGTGTTTTCTCCTTCACAAATCGTTATTTCTTCTCCTAAGTTGATAATTGGAATAGGTCGCACTGTCACCTCAATAGTATCATAACTTAGACATCCATTATTATCAATAATTACACTGTAGATTCCAGATTGATTGATGGTATAAAGTGAGTTGTTACTTCCATCTTGCCATAAATAATTTCCATTTACAGTGTCTATATTCAGGGTCAATGTTTCTCCTTCACAAATACTGGTATCATTGCCCAATGAAAAGTTTGGGAATTCGTGTACCGTAATTTGGATGCTATCGGTATAGGTACACTCGTTTAAGGTTAGATCAACTGTATAGTTACCAGAATTTGTAACTATCAATAAAGAATCAGTAGATCCATCTTGCCAAGAATAACTAGCATTTGGAAAAAATGCATTTAGTGTAATAGTGTCTCCTTGACAAATATTTTGGTCGGGACCCAAATCAATTATAGGAATAGGTGAATAACTTATTTCGATGGTATCAGATGAAACACATCCATTTATTTCAACACTTGCAGTGTATGTACCCGCTTGTGAAATAATATAATTACTTCCAGTGGAGCCATCCTGCCAGCTATAATTAGCTCCTGTTTGATAGGCGTCCAGAATTAGACTATGACCATCGCATAGAAGGCTATCAGCACCAAGGTTCACTATTGGATAAGGGTTAACAGTAATATATATACTATCTGAGAAAGGACAATTGTTGACTAATAAATCAACAATATAAAGGCCTGATTCAGTAACGTAATATATACTATCTGTAGATCCATCTTGCCAGGTATAACTTCCAGAAGGATAGCCTACATTTAATAGTATGCTATCTCCAAAGCAGATATTTAAATCGGGGCCAAGATCGAGGATATTTGTATCAACTACTTCTATAGAAAGCGTATCGTAAAATATACAGCTATCTAGGAAAATCTGAACAGAGTAGGATCCCTCATATTGAATAGCAATACTATCTGTAGTTTCTCCAGTACTCCAAAGAATTGAATCAGCATAATCTACATTTATGCTTAAGCTATCTTCAAAGCTAACGCATAATGGGTTGGTTGGTCCAATAATCGCTAAAGATGGATCGGTAATAATGACAATAGAGTCTATAAGATCCGTAGAGCATAAAGGAGATTCTATATAAATAATGTCAACATCATCATAGGAATCTGCAGGATCCCAACTAATGGAGTCACCCGATCCTATGGAGTCGCCTAAAGAATTTGTCCAGCTAATATCTGAAACAGGCACAAAAGGTATAAAGTCGATAAAATTTTGGCTATAATCATTTGTGCTATCCGGAGTAAAACGAACCCCTTCCAGACCTGTAGTCCAGGTATTAGGATAATTTCGTTCTAAATTATTGTATGGGTCGGTTACAATTTCTGCGACGGTACCTGAATCGTTTTGAAGGGCATGAATGGCCTGGCCTGTATTCCATGTAGTACAGGTAGGTTTTGCAGCAATATGGGTTTCAATAATATCCCCATTTTCATATAGAAATATGGCAGAACAGGTAGTGATTTCCGTACAATTATAATGTGGTACATCCATCCATCTGGCAATGAAAATTCTATTTGGGGAAGTCCCAATAGTGGCATAATCTATAGTTCCACCTTGACTGGGGTCTATATCATGCCAGGGAGCTAGAATTGCGTTTTTCACTTTGTTGGCGCTAATAGTATTACTTGAATTTGGAAGCGCTATGTCTATAATGAGTGGCGTGAAAGCATGGTGATATTCTTTATTGAATGAAAGAAAACAATTGGATGATAGTACTATTTGCGTATAATCGAAGCCGTAAAATTCAAAGGTAAAATCTAATTTTATTTTTGGACTAAATTTATCATTAGCGAGAGTTACAGTAGTAAAATTGGTACTGTCTATATCTGCTAATATATTACTTGTACTAATCCCGTATTCCATTACTATATCAATAGGGGAATCTCCACAGACTATAATGGTGTCTGGGAGCGAGAACTGCGCTTTTAGGGCAGGAGATATTAAAAACAATAACAGGCTAATAGAGACTATTAACTTTTTTGGAAGCTGGAACATTATACTGCTAATTCGATATGATAATTATGTGAATATAGTAATATTCAGACGCTTTTACATGTAATAATTGTAATAAGTTAATGTGTTTAAAAGAAATACTAATTTCGATTAAACAACCCTTCTTATCTCAATAGCGTCACTGTTGCTATTTTTGACCCATAGCCTCTTTCCTGATCGAATGAATATTCGAATTTGTACACATATACATCTTGAGGCAGAGGTTGACCATTTAAAGTACCATCCCATTCATCTTCCACATCTTTACTTTCGAAAATCTGTTGTCCCCATCGATTGAAAATTTTCATTGAGAAATAGACCAATTCACAATCTGGAAATACTTCAAAGGTTTCATTAATTCCACCATTTCCAGGGCTAAATACATTTGGTATATATAGGGTACAACTACAATCTTCTAAATAAACCCTCATAGTGAATTCAGAGCTTCCACATTCATTGGTAATTTGAAGTGAATAGATTCCTTCTTCGTTTAAGCTAAAGGAAGAATCTATTATGCTGTCTTGCCAAACATAGCTGTTGTCTCCATTTATAAAATCAAAATGCATGGTTTCGCCCTCACATAGGGTTGTATCTTCAGGAAGTCCAATCATAGGGATTGTTTTAATTCCTAGGTATGCACTGTCTGTACTATAACAATAATCATTTTCTACTTGAACAATATACCAACCTTCTTCATCGGCCAAAAAGGTAGGGGACTGGCTACCGTCTTGCCAAGTATAGGCTGTAACACCAGTTGTTGTTGCATTAAACAGGTAGGATTCACCTTGGCAAATAACCGTATCCTCTATATTTGCGATAGGGATTGGTACAATTTCTATAAACATACTATCCGTATAATAGCAGCCATTCAATTCAATAGTGACTATGTTTAGGCCCTCTACAGCCGGGTTTAGTATTGGGGCTGTAGATCCGTTCATCCATAAATAGTTTGCACTTGTGTCTGGGTAGGAGGCATCTATTGTATAGTATTCTCCTTCACATAACACTAGGGAATCTGTTAGGTTGATGATTGGTAAGGCTTGTACTGTTACCAAAACTTGATCGATATATTCACATCCGTTTAAATTTACAATTACAGAGTACAGTCCAGATGAATCGACTGTTATTGAAGCGTTCGTATTTCCTGTATTCCATAAATAACTTGCTCCCGGGAAATAGGCATCCAATACTGTGTTTTCTCCTTCACAAATATTTATTTCTTCCCCTAAGTTGATAATTGGAATTGGTAGCACTGTCACTTCAATAGTATCATAACTCAGGCATCCATTATTATCTATAATCAGGCTGTAAATGCCAGATTGATTGATTGTATAAAGTGAGCTACTACTTCCATCCTGCCATAAATAGTTACCAAACACAGTGTCAAGGTTTAGTGTCAATATCTCCCCATCACAAATGCTGGTGTCATTACCCAATGAAAAGTTTGGGTAATCGTGTACCGTAATTTGAATGCTATCGGAATAAGTGCATTGGTTTATATTTAGATCAACTGTATAGTTTCCAGTATTCGTGACTATTAATAAAGAATCAGTTGTTCCATCTTGCCAGGTATAACTCGCATTTGGAAAAAATGCATTTAGGCTAACAGTGTCTCCTTGACAAATATTTAGGTCGGGACCTAAATCAATAATAGGAATAGGAGAATAGCTTATTTCAATGGTGTCATATGAGATACAACCATTTATTTCAACACTAACGTAATAAATTCCGGCTTGAGAAACCACATAACTATTTCCTATGGATCCATCTTGCCAGATATAACTAGCACCTGTTTGGTAGGCATCTAGCAATATACTATCACCTTCACATAATAGACTGTCAGGTCCAAGGTCTATGGTTGGATATGGCGTAACTGTAAT
>MAAC01018342.1_pt1 | contig 17074 bp, 21 predicted proteins | sample 1115981 | NCBI WGS metagenome assembly MAAC01 (sample SAMN04961126, study PRJNA320927) | seawater metagenome | isolation source: sample BD02T64 sea water enriched with oil for 64 days | place: USA:Gulf of Mexico | collected 2013-07-27 | reverse complement strand
CTTTACTGTGTCGTAACTCTAAGGCTGATTTTAACTCTGGTGTCAGTTTGATATTCATTGATGACTAGCATGATCCTCTTTAAGTGAAAAATCAAGCATCTTCATTGATCACAGGTATAGAACAGGCGATAGAGCTTGGCGTGTATGACGATAGAGTGCCTTCTATTCGAAATTACGCCAGAGAGAAACAGGTAAGTATTTCCACGGTACAGAAAGCATTTAACGCCTTAAAGCTGGAAGGTAAAATTTATTCATGCCCGCAAAAGGGTTACTTTATTCGCAAAACAGACAATGATGAAAAAAGTCCGTATGGTGTTGCTATTGAACAAATATATACTGGGATGTGCTGGAACAGCAAGTCCTATACTCTCTAAATGATAGCGCCATTATTCCGTTATCTTGAACGGCGCCAAGCTCTATCGTTAACAACGAATACATTCTCAATAAACATCATAAAAAAGTCTTAGACAAAAGACCCTATATGTTTGATTTCGTGGATGAAGTTCAAGGAAACCTGGGGTTGAGACGAGCATTGAGCCAGCATTTTTACAAACAAGGTAGTATCTGTGAGCCTGCTCATATTCATATAACCTCAGGGCGCAGAGAAGGTCTTTTAGTCGCTTTAATTGCGACAAAATCAGTAGCTTCATCGGTTGCGATAGAATCACCCAGTTCGTTCTATTTTCAAGCTTTGGTTAAACACTTTTGTAAAGAAGTCATTGAAGTGCCTATGCAAAATGACTATCTACTAGAGCTAAAGTTACTTGACCAGGCGTGGCACAAACATAAATTTAAAACATATTTGGTGAATCCCAATTTCAATGATCCTACCGGGCGAGTGTTATCTGTTCAAGATAAAATGAATTTAATAAAGTGGGCAGTGTCCAGAGACGTCACGCTGATAGAGTATGATCGGGGGGAGTTATTCTTTGGCACACAGAAACCGGCATCATTAGCGTCTTAGGCAAGTTCAGTTTCAGCAATAAAACTCATTAGTATCCAAGACTTTTTCGACACCATTTCGACCAGAATAAACCTGGGTTTTATCATTGATATTAATACGAATGAGGCAATACATCATGCTAAACACACGGCAACAGAAGATCCTAATCTTCATACTCAAAATTTAATGCATTCACTCATTTTGTCGGGAGATTATCAGCAAGCGTTGGATAAATTACGTAAGCAGTTGTACAAAAATTATTTGGAAAGTCAAAAAATCTTAATCGCACATTTACCATCAAAAATTACTTATTCAGCTCAACCTGGTGGCCCATGTATTTGGATTAAAACTTGATGATAACAATTCGAGTATCGAATTATGGAAAAAGCTTGTAGAAAAAGGCATAGCGATAGCGCCTGGAACTATGTTTAGTTTCAATGATAAATTCGAACAGTATTTTCGTATAACCTTTGCATTGCCCTGGAATGCTCGTTTAGCGGCGGGTTTGAAAACTCTCTGTCATGCTATCTGAGATAGATTGCCTAAATTCATAGCCAGTTCAGGACACTGAATTAGTTATTAACTATGCCATCTTTGCATTAATATTTTTAGCTCTATCTATTCCTACCCTGTTACAATATAATCACGAAAATTTTTCGGTATAATCGTTCAAAATTCAAGCTACCCATTCCAAGCGGCCTGTAACTAAGGTATAACACCACGATGAAAATCCCCAGTAGAATACAACCACTTGTTGAAGATGGTTTAGTTGATGAAGTTATTTGCCAATTAATGAGTGGCAAAGAAGCCACTGTTTACATGGTTCGCAGTGGCGCTGAAATTATTTGCGCCAAGGTGTACAAAGAGGCAAACAAACGCAGCTTTAAAAAAGCCGCGCAATATCAAGAAGGCCGTAAAGGGCGAAACTCTCGACGTGCTAGGGCAATGGAGAAAGGTTCAAAATATGGACGAGATCAGCAAGAGCAAGCTTGGCAAAATGCTGAAGTTGATGCCCTGAAGCTTTTGGCCGAGGCTGGTGTTCGAGTGCCAGAAGCCTACGGTTGCTATGACGGCGTACTGTTAATGGAATTAATTACCGATGACGATGGTGATGTTGCGCCGCGGTTAAATGACGTAGTGATGTCGGCTGAACAAGCCCTTGAAGATTTTGAAGAAGTCATTATTTACATATTGCGAATGCTATGTGCAGGTGTTATTCATGGTGATTTATCTGAGTTTAATGTATTAGTTGATGCCTACGGACCGGTGATCATTGATTTGCCACAAGCGGTAGATGCGTCGGCCAATAACAATGCCAAAGCCATGTTAATTCGTGATGTTGAAAATATAACAACCTATTACGGCCAATTTGCTCCGGAGTTATTGGGCAGCAAATACGCCGATGAAATGTGGGCACTTTATGAGAAAAGCGAATTAACGCCAGAGACTGAGTTAACCGGTATTTTTGCTGAGCATAAAGGCAACGCCAACGTTAACAGTGTAATCGAAGAAATTAAAGCCGCTTTTGAAGAAAATGAAGCAAACCTTGAACGCATTAAATTAGCAAATGAAATGGGGTAATTTACTAATTACCCCATATGCTCGCAGTGATGATCTAAGGCACTTTCAGCGAATGCAAATAACGTGATCGACGATAAATAAACTCTGGCCTAGCTATCACAAGGCAAATAGTTTTCATTTTTTGAACGTGAAATAGCTTCTTCAATCAATAAATTTGCGGCTTCGACTTCACCATAATCATCCAGATTGTTTAACCAAAATCGTAACAGCTCCTCATCAAAGAACATTAGCGTAAAAGCTTTTTGATATTGTTCTGAATATGAGCTAGTCATAATTCTTTTTAATTCTCTTTCAACGTTAGCGTATGACTCTAGGTTATCTTTCGCTTGATAAGCCATTTTTTGAATTGTCATCCCGAAACCTTGAGTCATGAACCTTTGACCGCGCTGTTTCATATCAATGCCTAATTGTAAACAAGCATGAGCTTTTTCACTGCGATTAATTTCTTGCTTGCACCACACAATTAACCCGCCGAATCCCGTTGACTTGGCAGCCTCAATGCCAATAGCGGCAACAACATTAAGGTTAAAGTCATCAAATGTGGAGCCTGCAAGGGCTTTACTATAACGTTGTATATTTTGGCCATAATGTTCATTAAAATAAGGAGAATTTATCGGCTCTTGTATCGCAAAAATTGTTTGCTCATCATGATTTCTATTGGCATGAAAATACACTATCTCAAGCCACATTGCGCCATTATTACCATCAGCAGATATCGCCATATCGATAAGATTTTGGTTACAGTGCTTATGGTCTAGTTCGGTGGAACATAAACGGACTGATTCCATAAACGCGGTAGGGTTGGTTAAACGAGATTAGCAAGTCTAATCGAGATTGCTGATCAGCTGCATGCGCAAACAACGCAAATTCAAGTTGATTATCTGGTTGATTAGAATTAACCCATGATTGGAAAAATAACCGACGCGCTGCAAAAACGGCATCATCCACCAATAAAGACTTCTCGTCGCATTGAACAATGCATTTATCCTCTTTGTTTTCTATATTATCAGGCAAATGAACTCTGGTTGAATGTATTTTATTCGCGACTCTATTAATGATTTCAGTGGGCGGCGTGGCTTTTGCAAAAGTGATAACCGGATCATTTATATTCAAATTGTTTTCGCTATGCGTGAGCTAAAATACCACATTGCGATTGCACTAATAATGATAAGCACGACAAAAATTTTATTTTTTTTAACCATAATGTAAATCCATTTTCATCGTAGAGATAAACCAGCTTTGCCAGTGCAAAAATATAAACCGAAATTATCGGCCTAATTGGAAAACCATTTCCGTCTAAAAAAATTGTTACACCTTTTCTAGAGCTTGCCTGATTGCTCGGGCATTTCTGTAGATTTCCGCGTTCTAGGGTCGAAGAACACTTCGACAGTTTCGTATATTGCATGCACTTTCCTGGTATCTACATGCAACATTCTCTCGGTAAAGGTACAACTTTTACTACCAATGCGGGTCAGCAAGCAGTCTACAATAATCAAATCCCCCCCGACAAAAGCTCCTGCTGAAACTCTATTTTAGCCGAAGCGGTTACGGTATGAACGCCAAACTCATTCTGCATTTTTTTGTGGCTGCCCCAGTAAAGTGGCCATAAATGAAACGCGGCATCATCAAAAAGTGACTGTACAAACGAACGTTCATATGGCCAAAGCTGTCACAATACCAGGGATGTACAACGCCGCGGAGAATTTCAATAGGTGCAGAGATAATTCCTTTCCTTTAATTATTTGTTTTTGGCTGTAGTGTTTTTTTACACTCAGATTTATCTTTTTGGTTCGCTTTAATCTGTTCACAGTTTGGTTTTAACGGATCGACGGTGAATATCATATCCGAGTGTTCTTCGCCGGTGATACGTTTGATTTCTTTCAGCATTGCCGCTTGAATTTCATAACCACCATCATCAAGCTTTTCGATATACAAACCAGTATAGGCCGACACTTATCAGAGCGACAACAATAAATACGTACGTTTTCACTTTGGCCTTTCTCTTGGCGTTAGTATTGGCTTGTTTTATGATGCTTACATCATCTTGCAGCCATAAATAGCCTTTACGTTGTACCGTTTTGATAAATTTTGGACTTTTCGCATCGTCCTCAAGTACCCGGCGTAGTTTTGCGATAGTATTTGCCAGTGAATCGGGTCCGACAAAGGTATCAGGCCAAAGGGCTGCAGTGAGTTGCTGTTTGCTCAATGTTTGTCCATTAGCGGCGAAAAGTAACACTAACAGTTCTAACACTTTTGGCTGTAAATCTAACGCTTTATCGTTATAGCGGATACAATTTTGGCTGACATTTACGATGATCCCGCCAGTGATATAGGGCGTTAGCATTAATTGATTACTGGTCAGTGTTGCTTTCGGTTTGTTGCTATTCATTAATTTATATATATTTCAATTAGTTAAGTTAGATATATTTTGGGTAAGTAAAAGATATAACTTGTTAAGTCGCTAACATTAGTATTTCACTTCAATTTCCATGATAAAGGCTAGCAATGAATGAATAAACATTTAAGGAATTTATGAAACATTTAATTTTACTGGCCATATTATTCTCATTGCAGAGTAAAGCCATCGTTATTCGCCATGATGTGAATGATTTAACATATCAGGCTGAACTAAAAGATTTTCCCGCATTGGCAACTTTCTATGTCGATGGAGCGCATGGAACATTAATAAAATCGAAATGGATTGTAACGGCTGCCCATGCGACTTTTTGTATCAAACCAAATGCTTCGGTGTTAATTAAAAACAAAGCAAGAGTGATAAAAAACCTCTACATCAACCCAGACTATACCCCTGGACAAAGTCATGATATTGCCTTAGTTGAGTTGGTAGAGGAAGTATTGGATGTCGACCCTGCGGATATTTATCCGCAAAGCGATGAGTTAGGCAAACAAATTTGGTTTATCGGTATCGGTGGTACCGGTACTGGGATTAGCGGAGAAACGATTGATAATGCAGCAAATAAGGGTGTGTTGAGAAAAGCTCAAAATACCATTTCTTAAAAAAAGGCACTTCAACGTTTCATTGAAAGAACAATCTCAATGATACCTCCTGCAATATGCGAGGTTGAAACCCCGCCAACCAGTTACAATCACCCTCAAAAGGCTCCCTGCCTGCCGGATATAAGCACTTCTTTGTGCATCGAGTAGGCTGGTATCCTTTGGATGACCAGCCTTTGCTTCAATATTTTGATAATTGGTATTAGTGGGTTTCTGACACCATATTTATCGTATATTTTGGTATTTCTACCACTAAATCTTCATCGGCAACCAATGCCTGGCAACCTAGTCGGGATTCAGGTTCTAAACCCCAGGCCTTGTCGAGCAAGTCGTCTTCTAACTCGTCACTTTCTGCAAGTGAGTCAAATCCTTCACGGATGATCATATGACAGGTGGTACAGGCACAGACTTTTTCACAAGCGTGTTCAACACCAATGTCATTTTTTAAGGCAACATTCAAAACGCTTTCGCCCTTTTCTGCTTCTACTACTAAGCCCTCTGGGCATAATTCTTCGTTAGGAAGAAAAATAATTTTTGGCATGGTTAAACCTCATCTACCGAGTGACCTGCAAGCGCGGTGCGAATTGAAGAATCCATACGACGCTCGGCAAAGGTTGCTGTAACTTTATCAACTGCGGCAATTGCCTGTTCAATTGCCGCAATTTCTTCAGTTTGATTCATAGTTAATAAATTCGAAAGAGCAGTATTAATCGCTGCCAATTCATCTGTTGTTAATAAACGTTCGCCATCCTGGCTAATCGCAGCAGTAACGCCTTCAAACACACGTGACGCTTCCACTTGCTGTTCTTTCAGCATACGGGCGTCCATATCTTCTTTAGCATTAGCCATTGAATCTTTTAACATCTTGATAATGTCATTTTCTTCAAGACCAAATGATGGTTTCACTTCAATCGAAGACTCAACGCCAGTCGATTTTTCCATCGCGCTTACGCTTAATAAACCATCGGCATCCACTTTAAAGGTAACGCGGATGTGGGCAGCGCCAGCGGTCATCGCCGGAATGCCCTGCAGTTCAAAACGGGCCAATGAGCGACAGTCTTCAACCAGTTCACGTTCACCTTGCAATACATGTATTGCCATCGCCGTTTGCCCATCTTTAAAGGTGGTAAACTCTTGTGCCTTAGCAACAGGGATAGTGGTATTGCGGGCGATCACCTTTTCAACCAACCCACCCATGGTTTCTAAACCAAGTGACAGTGGAATAACATCGAGTAGTAACATGTCGCTGTCGGGTTTATTACCTGCCAACACATCGGCTTGAATGGCGGCACCAATAGCAACCACTTTATCAGGGTCAATTGTGGTTAATGGCTGACGTTTAAAGTAATTTCCTACTTCGCTACGCACTAATGGCACGCGAGTAGAGCCGCCAACCATAACGACTTCATGCACTTCATCGATAGCAATGCCGGCATCTTTTAATGAACGACGACAAGCACGAAGTGTTTTTGCCACTAACGGCTTGATCAATTGCTCAAAATTGGCACGGCTGATGTCACAACTAAATTCACTACCATCTTCCAGGCTAAGATTAACCTTAGTGTTGTCACTATCGGTTAACTGTTCTTTTACCGCACAAGCTTGTTGCAGTATTTGACGTTCCATTGAATTTGATAGTGGCCGCACCAAATTGGCTTTTTCGAGAATAAAGTCAACTAACGACAAATCAAAATCATCACCACCTAAAGCGGAATCACCGCCGGTGGCTAATACTTCAAATACGCCTTTTGATAAACGTAAAATCGAAATATCAAAGGTTCCGCCACCTAAGTCAAAAATAGCGATGACACCTTCCTGACCACTGTCTAGGCCGTAAGCTACGGCAGCCGCGGTTGGTTCATTCAATAATCGTAAAACTTTCACACCAGCAATAGTTGCAGCATCTTTCGTGCTTTGACGTTGGGCGTCATCAAAATATGCCGGCACGGTAATCACTACGCCTTCAAGATCGCCTCCTAAAGATTGCTGAGCTCGCGCTACCAGGGTAGATAAGATTTCAGCCGAAATCTGTACCGGGTTTTTAGGGCCTTTGCGAGTGTTGATTGACGGATGCGAGTCATCACCACAAAACTGGTAAGGTAATGATGGATATTTATTATTGATATCGGTTAATGAACGCCCCATCAGGCGTTTTACCGAAATAATGGTATTTTCAGGATCGCTAATCGACACATCTTTTGCGGCATTACCCACTAATGTATTTTTCGCTTGATAACTGACGATTGATGGCAGAATATCTTGCCCATTTGCATCGGTTAAGGTTTCTGCTAAACCACTTTTCACACTAGCAACTAGCGAGTTGGTAGTACCTAAATCAATGCCTGCCGCTAAGCGGTGCTGATGAGGAACGGTACTTTGACCGGGTTCAGCAATTTGTAATAAAGCCATGGTATTTATCTATGTCGTAAAAGTTTTAGTCAAACAAGCTATCTTCAATGCGATCAAGTTCCACTTGTAATTTTAAGTAGAACTTCAACTTTCTTAATAACTCACCAGCGCTCAGGTTGTTCGCTTGATCAGCAACCAACAACTTTTCTTCCAGTTGTTGCCATAAATGCTGCGATTGTACATCTATGGTTTCTTGTGCTGCAAACAATTCCGCATCAACATCACTGGCGTGTTCGATATCGGCAAGCATTTCTCTCAGTTCCATTTGCTCCATCAGGAAGCCGACGTCACCTAAGGTTTCCTGTTCAGCGGGTAAGTCAGTATTGCGTAATTTTAGCAGATACTCACCGCGAGAAATAGGCTGTTTCAGTGTTTGAAACGCATCATTAATTTCAGCCGATTTTTGTACGGCCAATAATTGTTGTTGCGCTGATGAATGAGCAAAACGGTCGGGGTGGACCGTTTTTTGTAATGCTTGATAGGTTGCAGACAATTCAGCTAAATCAAGTGTAAATTCAGCCTCCAGGCCAAACAATTGAAAATAATTCAATGCTGTATCCGCTTTATACTTAGGTTAAAAATAAGGTTAAAAATAACTATTAATTCGTTGCTTAAACAAGTAGTTAAACATTAAAGCTTTCACCACAACCACATTCGCCTTTGGCATTTGGGTTGGTAAATCTGAAACCTTCGTTTAAACCTTCTTTAACAAAATCTAACTGTGTGCCATCAATATGTACCAAGCTTTTGCCATCAACGATAATATTTACATTGTCGATAGTAAACACTTGGTCATCTTCATTAAGATCGTCAACAAATTCCAGTACATAAGCCAAACCAGAACAACCCGTAGTTTTTATGCCCAGGCGCAAACCTAAACCTTTTCCACGATTATCCAGAAACGATCTTACTCGCTCCGTTGCTGCTGGAGTCATTGAAATTGCCATTACCTGTTCACCTAAAGTTAGTTTTTCGCTTTGTAATCTTCAATTGCCGCTTTAATCGCGTCTTCCGCTAAAATAGAGCAGTGAATTTTTACTGGTGGTAATGCTAATTCTTCAGCAATTGCCGTGTTTTTAATTTCACTGGCTTCGTCAATAGACTTGCCTTTAACCCACTCAGTCACTAATGAACTTGAGGCGATTGCAGAACCACAACCGTAGGTTTTAAATTTTGCATCTTCGATGATGCCATTTTCATCAATTTTCAATTGTAACTTCATCACATCGCCACACGCGGGCGCACCCACCATGCCGGTTGCAATGCTAGGATCATTTTTATCAAATGACCCTACGTTACGTGGATTTTCATAATGATCGATTACTTTTTCGCTATAAGCCATAAATTACCCCTAATACTTTAAATGCACTTTCACCAGTTGTTACTAGTGTTAGTGGCCTACCCACTCAACTTTGTCTAAATCAACACCATCCTGAAACATTTCCCACAGTGGCGACATTTCACGTAAGTGACTAATTGCGTTTTGAATTAATTCAATTGCGTAATCAATTTCTTCGGTGGTGGTAAAACGACCGAAGCTGAAACGAATTGAACTATGTGCCATTTCATCATTTAAGCCCAATGCACGCAGTACATAAGACGGCTCTAAACTTGCTGAAGTACAAGCGGAACCCGATGAAACTGCTAAATCTTTTAATGCCATAATTAACGACTCGCCTTCAACAAAGTTGAAGCTTACGTTTAAATTACCGTTGTAACGTTTATCGAAATCGCCATTCACAAAAACTTGTTCCATGTCTTTTAAACCATTCCATAAACGGTCACGCATTGCCGTTACGTGCGCTAAATCTTGTACCATTTCTTCTTTGGCAAGACGACATGCTTCACCAAAACCAACAATTTGATGGGTTGCTAAGGTACCACTGCGCATGCCGCGTTCATGACCACCGCCATGCATTTGTGCTTCTAGGCGAATGCGTGGTTTACGACGAACGTAAAGCGCACCAATACCTTTTGGGCCATACATTTTATGGGCCGAAATAGACAATAAATCGACTTTACTTTGTTGCATGTCTAATGGAATTTTACCCGCCGACTGGGCAGCATCAACATGGAAAATAATTTTACGAGAGCGGCACAACTCGCCAATCTCATTAATGTCTTGGATCACACCAATTTCGTTATTCACATGCATAATTGACACTAACACTGTGTCGTCACGCATTGCCGCTTCCAGTTTATTTAAGTCAATTAAACCGTTATCTTCCGGATCTAAATACGTTACTTCATAGCCTTGACGCTCTAAATCACGACAAGTATCTAAAACCGCTTTGTGTTCAGTTTTTGAAGTGATTATGTGCTTGCCACGCTTATGATAAAAATGCGCGGCACCTTTAATGGCAAGATTATCTGATTCTGTTGCGCCAGAAGTAATCACAATTTCTCGAGGATCGGCGTTGATTAAATCGGCAATTTGATTACGCGCGATATCTACCGCTTCTTCTGCCTGCCAGCCAAATTTGTGCGAACGCGACGCCGGATTACCAAAAAAACCGTCGGTAGTCATGTATTGCATCATTTTTTCGGCAACACGCTTATCTACTGGTGTTGTTGCAGAATAATCAAGATAAATTGGTAACTTCATGAATGTTCTCTCTCAATAAACGGTGGTTGTATTACCACTCGCCAATAATATTTCGTGTTGATATCAAAGTGCCAACCGGCTTGCCATGTGCATGAGATTCATACTCTGCATCCTGGCGCTCTGATACTTGTTTCACATCACCTTGCTGAACCAGTTCACTTAGAGTGATGTTACTTAAAAAATCGCTAATTCTATTGCTTAATTGATCCCATAAATTATGAGTTAAGCATTGATGTCCGCCCTGACAATTTCCTTGGCCCTGGCATTTTGTTGCGTCTACGCTCTCATCTACGGCTTTAATCACATCGGCAACGGCAATTTCTGCAGAACACTTACCTAAACGATAACCGCCACCGGGGCCACGAACACTACTGACTAAGCCATTCTTGCGTAAACGAGAAAATAGCTGTTCTAAATATGATAGTGAAATGCCTTGGCGTTCCGATATGTCGGCCAAAGGAACAGGACCACCTTCAGCGTGTATTGCTACATCAAGCATCGCGGTTACCGCATAGCGGCCTTTGGAAGTTAATTTCATGGCATTATCCTATTATTTTCACCTAAACGTTCATTTTCGGACAATTCAGTCTCGAAATTGAACAGTTTTGGTATTCATTGAGCGCATTTTACTTACTTGAGTAAAATAGTCAACTAAATACCCGACTATTTTACTCAAGTAATAGCGATTGAGCAAGATTAAATTATAGGATCGAAGGAATCTTTTTCTTGTTCACGACGTTTAGCAGCCGCTTTTTCAGCCTCATCAAACTCGGTGACATGCAATGTAGGTAGTTCAGCTTCACAAATTTTACCGCCAACTTGATTCACTGCTTTGGTTATTTCCAGTAATTTAGCATCCATTAAATTGACATGATCTAACACTCTGCCAATGGCTTTCGCTACCGGATCTGGATTATCGTTTGATACCGCGTAGGCATCAAAGCCAAATTTACTGGCAAGCTTGTGACGATCGCCCCCTTCCGGTTCTTTCGAGTTACTGACAACACGGCCAGGAATACCAACCACAGTTGCGCCTTCTGGCACATCTTTAACCACTACCGCGTTAGAGCCGATACGAGCATTAGCGCCAATCATCAAGGGTCCTAACACTTTGGCCCCTGCACCAATAACGACATTATTGCCTAGTGTTGGGTGACGCTTGCCTGCATTCCAGCTAGTTCCACCTAATGTCACCCCATGATAAACGGTACAATCTTCGCCAATTTCTGCGGTTTCGCCAATCACGATGCCCATGCCATGGTCAATAAAGAAACGACGACCGATAGTAGCACCCGGATGAATTTCTACCCCGGTTAACCAGCGAAACAAGGTAGAAACGGTGCGCGCCAACCATTTAAATTTACGTTGCCATAACCATTTTGAGATACAGTGCCCCCAGATGGCGTGCAGCCCCGGGTAGTTGGTTAACACTTCAAAGGTCGTTCTGGCCGCGGGATCGCGGTCAAACACACTTTTTATATCTTCTTTAATTCGGCTAAACATGTTGTTCCTACTTGGTTGATTGCTGTACTTTCTTTTTAAAAATTTACTTAAGCTTAACTAGCGTACCTACAATCAATAGCTTAGTCTTTATTCGCTTTTGCCGCCGCTTTATCAATTGACGCCAAAATGCCGCGCAGCATTTTTAACTCTTTCCCATCCGGGCGGGCGCGATTAAACAAACGACGAACCTTGGTCATAATAATGCCAGGGTGCTTTGGTTGAATAAACCCGGTTTTTTGCATCGCACTTTCAAAGTGGTCATAAAAACGTTCGGTTTCTTCCACTAACTGGTATTTTGCTTCACCATCTTCATCAACCACATCGGTAGCAGTTGCTGTTTCCGGCTTTGCAAATTTAGCGTCTTGAGCTTCTAAAAAATTCATTCGAATTTCATAGCTTAACGTTTGCACTGCCATCGCTAAATTTAATGAACTGTATTCCGGATTTGCCGGGATCGCCACATGGTAATGGCACAGTTGTAATTCATCATTGGTTAAACCACTGCTTTCGCGGCCAAACACTAACGCCACCGGATATTGATTACCCTCTTCAACCATTTTTTTACCACAACTTCTTGGCTCTAGCATTGGCCAAGGCAAAGTACGCGACCTGGCACTGGTACCTACCACCAGACCACAATCTTCAATCGCTTCTTTCAATGTGGCTACCACTTTGGCGTTACCTAACACATCACTTGCACCAGCAGAAAGTGCTTGCGCCTGACCATTCGGCATTTCAATTGGGTCTACCAAAATCAAATTTTTAAGGCCCATGGTTTTCATGGCACGAGCTGCTGAGCCGATATTTCGACAATCAGAAGTATTTACTAAAACAATACGGACGTTATCTAACATGTGGTTTTTCTATGCGATTCAAATTGGCCGCGATTTTAACACATGCATTGCCATTGTGTAGTTAAAATTACCATAAAAGCGTTACAAAAAAGAACAAAATAGAGTATTTACTTAGTTCATTTTTTTATTAGCAAGTTAAATTCTATATATCGAATTTATCGCAGTTTGCACTAGCAAAGCATGGTTTTAGTCTATAATTTTTCTCAACCGATGCAATTTTAGCTACGGGTCGCATTAGGGAAAAATATTTGCTATACTGCGCGCCGTTTTGTCAATCCTGTCGGGGTTGGCTGTAGAATTGTTCTTTTTAAAATTAGGGTAGTCATTTATGCATCCGATGCTAAATATCGCAATACGCGCCGCGCGTAGTGCAGGCAGTGTAATTTCTCGCGCTTTCGAAAATACTGATAAAATTACAGTTGAATCTAAAGGCAGCAATGATTTTGTAACAAACATAGACTTAGAAGCTGAGCAAATCATCATTGATACGCTGCTTAAGTCGTATCCTGAACACTCTATTGTGAGTGAAGAACGTGGTGTGATTGAAGGAAAAAACCCTGATTACCAATGGATCATCGACCCGCTTGATGGTACTTCTAATTTTGTTAAAGGCATCCCTCATTTCGCCGTATCGATCGCCCTAAAAGTAAAAGGTAAGTTAGATCAAGCCGTTATTTATGATCCAATTCGTGGTGAATTATTTACTGCCAGCCGTGGTAATGGCGCGCAATTAAACAGCCTTCGGGTTCGTGTGCAAGCACATAAAGAAATTGCCGGTACCATTTTAGCAACAGGCTTCCCATACAAGCAAAAATCCAGCACCGATGCCTATCTTGAAATGTTTAAAGCATTATTCTTGAAAGCTGCAGACATTCGTCGTGCCGGTTGTGCTTCTTTAGATTTAGCCTATGTTGCCGCAGGCCGTGTAGATGGGTTCTGGGAACTAGGCTTAAAACCGTGGGATACTGCTGCGGGTGAGTTAATGGTCATTGAAGCTGGTGGTTTAGTAACCGACTTAATGGGCGGTCATAATCATTCTAAATCAGGCAACATTGTTGCCGGTAGCCCACGCTTACTAAAAGAGATTTTAACTGACATTCGTCCGCACTTAACACCAGCGATGAAATTGTAAATTAAAAAAATACTTTTTTTAATAAGGCTAAACCTTCGCAGGTTTAGCCTTTTTTTTTAATTCAAGGATGAATTAACTTAGAATTACCATGGACCACTTCTTCACATTCATATGATCATGGCATTCATTACGTCCTGTAAATCACGGTATAAATTCTGTTTATTTGTAGTTAATTAAAATTAATTCTGTTTGTCTTGGCGCTAAATATGACACTTTATCACGGCGGAAGATGGCGTTTTCTTCGAGCATGATCATAATATCCTTTTGCCATTCAAGGCTTGCTACTTCTACATTTAACTCAATCGCATAAGCGGTATCTTGATGAAGTGCTCTGTCCCCTTCTCCGGCTACGCCGAATTGTGAGTCCCACTTGCCAATAGTGGTACCTGATGCATGGCCGTAATAACCAATCGGGTGTGAGTAAATCATCGGCTTAATGCCGGCTAACAGCGCTTGCTCACGTGTTCTCGATAATATTTCATTACCGCTTCTGCCGACAACAAAATTCTCAACGAGGATATCCTGCAACTGGTTGCCTTGCTTTAAAGCATCCTGTAAAAACTTCGGTGCCGTCGTTTCTTCCGCTTTTAACACATACGCGTGTTGTTGAATGTCGGTATTCAGCCTTAAGTAACTTATGCCGAAATCCACATGCAGGAAATCGCCGGGCAAAATGATCAAATTGGGATCTTCACTGACCCCGAGTTTTTTATATTTGCGTTGTAATCGAATTGACGGATGAAACCAGGTTTGTAATCCTAACTGGCTCACTCTGTCACGAAACCACCAGACTAAGTCGCCAACCGTGGTTTTGCGGGGGCGGATCACTTCGTTGGAAAAGCCTTGTTTAATGATAACCTTAGTTAATGCCACCATTTCATTTAGCAGTTCCACTTCTTCCTTTATGCGAGTTTCTAACCAGCTTACTGCCAAGGGCTCGGCCGAGACAATGCGCTCACGATATTGACTTGGCAAATAGGAAAATAGTAAATCGCGTTCGGTTGCCACCAGGCCATCAGCAAGTTCGTAATCAGCAGATTGATTGATGGCGATGCGATTGGGGTTGCGCGCTTTAATTAGTTCAAGCAAAGCCTGCATCTGATCTGGCTGCTTTTCTTTATCCCAGGCTTCTTTGAAAATAGTACCCACATCGTAGCGAGCGATTGCTTGCGCACTTATGCCTTCCTTTTCCGTGTCAGTAAACACTAGAATGGTTCTGCGGCGTGCGCCCATCCAGGTAGCAGGCAAAAAAGTTTTCAGTATTGGATCTTCATTATATTCACGTGAAATCAATATCCACATGTCAACATTTGCCTGCCGCATTAAGCCAGGCAATAATTGTTTAACTCGTTTCTCTAATATATCGTCAATGACCAAACTTCGATGTTGCATCGATAAGATATTATGCTCAGTTTTAAATTTGCTGTTCACCGTTGTAGCAATAGCAGGGTCAGTATCGAGCAGCAGAAAACTAATGCATAAAACAACAAACATAAGAGATTTATGCTGGCCAAAACCCTTACCAATACTAGGCGCAGAACTGATTTTTTGATTAATTATTATGGTCATTGTTAACTTTTTCGTAAAAAAACAGTGATATTTCAGCATAGCTGACAACAAGCATTCACTCAAGTCATTAAATTTTAAGAGAATTTATATTTTCATTGATACAGAATAAACTTTAATAGCTTTTTGATATATAAAAGCATAAAGCAATTCTTTAAAGTTATTATAATTTCGATATGATAAATGGGTACTTAACATTTTAATGCCGATCGGATTCTGACTGGCATTGGTTAACACATTATCAAATCATACTACGGGTAAAGATGACCACAGGTAAGCAAGTTTTAGCAAAATCACAATTTCTTCATGGCGAGGTGGCGTTAATTGGCGCTGGACCTGGCGATGCTGAATTGCTGACGCTTAAAGCTTTGCGTTTTATTGAAAACGCCGATGTGATCATTTATGACCGCTTAGTGAGTAATGAAATTTTAACCCTGTCACCGGATAATTGTCATCGCATTTACGTAGGTAAAGCGATTCACAAGCATTGCGTTTCTCAGGATAAAATTAATGACACCCTGGTTGAGTGGGCACAAAAAGGTAAAAAGGTTGTTCGACTAAAAGGTGGCGACAGCTTTATCTTTGGTCGCGGCTCTGAAGAAGTGAATTACTTACTCGAGCACAATATTGCCAGCCATGTGATCCCCGGTCTCACCGCAGCATCAGGTTGTACGACCTATGCTGGTATTCCGTTAACCCACCGTAATATTGCCCACAGTTGTAGCTTTATTACCGGCCATTTTAGTCATGACGGTGAACTTGATCTGCCCTGGAAAAATTATGCCAATAGCACGCAAACCTTAGTGTTTTATATGGGCATAAAGTCAGTTTCAACCATTGCCGAGCAATTAATTGCCCATGGTCGAGCAGCGACTACGCCAGCTGCGATTATTCGCAAAGGTACGCAAAATGACCAAAAAGTTTGGCGCAGCACACTCGCCACCTTACCTGATCTGGTTGCCAATGATGAGATAGAACCACCTAGTTTATTAGTAATAGGTGATGTTGTTAACGCTGTGCAACAGCACAGTACAGAAAATGTGAATGGAGAAAGCCAACCGGCTTATTTCGCACCTCAATTGAGTGCGGCTCCAAATAACCGTTTTGCCCAACACGCAAGTAATACAGTACTCCCTGGAATTGCTATTTAGCGGGCAACTGGTTGAGTCCGCTCAACCTTTTTTTACAACTGGCTACCGGCAGATATTAAACTGCCATAATCAGAAAATTTTTAAGATGCTTAAAAGAAGTTAAGGCTTTGAATAGTGGTGGATGTTGCCACATTAGCCTTATTATTTTCGATGAGTTCCTGGATCAGACTATTAGCTTCGAGCTACTGGCTACTGGCCTGTCTCTTGATCACAAGTTTATCTTGACAATCAGTTAGTTACAAATGGGCGGTCAATCTTCCATTTGTAGCTCTTTCATGATTTCGTAGGCTTCAACTAAGTCCGTTAACTTCTGCC
>MAAC01018458.1_pt1 | contig 17078 bp, 15 predicted proteins | sample 1115981 | NCBI WGS metagenome assembly MAAC01 (sample SAMN04961126, study PRJNA320927) | seawater metagenome | isolation source: sample BD02T64 sea water enriched with oil for 64 days | place: USA:Gulf of Mexico | collected 2013-07-27 | reverse complement strand
GTTGGCCTGACGGCCGAGATCTAACATAGATCCCGCCGCAATAAACCTGCAGACCAAAGACCAGGAAACAGGGCGCGCCGAACGGTGCAGCCCTGTTTTTCACGTCTTGTGCAGGGATGAACACGCGCCTGCGCTCGGCTGTGGTGTTGCAGAAGGCCGCTGCTTAGCGCTACGCTGCGCCAAATGACCAATGAATGAGTAGAACTATGGCGCGACCCCGGGTTGGAATTATCGGCAACTCTTATCTGATCAATGATCAGTATCCGGCCCATGCGGGTGGTACGATGAATTCCGAAGCAGTGGCCGAAGTGTCGGAATGTATGCCGTTGCTGATTCCCTCGGACCCTCGGTTCTTGTCGGTGGATGAGCTACTGGAAACCTTTGATGGCTTTCTGCTGACCGGCGGGCGGCCCAATGTACATCCGCAGGAATATGGCGAGGCCGCGACCGAGGCGCATGGGGCGTTTGATCGGGCCCGAGATGCGATTGCGCTGCCACTGGTGCGGGCCTGCGTTGAACGTGGACAGCCGTTTTTTGGTATTTGTCGCGGGTTTCAGGAGGTCAATGTGGCGATGGGGGGCACGTTGCATCCCGAGATCCGCGACCTGCCGGGGCGAATGAATCACCGGATGCCCCCTGACGGCAGCCTGGAAGAGAAATTTGCTTTGCGTCATGTGGTCGAGATGAGCGATGGTGGCGTGTTTCATCAGCTGTTTGGCGCGCGTGAGGTGATGACCAATACGCTGCATGGGCAGGGCATCAAGACGCCTGGTGCGCGCATTGTCATTGATGGCCACGCGCCAGACGGCACGCCAGAAGCGATCTATGTCAAGGACGCGCCGGGGTTCACCCTGTCGGTGCAATGGCATCCTGAGTGGGATGCCGCCAATGACCCAGTGTCGCGGCCGTTGTTTCAGGCCTTTGGCGCGGCGGTGTACAATTGGGCTGCAGGTGAACGGCCTGCTGGGGTGAAACTGACAGCGTAAATCGCTGCTCGACCTTGCGGGACAGAGTCTTCGGAGACCAAATTGACCACAAAGTCGACAGATCACACCGCCTCTCGTTGTCTGCGTGGCGATGAAAGGGGAGGGCGAGGACAGGTGTGAAAGTGGATTGTGTGGGCCAAAAGACACGTTTTTCGACTTTTGACATCTGCGCTGGCGTGCCGCAGCTGACCACATTTGGTGAGAGACCCTGTGACGTTAAGTCAGCAAAGGACTGCCGTAACGTCCGATTCCACTCAAATTTTACTTGCTATGACGCCGTGGTAGTTTATCCGGTGGGTAAGTAACGACAAAAAGCAGGCGCATGACCCCATCATCTGAACAATCCCGGACCGAACCCGGCGCGCTGTCAGCGCGCGATTGGGTAAAAACACTGGCGAAATACCGCGAGCCGAACCAATTGCGAAGTGCGTTTGAGCTTGGCGTTACGGTGGGCCCATTTGTCCTGCTCTGGGCCTTGGCCTGGTGGTCGATGTCGATCAGCTATTGGTTGACCTTGGCGATTTCAGTCGTCAATGCGCTGTTCCTGTTGCGATTGTTCACCATCCAACATGATTGTGGTCACGGATCGTTCTTCAAAAACCGCTGGGTCAGTGACTGGGTCGGACGGGTTATCGGCGTGCTCACCTTAACACCTTATGACGTCTGGCGGCGGACCCATTCGGCGCATCACAGTGCGTCCGGAAACCTGGGCAAGCGCGGCATGGGCGATATCCACACGCTGACCGTTACTGAGTACAACGAGTTGGGCAAGTTCGATCGCCTGATGTACCGGGTGTACCGCAATCCGGTCACTCTGTTTGCCTTTGGTCCCGGGTATTTGTTTTTTGTGCAGAACCGGGTGCCGTTGGGGCTGATGAACAGCGTCAGGTACTGGGTCAGTGCCATGGGCACCAATATTGCGATTGTCTCGGCATTGCTGGTGATCTGGTACTTTGGTGGTTTCGCGGCAGTCCTGTTGATTTTTGTGCCGTCGACCCTGCTGGCTGCAACCGCCGGTATGTGGCTGTTCTATGTGCAGCATCAGTTTGAAGATACCCGTTGGGAACAGGATGACGACTGGCAACTGCACGATGCTGCGCTGCATGGCAGCTCGCATTATGTGCTGCCGTCGGTACTGCAGTGGTTCAGCGCTAATATCGGCATTCACCATGTGCATCACCTGTACAGCCGGATCCCGTTCTACCGTTTGACCGAAGTGCTGCGTGATCATGCGGTGCTGGCCGAAAGCAACAAGATGTCCGTTCGCGAAAGCCTGGTCTGCGCGCGACTGCATCTGTGGGACGAGAACAGCCGTCAATTGCTGTCGTTTTCACAAGCGCGCGTGATGTACGGCTGAACAAGCAAGACTAAGACTGGAATTATTAAAAACGCCGCAACCCATCAGGGCTGCGGCGTTTTTGTTTAGGCCGCGAGCAGCAGGCCTTCGTGTGACTTAAGACACAGGCGCGCAGTGTCGCCAAGCGCACCTGCGTGACTGCGCAATTCTGGAAACAGCGTGAACATTTCATCTCTGCCCTGGTCGTCCAATGCACCAAGAGCCTGGTCCCCGGGATAGAAACTTTCGGTGGCGGCGCCGTTGGCATAGATCACCTGATGCGTATCGAGCATCAGATGCATGTAGGTGACACTGCCACCGCTGCGGCGGGTGACGGCCGGGTTTGAGAGCAGGTGGCGCGCTGCAACCAGCACTTCGTCGGCGCCGAACAGCATTTGCGCACGTGGACCACTCCACAGTAGCCGGTGTTGCGGCGATACTAACAGTGGAGCGGTGGCATCTAGCAAAAGCGTTGGCGCGATTTCAATGGGGGCAAAATCACCAGTTGCGGCAACAGTGCGGCTGCCGAGCCAGCGTAGCGGTTGCAGCCCGTTATCGCGGGTGACGATCATGTCGCCAATGGTCAGGGTTTCAATAGCGCGGGGGCCGTGTGCGGTCTCGATCAGAGTGCCGGGGGTGAAGCAGATGATATTCTCGATGCCCGAGAAAGTCACCAAGGTGCCGTCCAGCAGCTCGACCGTGCCGGCCTTTTCATCTGGCGTATCAGTGGTCAAATTGAGCGTCGAAAGATCGGCCAGCCCGTTCAGGTTCAGAGTGTCGCCGCCGGTCTCATCGCCCTCGCCACCGTCAATGGTGATGGTGGAGCTACCGCCCTCACCATGGTCGGTCAGGATGAACAGGTCATCACCGTCGCCGCCCAAAGCGCTGTCGCCCTCGGCGACGTTCACGGTGTCGTTGCCGCTGCCACCGTCCAAAAAGTCGCTACCTTGGCCGCCAGTGATCAGATCGTCTCCGTCCTCGCCATAGATGCTGTCGTCGCCTTGGCCGCCGTTCAGCTCGTCGTTGCCGGGAGGGTTGGCGATGGTGTCAAAGAAAATGTCGCTGACCCAGACTGCCTGGGTGCCGCCAAGCAGGTTTTCGTAGGAGATTTCAATACTTGCAACCGGTCCGGCAATTTCAACCAGCATAGATCCGGTCGCATCATCGGGACTTTCGCCGACGTTGCCGGCGGTGACGGTATTGCCGCTGATGGTATCGGTATTGCTGCCGTTGTTCACCACAGTCAGCGTTACTGCAACCGGATTACCGTCGGCATCATAGGCGTTGACCGTCACCACATCGTGGTGGTTGCCTGCGGTAAAGTCGATGTCGCTGATCCGGAAAACAACGTTCTCCACCTCATCCATCACATCCGAGCTGTCGTTGGCGGCAAAGTTGATTGTTGTGGTCGAGGTGGCGTCGTCTCCGGCCCCTCTGAGGTACAGGGACGAGTTATCGTCGAAGCTTTCACCGCTTGCGACATAGATGTCGTCAGTGGTTTCAAGCGAGAATTCCGGGTTGTTATTGCCGTCATCGACAAAGCTGACCGAGACATCGATCTGACCTGTGGTCTGGGTGAAACCACCGCTGACGTCCTGTTCGTCGCTGCCCTGGGCGTCCCAACTCAGGGATTCAGTGCTTGATGTGCCCCCATCGCCGTAGATGACGTCATCGCCATTGCCGCCGTCGATTGTGTCATCGCCCGAGCCGCCATAGACCCAATCGTCCCCGCTGCTGCTGCTGATATCATCGTTGCCGGCGTTCCCGTAGACCAGATCACCGTTGTCTGCGGTATCATTGATGCTGTCGCCGTCGCTGTCGGTATAAGAGCCGTCGATCACATCATCACCCGACGTGCCGTCGACCTGGTGGTCGGGTATAACGGAATAGCTAGGGGCGCTGACGACATCGGCACTGGTTAGGGTGTCGACCTCGCCGTAAGAGGGGATGAAATAGACGTTGCCGTCTGTTCCCAAGTGGTATTGGCCCGGTTCCAGCGTGTCGGTATAGGACGTGCCGCCATCAACTCCGGTAAAGATCCATTGGCCAGTGCCAAGATTGGTGTCGGTTGTGAAGCTCGTCCAGGCTCCGCCAATGACGTCGTCAACGCCCAGGGCACCGTCTGCACCCAGTGATACTTGATAGCCGCTTGGCATGGCTCGTCCTCAGGTCATCGTTGCCGACAGTCGGCGTTAGAGATTTGTTAACCTTGCTAGAAGAGCTCAGTGGCCGAAATTTGAGCGCAACATGAAGACTTTGGGGCGCGTTGCCTAACCGGTGCCGCATTTGTGGGGCGGGTGTCGTTCAAGGGCGCCATGAGCGGCATTTTATATGGGTTGAGGCAAAACCCATGACGTTAAATTGTGTTGGTTGGCTTTGGGTCGGTCCGATCAATGCTACAGGCCCAATATACTTGAACTGACCACTGCGGCCATTCATGACCACTGCAGAGAATGGCCGGTCAGAGACTGTTGTGACATACGATAACGTGCCCCCTGCCTCTCCAAAACTTCACAATTCAACCCATTTCGGGTCATTGTTTCAGCGCAATTTTCGGTTGATCTGTAACTATTGATCACGACTTGCTCTGGCCTTGTTTTGGCGCGTGACGTGATTTGCCACTCAGAATACAGGAAACTATCGGGAAATCCGCGATGCCTACTGACTACACGGTTAACTCATTTTTCCTTGGTAGTCTGTCTGATGACGCCGGTAAAGAAGGCTCAGCTGTTTCACCGGTACTGCTGACCTTTACGGATGTGGACGACGATGGGTTTGTTACGGAAGGCGATGATCTTCTGCAGGGTATCGTCGTCGAAACCATGAAAGACGAAAGCATCCTAGAATTAGAGGATGGTGGAACCGTCACGGGCTGGTATGTCGCGATAGAAGTCGGTAGCGAAAAGCTAACTTACTTTGTTCCGACTGACGGTACTATTCCATCTGATGATACTTTGGCTGAAGACATCGATCTTCAGGGCGACGAATCAGGGAATGTAATTGACATTGATCCAGTTGTTCCTTGTTTTACGCAAGGTTCTTTGATTGCTACAAAAAAGGGCTGTATTCCTGTAGAATTAATTCGTACTGGAGACATGGTGTGTACCCGTGACAACGGGTTTCAAGAAGTCCGTTGGGTGGGGCAACGTCCAATTAGCTCAGCCTATTTGCAAGCTTTTGCAAAGCTGCGTCCCATTGTGATCCGGAAGGGTAGTTTGGGCTCGAACATACCGCAGACCGATCTAGTCGTTTCGCCCAACCATCGATTACTGCTGGAAAACTATTCTGGGCAACTGTACTTCGGAGAACCCGAAGTATTGGTTGCTGCCAAGCATCTACTTCAACGCCCTGGTGTGCACCGGATGAACGCGAGTGATACCAACTATGTGCACATCTTGTTCGATCAGCACGAACTTGTCTGGACGGATGGTGCGTGGACCGAGAGCTTCGCCCCTAGCTGCCAGGCTCTAAAGGGTTTTCAGCAAAAGCAAAGAGATGAGTTGTTTCTTTTGTTTCCGGAATTGCGCCACCAAGTCAAAGACACAAGCTACCAGTTGGCTCGGATGGAAATCAAGAAACATGAGCTGCCTCTAATGTGGTGAGCGACAATAAGAGCTAAACAAAACCCATAAGAAAATGCAATTATGCCCGCATCTAACACATCCGTGCGACACGCAGCGAAAGTTCAGTATCCTCCCTTTGTGCCCGGTGCTGTGCCTGCAGCATTGACCAAAATAGGCTCAAATTCAACAAACCCAGTCTAGCGACTTCGCAAGAAAAAACGGCGCCCCAAATCTGGCGCGCCGCTGTGTCGTTGTATGTTTGTGGGCCTACACCATGATGTCGAAGTCATGCATCAGGGGCAGACGGCGCGCCCGTTTGCCGGTCAGATCGAAGATCGCATTGGCCAGCGCTGGGGCCGCTGGGGGCGTGCCGGGCTCTCCGGCGCCGCCCATGTGTTTTTGGGTCTCAAGCACCTGCACCTCTGTCTGTGGCATGGTGTGCATGCGCAGGGCGTCGTAGTCGGGGAAATTGCTTTGCTCGACTTCGCCGTCGGCAAAGGTGATTTCGCCAAAACAGGCCGCAGACAGACCATAGGCCATGCCGCCGAACATCTGCGCCTTGACCGTTTCGGGATCCAGTGCCAGCCCCATGTCGCAAGCTATCCAGGCCTTGTTGATGCGGATGCTGCCATCTTCATCAACCACCTCGATCACCTCGGCCACGGGGGTGCCAAAGCTGTAGCACATGGCGACGCCGCGCCCGACGCCGTCCGGGGTTTGGCCGGTCCAGCCTGACATCTGCTTGACCGCGTCGAGCACACCTGCAGCGGGGGCCCATTCTTTGCGCGCCAGTGCGAGGCGGAATTCCATCGGATCGGTGCCAGCCTTGTGGGCCATTTCATCGATGAAGCTTTCGACAAAGAAGCCGTTGAAGGAGTTGCCAACCGAGCGCCAGAAACCTACCGGAATTTGAATGTCACTCAGGTGGCCGCTCATGCGGAAGTTTGGAATGGCGTAGGGCGGGTTAAAGAAGCCCTCGACATGCACCTTGTCAGGGCCGCCCGCTGGCAGGCCTGCGATTCGGTCCATGACCTGCGCCACAGGTGAGGCGGCGGCGACCTTGCCGTCCATCAGAACGGCGGCGCCATCCTTGATTGCTCCGCGCATGCGGGCGATGGCGCCGGGACGGTAGAAGTCATGGCGCATGTCTTCTTCGCGCGACCATGTCAGCTGCACCGGAACACCAGGCATCTGTTTGGCCAGACGGGTGGCAAGGATTGAAAAGTCCAATTCAACCCTGCGGCCAAAACCACCACCCAGATAGGTGGTGTGCAATTCAACCTGTTCACTTTCCAGACCCGCCTCGGCCGCGCATTTCCACTGGGTGAAGGTCGGCATCTGGTTGCCACACCAGACGGTCAGCTTGTCGCCCTCAAACAGCGCAGTGGCATTCATCGGCTCCATAGTGGCATGGGCCAGATAGGGCAGCTGGTATTCTGCGGTGATCTCGGTTGCGCCGTCGGGCAGGGCATCCACATCGCCATCGTCGCGCATGGTCGAGTTGGGTTCGTCGTCAAAAGCCTCGGCTATTTTGGCGAACACCTGATCGGTTTCGGGGGGGTAGGGGGCATCTTGCCAGTCGATGTCGACCATTTCGGCAGCCTGCATGGCCAGCCATGTGTTGCTGGCCACGACAGCAATGCCATCGCCCATATCAACCACCTTTTCCACGCCGGGCATGGTCAGAGCCTGCTCTGCGTCAAAGCCGTTCATACCTGCCCCAAGGCGTGGGTTGCGGCGTAGAGAGGCAAATTTCATGCCTTTCTGACGGACATCGATGCCGAATTCAGCGGTACCAGTGGATTTGGCCACCATATCAACGCGAGGTTGGTTTTTGCCGAGCAAACGCCATTCACTGCTGGGGCGCAGTTCCACCTCGATCGGATCCAGTTTCGCGGCATCCGCAGCCAGTTCGGAATAGCTGAGGGATGTGCCGTCGGGGGCCTGAACCCTGCCATTGGCGGTTTTCAATTGGTCACGTGCCACACCCAGACGATCAGCTGCGGCCTGTTTTAGGGTTTCACGGGCGGTGGCCCCGGCCTGACGCATGCGGCTGTAGCCGTCTTTCATTGACGTCGAGCCACCGGTGCCTTGCAGGTTCAAGGTTTTGCCCAACACGCCAAGGACTTGACCGATCGAGTGCTGGAAGTCGCTGACATCATAGCCACGGTTGGGTAGCATGTCGGCCATAAAGGCGCTGTTGTAATAGGCCTGTGCCGCGGGGCCGTGCAACACGCGGACAGCGTCCAGTTCGACGTCCAGTTCCTCGGCAATCAGGGCAGCCCAAGTGGTTTTGACACCTTGGCCCATTTCAGCGCGCGGCGCGAACAGAGTCACACCCTGTTGGTCAATCAGCACAAAGGGGTTGAGCGCCGCTTCACCTGCGCCTGGTTTCAGCGGGTTGGGGGCCGGGCGGCTGACGTAATAGGCACCAAAGGCGACACCTCCAACGATGGCGGCAGAGCCGATGAGGAAGCTGCGGCGGGCGATTTTTCCGATGCTGGCCATGGTTCAGACCTCCTGCATTTTCTTAGCGGCGGTGTGGACTGCGGCGCGGATGCGGGGATAAGTGCCGCAGCGGCACAGATTGCCCTGCATGGCCTCGTCTATATCGTTGTCGCTGGGCGCGGGGTTTTCAGCCAGCAGGCTGGCGGCCTGCATGATCTGGCCGGACTGGCAATATCCACATTGCGCCACCTGATGGTCGACCCAAGCCTGCTGGACCACTGCCATGGAACCGGGTTTGCCGATGCCTTCGATGGTGGTCACTTCGCCGTCCACGTCGTCCAGTGACATCTGACACGATCGTACGGCGACTCCGTCGATATGCACGGTGCAGGCACCACAAGCGGCGACACCGCAACCGTATTTGGTACCTGTCAGCCCGACCTCGTCGCGCAGGACCCAAAGCAGGGGTACGTCGTCAGGCAGATCCACCTGATGGGATTTTCCATTGATGCGAAGGGTCGTCGACATGGGTCGGTACTCTCTGGCTGATGCGGTTGCTGACAAAATGTATAATAAGTGTCAGCGTGTCAAGGTGTCGATTGACAGTTTGCGGCGAAACTGTCAGGAACTGAAACATGATCAAAGTAAGTGACGATCCTAAACGACAGGCCATTCTGGTCTCGGCATGGCAGGCCTTTGCGACCTATGGGTTTCGCAAGACCTCGATGGATGACATCGCGCGCGGAGCTGGGATGTCGCGGCCGGCATTGTATCTGCACTATCGCAACAAAGAGGCGATTTTCTCGGGGCTGGTCGACGGTCACTATGGGCTGTCGCTGGACACCGTGGCACAGGCTTTGGCATCAAAGGGCACGCTGTCGGATCGGTTGAGCGCGGCCTTTGATGCGCAGGGCGGACCGGCGATGCAGGCGATGATGGATTCGCCGCATGGATTGGAACTGTTTGAAGAAGGGTTGAACGCAGCAGGAGAAGCGATCGACAGGGGTGAAGCTGCTCTTCGCTCGATCTATGCTGAGTGGTTGCAGGCTGAAGCGGAGGGCGGGCGTGCGGTGCTGACCGGGCCTGCTGATGAAATTGCCCGAACCTTTTGCTCCGCCATGAAGGGGATCAAACACATGTCGCCGGATTACGCCAGCTACACCGCAGGGGTGGCGCAGCTGGCGGCTTTGTTTGGCGCGGCACTTAGGCCATAGTAGCCGGAAAATTCGAATTTTCCGTGTCGATTTCTTGGAAGAAATCGGAGAGTGCTGGGCGGTTACAGCTCGGTGCGCAGGTGCCAGAGTTCCGGGAACAGTTCGACTGCCAGCATACGTTTCAGATAGCTGACGCCGCCGGTGCCACCGGTCCCACGTTTGAAGCCGATGACGCGCTCGACTGTGGTGACGTGGTTAAAGCGCCAGCGGCGGAAGTAGTCTTCGAGATCCACCAGTTTCTCGGCCAGCTCATACAGTTCCCAATGCGTTTCCGGATCGCGGTAGACTTCAGTCCAGGCGGCCTGAACGGCGGCATGCGGTTGGTAGGCTTCGGGTAGGTCGCGGTGCAATACTTCGTCGGGCAAGGGAAAGCTCTGTGACAGCGCTTTAAGCGCCACGTCGTAGAGCGAGGGTTGTGCCAGTTCTTCCTCAAGCAGCGCGACCAGATCTGGGCGATGGGCGTGGGGTTTCAGCATTGCCGGATTACGGTTGCCGAGCATGAATTCGATTTGGCGATACTGGTGCGACTGAAAGCCCGAGCTTTGACCCAGCGCGTCGCGAAAGGCGGTGTAGTCCGAGGGCGTCATGGTGCGCAGCACGTCCCAGGCGGAATTTAGCTGTTCAAAGATCCGCGAGACGCGGGATAGCATTTTAAACGCCTGATGCGGTTTGCCATTTTGCAGGTTGCTGCGGGCGGCATCCAATTCGTGCAGGGCCAGTCGCATCCACAGCTCGGACGTTTGGTGCTGGATGATGAAAAGCATTTCATCATGGGTGTCGGTCCAGGTTTTCTGGGCGTTCAGAAGCATGTCCAGCGACAAGTAGTCGCCATAGGACATGCGGGTTTCGAAATCCATCTCGGCGCCATCTTTGGCCGGGTCATAGGGTTTGCTCATGGGAGGCTCCCAAAGTCAGTGACATGGCAAAGCGTTTCAGCTGCTCGCCATTCCTGTCAACTATTTCCATTTCATCGACCTGCCAGCCCTGTTTGGCAAAGAAGGGCCGTGCCAATAGGCTGGCGTGGGTCGTCATCCGTTTCAGATTTGAAACACGCGCCCGTTCAAGGATGACGTCATAGAGAGCTTGCGCCACAGCGCGACCCATCCAGCGGGGGCGCACATAGGCAAAGTCGAAGTAGCCCTGCGGGGTTGCGGCCATGAAGCCTGCAATCTCGCCATCAGCCTGTGCAACCCAGACGTCAAGTGCTGCCAGTCGACTGGGCCATGTGACGGGCATGCCCGGGTTAGGCGCCCAGGCCTGTTGTTGCGCAGGGGTATAGTGTTTGCCGGTGCCCTGGTGGATGGCTTCGTAGAAGACATCGGCCAGATCCTTGGCATCGTCAGGATGATATGCCCGTATCGCAACATTCATGTCACCGCAGAGCGGACTTTGTACTCGGGGCGATCCCACAGGTTGTTCTGCATTACGTCAGCGATGATTGCGGCGGCGGCACGCACGTCGGCCTCGTCGATATACAGTGGGGTGAAGCCAAAGCGCATGATGTCAGGGGCGCGGAAGTCACCGATGACGCCACGGGCGATCAGAGCCTGCATGGCGGCGTAGCCTTCGCGAAAGCGGAACGAGACCTGACTGCCACGCTGGTGCCCGTCGCGGGGGCTGGCGAGGGTAAGATCTGGACAGCTTGCCTCGACCTCGGCGATGAACAGATCACAAAGCTCGATGGACTTGGCGCGCACAGAGGCAATGTCGGCCATATCCCAGATATCCATCGCGGTTTCCAGCGCGGTGAGCTGCAGCACAGGCGGGGTGCCGACGCGCATGCGTTCAATGCCGGGGCCGGGGCGGTAATCGAGATCAAAGGCAAAGGGGGCTTCGTGTCCCAGCCAGCCGGACAGCGCCGGGCGGACTTGATCGACGTGGCGCGGCGCGACGTATATAAAGGCTGGTGCGCCGGGGCCGCCGTTGAGGTATTTGTAGCTACAACCAACGGCAAAATCGGCGTTGCAACCGGCCAGATCAACCGGCAGTGCGCCCGCCGAATGGGCAAGATCCCAGACGGTGATGATACCCTTGGCCTGTGCCTGTTCGGTGAGAGATTTCATGTCATGCTTGCGTCCGGTGCGGTAATCCACCTCGGTCAGCATTAGCACGGCGATGTCGTCGGTCAGGTTTTCGGCCACGTCCTCGGGGTTGACGGTGCGCAGTTCATACTCATCACCCAGCGAGCGCAGCAGTCCGTCTGCCATATAGAGGTCAGTGGGGAAGTTGCCGTTGTCGGACAGCACCACTTTGCGGGCTGGGTTCAGCTCCAGCGCCGAGGCGACGGCCTGATAGACTTTGATCGAGAGGGTATCACCCATCACCACATGGCCCGGCTCAGCGCCGATCAGGCGGCCGATGCGATCGCCAAGGTCATTGGATTTCTGCATCCAACCGGCCTTGTTCCAGCCGGTGATCAGCATTTCGCCCCATTCATCCTGCATCATTGCGCCGACCTGTTTGGTGGCAGCAAGAGGCAGCGGGCCCAGCGAGTTTCCATCTAGGTAGATCATACCTTCGGGGAGGTGAAACATGGCTTTGGTGGCGGCAAAGTCGGTCATTGGGGCCTCGTCGTGATTATATTTCAAGCTTAAAGCTTTTGTGATTTTCTATCCGAAGAGATGTAGCCTGTCGAGTCAAACAAAAGCTTTGGTCCCGCTCTCGTCGAATTCAAATACAGCACTACCTGATAAAAAGTAGCATAAGGGGTTTTGAATATGTCGAATGCTTTTTCCTATGCCTGTCGTGACTGTGAGGGAATGGAAGCCTGCCCGGCCAGTGTGGTGGCTGCGACGGAAAGTGAAGTCTGGAAATTGATCGAATTGCACGCAGAATATGCACATGGAGAAGATCCTGCTGATTGGGACCAAGATACGCGATCTTACCTGGCGACTTTGATCAAGCCGGTAGATGTATCGGTGAAAACAGAGGCATAGAAGCCGTTGAATGCGCAATCTAAGTGTGGGCTGGCTCTGGAATTCCGAGTTCCCGTCGTTTCTTTTTCGACAGGCCTGCGGCGACCAGTTCATAAGAGATTTCGATATGGCGGCGGAGCTCGGCGTCGGACAGACCAGGCTGCTCATAGTTCTGCAGCCATTTCATGCCGCGTGAGGCCAGATAAGGGGCGGGGCGGATGCCGGGTTGTTCTTGCAAAACCTCATAGGCGATCTCGGTCACCTTGAAGGTGTAAGCATCGCGCCCATCGGCCCAGCCGCAGATGGCAAAGACCTTGGGGCCGACCTTCCACACATCCGCATTGCCCCATTGGACCACGTGGCTGGCGGCGGGCATGGCGGCGCAGAATGAGTTGAATGTCGCCCGGTCCATTACATTTCGCCGCCGGAAATTTGCAGGGCCTGGCCGTTGACGGACCCGGAATTCGGGCTGCAGAGGAACAGTGCGGCTTCGGCGACTTCCTCGGGGGCGATCAGGCGACCGTGCGGATTGGCGCCAAGCATGACCTGCATAGCGTCCTGTTCACTCATGCCTGTGCGTTTCATGATGCTGGCAATGTTCTGCGGTACGATATTGGTGTCCACATAGGCCGGGCACAGGGCGTTAAATGTATAGGGTTTGCCCAGATGGTCGGCGGCGAGGGCTTTGATCATGCCGATCATTGCGTGTTTGCTGGCGGAATAACAGCTGGCACCTTTCAACCCTTTGAGGCCGGCAATCGAAGAGATCGCGATCACACGGCCCCAGTCGGTGGTATGCATCGACTTGAGACATTCGCGAATGGTCAGAAAGCAGCCATCGACGTTGATCGCCATCATGGTGCGCCAGAATTCCATATCAGTTTTGTGCAGCGCACGGCCTTCGGCGATGCCCGCGTTGGGCACACAGATCTGCACGGGGCCACGGGCTTCGATTGCCTTGGCAACGCCGGTCACAACCGAGTCTTCGCTGGCCACATCCATTTGCACGGCGTGTAGCCCGTTGACCGCGACTTTCTCCAGCACCTCCGCCCGACGCCCGGTGATGGTGACCTGCGCCCCCTGAGCCGCCAATGCCTGCGCAATGGCAAGGCCAATTCCGGTGCCGCCGCCAGTGACCAATGCGTGTTTACCGTTCAATGTCATGTTTCAATCTCCTGTTACTCTGACCCTAGCCAGCACGGTGGCGATGGCAAGCAGGTCGTACCGTCACAAATGAGGGGGTGTTTACAATCTTATTCACATTTGTGAATGTGACTGCAAACAGGGAGACACCGATGAAACTCATAACCACTTCTGCTTTGGCGGGATTTGTTCTGGCCGCGGCAGTTCAGGCCAGTCAAGACATTCCAGATCAGTATCCGCAATCCGAATTGTATTCCAAGCCGGTTGAGGTGATCCCGCATGTGTTTTCGGCGATTGGCGCCACGGCACCTCCGGGCGCGGCCAATGCCGGACACAACAACAACCTGTCATTCATTGTCACCGATGAAGGTGTTGTGGTGGTGAATGCGGGGGCGTCGGATCGATTGGCGGCGGCGCTGCACGACGAGATCAAGGCCGTGACCGATCAGCCGGTGGTGCTAGTGATCAATGAAAACGGCCAGGGGCATGCCATGTTGGGCAATGGCTATTGGCGCGATCTTGGGGTCGATGTTCTGGCGCATGTCGATGCGGTGGCTGAAACCAAGGAGAACGGCGATTTCATCCTGCAGCGTATGCTGAGTTACAACAAAGACGGTGCTGATGACACCCGGATTGAACATGCCAACCTGAGTTTTGACGATGACTATAACCTGTCGTTGGGCGGGGTCGAGATCAAGGTTCTGCATCTGGGGCCAGCCCATGATCCCGGGGATGTGCAGGTCTGGATCCCTGAGTGGCAGATCATGCTGGCCGGCGACATCGCCTTTCACGAACGCATGTTACCGGTGTTTCCCCATACCTGTACCAAATGCTGGATCGAGACCTGGACCGAAAAACTGGAACCGCTGAACCCGACTTATGTGGTGCCCGGCCATGGACATCCTACCAACTTGGCGCAGGTCCGCCGCTATACACTCGACTACCTTGTGGACCTGCGCAACAAGGTTGGAGCGCACATTGAAGGCGGCGGTGATCTGGCCTCAGCTTATTATGTGGATCAAGCACAATGGCGTGGCTTAGATACATTTGAAGAGCTGGCAACCAAGAATGCGGGCCGGGTCTATGAGGAAATGGAGTGGGAATAATCGCAACCCAAAGCGGCATGCAAAAGTATACGTAGGCATTTTTGTTATTATGTGCAGGATCGTGCCGCAATCGGGAAGAGATTCGTCGCTTGCGGGTGTTTGTGGCATTTTGTCCTTTCCGAAGCTCAGATGTCGATTGGCTCTGGACCAACTGCGCTGAGGAAGGGAAAGTAAGGCGAAATGATCACGATGACTGCAAACTGCCCTAAGCGGAGCGCCTTTTGATGCGGTGGATGGATATTCCGCCGCTGTGGCTGTTGGGCTGCGTGATTGTAGCCTGGCTGCAGGCTCTGTGGTTTCCCTATGGATTGGGGTTCGGTGGAACCTGGGCCGATCTATTGGGTGGCCTGCTGGTTGGTGGGGGAATTGTGCTGACGTTGTTGGCCATTTACGAGATGCGCCGACACCGCACCACGGTTGTCCCCCATAAAACGCCCAGTCATTTGGTGCAGTCGGGGATCTTCAGCCGCTCGCGCAATCCGATTTATCTGGGCGATGTGTTGATACTGGCCGGGCTGATTCTGCGCTTTGACGCGGTGCTGTCGCTGCCATTGATCCCGGTGTTCACTTGGATACTCGAGAAACGATTTATCGTACCGGAGGAAGACAGGATGCGGCGTGAATTTCGTGCAGACTGGGCCCGCTACGAAAAGAAGACACGCCGTTGGGTGTAAAGTTGATACTGCATTGCGGCATTGAAATGCGGCGACGCAGCGAAATCCTTGCGCAAGTTTATTGCGCACGGTAAGGAAAATTATTGCGATCCGTACCTGAAGGGTGCGGGCACGGCCAAGCCGAGGGGGACCGATAGGTGAAGATAGGTACACCAAAAGAGATATTTAAAGGTGAGGCGCGCGTTGCTATGACGCCAGACTCTGCGCGTCAGTTGCAGAAACTGGGCTATGACTGCGCCATTGAAACCGGGGCAGGAGCTACCGCCGGGTTTTCGGATGCCACTTATGTCGATGCCGGGGTTGAGATCATCAAGACCCCAGCGGCGCTATGGAAATCGGTAGATATCGTCGCCAAGGTCCGTCAGCCCACCGAGGTTGAACTGAAACGGATGACCAAGGGCAAAACCCTGATCTCGTTCTTCAACCCAGGCAGCAATGCCGAGGGAATGGAACTGGCGAGATCCAAGGGCGCCAATGTGATTGCCATGGAAATGGTGCCGCGGATTTCTCGTGCCCAGAAAATGGATGCGCTGTCGTCGATGGCCAATATCGCCGGTTACCGTGCGGTGATCGAGGCGGGCAACAACTTTGGTCGCTTCTTTACCGGTCAGATCACGGCGGCGGGCAAAGTGCCGCCAGCCAAGGTTTTGGTGGTTGGTGCTGGCGTTGCCGGTCTGGCTGCTGTGGGGACCTCGACTTCTCTGGGTGCGATCACCCTGGCGTTCGATGTGCGCCCCGAAGTGGCCGAGCAGGTTGAATCGATGGGCGCAGAGTTTGTCTATCTGGATTTTGAGGAAGACCAGGCCGATGGCGCTGCGACAGGTGGCTATGCCGCGGTCTCTAGTCCGGAGTTCCGCGAGGCACAGCTGGCCAAGTTCCGCGAGCTGGCGCCCGAGGTCGACATCGTTATTACCACGGCGCTGATCCCCAACCGCGAAGCACCAGAGCTGTGGACCGAGGATATGGTTGCGGCGATGAAGCCGGGCTCGGTCATTGTGGATTTGGCGGCGGAAAAGGGCGGCAACTGTAAGCTGACCGTGATGGACGAGAAGATTGTCACCGACAATGGCGTCACCATCATTGGCTACACCGACTTTCCGTCCCGGATGGCATCACAGGCTTCGACCCTGTACGCGACGAACATCCGTCACATGATGACAGACCTGACCCCTGAAAAGGATGGTCAGATCAATCACGACATGGAAGACGACGTGATCCGCGGCGCGACCGTGACCTTTGAAAAAGAGATCACCTTCCCGCCGCCTCCGCCGAAAATTCAGGCGATTGCGGCTAAGTCCAAAGAAACGGTGCCTGAACTGACGCCGGAAGAAAAACGCGCAGCCGAAGTTGATGCGTTTAAGGCGGCCACCAAGCAGCAGGTCACCTTGTTGGGTGTTGGCGCGGCTTTGATGTTGTTGGTTGGACTAGTGGCCCCGGTCAGCTTCATGCAGCACTTCATCGTGTTTGTGCTGGCCTGTTTTGTTGGTTTCCAGGTGATCTGGGGCGTGGCGCATTCGCTGCACACACCGTTGATGGCGGTGACCAATGCGATCTCGTCAATCATCATTCTGGGCGCGCTGATGCAGATCGGCTCTGGCTCTTGGCTGGTGATCTTGCTGGCGTCATTGTCCATCTTCATGGCCGGGATCAACATCTTTGGCGGCTTCCTCGTAACACGGCGCATGCTTGCCAT
>MAAC01016868.1_pt1 | contig 17084 bp, 20 predicted proteins | sample 1115981 | NCBI WGS metagenome assembly MAAC01 (sample SAMN04961126, study PRJNA320927) | seawater metagenome | isolation source: sample BD02T64 sea water enriched with oil for 64 days | place: USA:Gulf of Mexico | collected 2013-07-27 | reverse complement strand
CGTACTCGGCGACTCCAACAACGTCATCGCTAGAATAGGCTCTTGGTTAAACAGTCCCACTAATTATGGCAGTGCACTAAAAATAGGCGCACTAACCTTGCCGGTTGCCGGCTATCGCAGCAGCAGTACTGGTACGTTAAACTACCGTGGTCTCAACGGCCTCTATTGGTCCAGTACAGAGAATGGCACCAACGCCAGCAACCTTTTCTTTAACAGTAGCAATGCCAGCACTATCAACTACCCTCGTGCACTCGGGTTTTCTGTACGTTGCGTCTCAGAATAATACGTCTTATTCTGTCTATTTGTCTATTTGTCTATTTAGGCGGAGTACCGCGTAGCGGTTAAATTTATTTTTCACTTTCTGCTGCTTTTAAAAAAGCAGCAGATTTAAAGACAAACACATATAACAATGGCGAGTATTGCAGATAAAATAAAACACAATTCAATACATAGGGTAAACCTTTATAAAGAAGGTTTATTTTGGGTGGCCTATGAGCAAAGTGCTGCGCAGACACAAGTCATTACAAAGGATTATTGAAATTAAAATAAATTTTAATTGAAAATACCCAAACAGAGTTTGTGACTGTGGCAATCTCACTAAATAGAGTTACAGAATTAAAAAGAAAATGAAATTAAAAGTGATTACATACAGAACATTAACAGGTACAAAGGACGTTTTTAAAAGTCCAAAACAGAAATCGACCCAATGGGTTATTTGCCAAGACAATGTTCCAACCTATTTTATGGATTGTTTTGATTTTAAATACCCTGCCAACCTAGCTATTAATAACTGGGTTTTAAGTGAGGGTAAAACAATGGGAGCGTTGCTAAAAAAGATTTGTAAACAAGAAAAAGTGGCTCTCTCTATAGTCAAGCCACCATATGTTAGAATACTAGTAAAAACGGAAAGTAAAGAGTTTGCTTTAAAACCCTTGCCTATAGCGTGGTTTACATAAAAGTTTACATTGTTATTCTGGGAATAACCTAATATCAATAGTTAAAAATAAAAGATAATTTTTCATTTAAATACATTTATAACGTTAACAGGGCTGAGAACGGTTAGTACAACTTTCAATAAAAAAATAAAGAAAGGAATTTTTATTATAAATCAAAACAACATACCTACTTATATTATTGACTGTTATTTGGTTCGTCAAGATTCTAATAGGTTATTTAGTAATTTGATTTTTAGGGAAGGTAAAACCATTTATCAGATAATCAAAAAGATTAATAAACAAGAACAATTAGAACTTACTGTGTCTATGCCTCCTTTAATAAAAATCATTGTAAAACATGAAGTAAAAGAGCTTGTTTTACAACCTATCCCTACAGAATGGATTAAGAAAATTGTACTGTAAATTTATGTTGCCATTTAAAAAGGAAGACGATTTAGAAATTTGATGAAAAGGAATTAGAGGGCTATGCTGTTGTTATTGATGATTTTGGAAGTTGACAAACTCAGTAGAACTATCAAAAAACAGGTTCTGAAATTAAAAATGCACAAGGGATACAATACTTAACAAATTAAAAAAACACCTACAAATGATAAGAATAACTTTAACACTAGTGTTATTATTAAGTAGCTATGCAATACAAGCACAAACCTTACAAGGCACACTAAAACAACATGTAGGGCAAACCATACATTTAACAGGGTTTAACTATACTACAACAGAACAACTATCCACAACGACTATAGATAGTTTGGGAAACTTTAGCTTGACCTACCCTGCAAATTACCGAGGTTTGGGCCTTTTAAAAACCCAAGATGGTAGTACGTTACTATTAGTATTAGACAAAGAAGCTATTTCTTTAAAGGGCACACATTTAAAAGAGCAAGAACGTATTACTTTTTATAACAGTAGTCAAAATCAACTTTTTGTAAAGATTTCGAAACGCATGGGACTCAATATGCAGTCTTATGCAGCTTGGCGTTATCTACAAAAACTTTATAATTTACCAGGGTTTAAACATCAAAAAAAGGTTTTAAAAAGTATTGAGACAGAACTTCAGCGCATAGAAAATAACAACGCAACAGCTTTACAAAACGTACCAAAAAACAAGTATATTGGTTGGTATGCACCTTTGCGCAAACTATTGGATGATATGCCGCAAACCATTAGCAATTATAGAGAGAGAATTCCGAGTAACATTGCTGATTTTAGAAAGATAGATTTTACAAACCCAAATTTTAAAACCAGTGGTTTGTTCAAACAATTAATACAGGGACATTATTTGTTGTTAGAAAATTCTGGACAACCTTCAGATAGTATCACTGCCCAAATGAATATAAGTACGCGCTATTTAATAGCGCATTTAAAAGACAATACCCCCCTGTTAAATAGGGTTGCAAAAGACCTTTTTTCCCTTTTTGAAAAACGAAGTTTATTTAAAGCGTCTTCCTTTTTAGCACTTCGCTTGTTAGCAGAACATTATGCGCAGTTAACACCTGCGTTGATACATAAGTTTGAGGGTTACCGCATTTTAAAAGTCGGGGCTATTGCACCAGACATTCAGTTAGATGCAAACACAAAATTAAGTGATATTCAGCAAACCACGCTGTTGGTTTTTGTGGCAAGTTGGTGTCCAGATTGTAAACTAGCCAATGAACAATTGTACAGCCATTATAAAAGATGGAAAGAGAAAAAAGGAATAGAGATCGTGTACATTAGTATAGATACAGATAGACAAGCATTTAAAGATGGGTATACAGATGCGCCATGGGCAGTGTATTCAGATTTTAAAGGTTGGGACTCAAAAGCTGTTCAGCACTATCATGTTATAGGAACACCTAGTTATTTTTTATTAGAGAAAAACAGAAAGATACTTTCTAGACCCAAATCTGTAGCGCAAATAGACGCTATTGTGTCTGGGTTGGATTAATAAAACCTGTCTTTGATTTTTACCCCTTTTTTAGGGGTTTAATAAAAACAGATTCGAATACCCTCTTAAAAAGGAACCATTACGAAAACAATCCATTTATATATTTCTGATTTATAAGTGTTTTAACACTGTGTGCTGGGCAAAACAATCATGATTTACAGAAAAACAGGAATTTAAGATTGGCTTTTAAATACTTGTTCTTTTGGAATTGGAGGAAGCGTACAGATATAGATGCGCTACGTATTATTCGACATTATTTACTTAAACTTTTACGATATGAAAATTTTAACGACTTTTTTACTATTACTATCGCTTTCTGTTTTAGGGCAGCAAAAAATCGATTACAAAAAAGAAATGATTGCGTCTGGAGAGCACCAAATTCCTTCCCAAGTTTTAAAGTTTCAAACTGATTTTGAAGCATTCCTAAAAGCAAAAGCCTGGCAACGTAGTGCTGCTAGTATTTTTTCCAACACAAAAGATTTAGACATTACAGGTATTGGGGGTCGGGTGCGTGCTTCTTTAGTAGATGCTACCCATCACATCGCCTTGGTATCTCCATGAGGAGGTGGCTTATGGACCTTTAATCCAACCGATGGATCGACATTTTCACCGATTGATGATTTTGGTTCTTTTATAGCCATTACCGACATAAGCCAGAACCTATCAAACCCAAATCATATACTAATTGGTACTGGAGATGAACACAATACTGTTCGTGGTAATGGGGTGTTTGAGTCCTTAGATGGCGGTACTGTATTTACTCAAATTGCTTCTACATCTGCAAATACTACGAATAAATTTGGGTATATCCGGTTTATAAAATTTTCACCAACGACTCCAAATACATTATATCTTGCTTCGAATTCTAAACTTTACAAATCTATAAATTTAGGTGCGAGTTGGATAGAAGTTTTTGATGTTGGAGCAAGCACTACAATTACCTCGTTGGATTTTACAGCCAATACGGGTGTAATTTTAAGTGTAAAAAATAAGGGATTATATGCTTCTTTGACAGGCGATTTGGGTTCTTTTTCTTTGTTGACAAATGGGGTTCCAAATGATGCTACAGGCACTAATAATAAGGTAAATCATATCGTGGTTGCTACCCATGCTGGAGATAGAAACATTGGCTATATACTGCTCGCATTCAATAACCAGTCAAAACAAATGTATAAGACCATTGATGGCGGTATCTCGTGGATACAACGAACAGATCCTCCATTAAACATTTCCCAAGCTTGGTTTTGTTTTGCAATAGGTGTACATCCTACCAATCCTAATATTGTAATTGGCGGAAGTGTTGACTGGGGGTATACAACAGATGGAGGCATTACTTGGGCAATTGGTGGCGGCTTGGAAGTTGATTACCACTCTATCCATTTTAACCCAGATATTGCATATATAGGCTATGATCAAGGAATTGGGCGCGTAGATTTTGGAAACTATCAAGACATTCTTGTGTGGGAATACAATGGCACAACTTGGGTGCCCACAACCAAATCTCAACCTGCACAACTAGAATTGGGAAAGGAACCTGGCTTTAACACAACACAAATTTACTATGGTGATTATTACCCCGAACAATATGGAGATTCGTATATAGAAGGGCAACAAGATGGCGATTGTTTTATCAAGCTAGAAGGAGTCTTACAAAAACGAGTCCTTGTAGGTGATGGCGGCGCGATCTTCATTAATAAACAAGATCCTCAAAAGAGTTTTGCGTCCACACAATCAGGGAACATAAAGCAAACCACCAATGGTCTACAAACCAGTATAAATTATACAGCAGTAGCCGGTTTCAAAGGAAATCATCTCAATTGGATCACACAATTTTCAGGGAACAACGAAGCTGGTAATCAAGTATATATTTCCAATACATCCTCTATTGAAATGACCAAAGACAATACTGCTACCTTTAGCTCTTTTAGTATAGTTCTAAGTGAATTTATTAGTAATAGCTGGTGTTTTGTTTTTTAAAGAAGTGACTTCTTAGGTATTTAGTCACAAATATTCAATAAAAATGATTGTGGTTTTGTCAAACTCAAAGGCTACGATTTTGACACTTTAGAAAACAACTCTGTGCGATTTGTTATGTCTAATTTCACCAAAATATTTGACACATGGAATTTAACAGTTGGTCTTTTTATTTGAAGTTTTCCTGCAATAATTTTATTTGTTTTTCCTTCGAGAATCATTTTTGCAATTTGAATTTCTCTTGGAGTTAAATGAAAATCATTTAGTGTCTGCTGAACATTTTTTATTGCGACAACTTCTTTTGCTTTTTGAAAGGCTACCTGTACTTCAAACTCATTTTCTATCTGCTCCTTTTCATGTTCTAAAATTTTATATCGATACGATATCGCATATAAAAAAACGAGCATTTCTATTGCAGAACCAATTTTAAGATACGAATTACTAAAACCAATATCGACCAAGCCAAATTCTGCGGGTAAAACATACAATACACTAGATATAAAAAGAATGCTATAAGCAATCGCAATAATACGAGCATATTGTAGTTTATTCCAAAGAGAAAAACTTACACAACAATACATTACAAATAAAGCTGAGCTACACACTTCTCCAACCGAATACCACAACAAATTGTACGTAAAAACATATAGAAGGTTTGCCAAAATATTTACAAACAAGATCGAAAAACCTATGGTATTGAATTTCGGAAATTCTTTTTTAAGGTTTAACGCTTTAGTTACAAACAACATTATTGTAAGGGCAGTCAAAACTCGCAGTAAAAGATTTATATCAAATATAAATTTTGTGTTTCCAAAAACATCATAAAAAACTCCGTCTAACTCCAGTAATAGAAGGGACAAACTAATTACCCACAAACTATAATACCCGTACAATACATCTTTAGTATTGTAATAAAACATTAGATTCATTAGTAAAACCACCAACACAAATGCATAAAATACTGCTCGCTTTAATACACTAGAGTTTTTAAGTTGTACAGAATTACTTTCAGATATTAGTTGTGCTGGAAAATAGATGCTTTTTACAAAATGAACTTTTGCATAAAATACCGCAGTTTCTAATGGTTTTATTTGTAGTGGGATTTCAATATTTCGATCTATTTTTTCTGTAAATTCATATTTTAGCACTAAATTATTTAGACTGTCTTTTTGATATAATTCTAATGCATCAAAAGAAAAAGTTTGCAAATGTAATTGCAATCTCTTTTCTTCTACTGTTTTATTTACTAACTGAAATCGAATCCAAAAGCCCGTATTATGTACTCCTATAAAATTTTGATGAAACGATTGATAGTTTAAGTTAAATGCCTCAAGTTGCTTTGTCTTTTTAGTTATCTGACTATATTCTAGATGACTAGTTATGGTCTTTTCAATAAATAATGAATCTACAGTTACTGTATAACGCAGAAAATGGAGTGATTTCCACTAACTATCGTCTCTTTAGTCTTTTTTACATAGCATTCTCTCACTACTTACTACCCAACATCAAAATTTCACTAACTACAACTTCAGTTACATATCTCTTTTCACCTTCCTTAGTTTCATAAGAACGATTCGTCAATTTACCTTCAATAGCAATTTCTTTTCCTTTGGTTATATATTTCTCAACAATATCAGCAGTCTTTCCCCATGCGATTAGATTATGCCAATCTGTTTTTGTTTGTTTTTGTCCATCACTATCTTTGTAACTTTCATTTGTTGCTAATGAAAACTTTGCTAATTTCTGTCCACTTTCTAAGGTGATTATTTCTGGATCGTTTCCTAAATTTCCAATTAACTGTACTTTGTTTCTTAATGTGCTCATAACTTCTATTTTTTAAATTGTTAGTATTTTTGTATTGGGTCATAACCCAAAAACTCTATGATTTGATTTGTATTATATTCATTTGGTTGTGTTACACCTCGCTCCCATTTATCAATGGTAGAGGTATACACTTCAAAAATGATTGCTAAATCTGTTTGTGTAAAACTACTTTCCATACGTTCTTGACGCATGTACTCTCCATAAGACTCTGGTTTGGCGGGGTAGCCTTTTTTAGGCGGCGACTTTGCAGTTAAATTGATGGTGCAAATGGTCAACGTTGTTGTGCCATTGTGTATCTGTTACTTTTTCGCCCTCTGCGTTTTTGTAAGTTTCGTTTGTAGCAATAGATATTTTTGCTAATTTTTTACCAGAATCAAGTGTAATAATTTCTGGGTCATTTCCTAAGTTTCCAATTAACTGTACTTTGTTTCTTAACGTACTCATAAGATAAGGTTTTAAACACTTTGCCTTTGCTCCGTGTTGGTTTATATAAATGTTTGTCATTATTGACATGGCAAAGATGCGATGACTTCCAAATTTTATTCGGTTAAAAAGCGCTTACTTTCGTATGTAAACGTTTGTAGTCGTTTGTAAATGTTTTTTCAGTACATTTATAAACAACAAATTAAAGGGTATGGAAACGAAACAATGTTTGGAGTGTGGAGAGGAAATTAGAGGTAGAATTGATAAAAAATTCTGTACGGATTATTGCAGAAACAGCTACAATAATAAGGTCAATACAGAGAGTAAAAACTTAATTAGAAACACCAATAACAGGCTGCGAAAAAACTATAAAATTCTTTCTGAATTAAACACTACTGGTAAAACGAAAGTAACAAGAACAAAACTTTTTGACAGAGGGTTTGATTTTAATTTCTTTACATCTATTTACAAAACGAAAACGGGTAGTGTCTATTTTTACCTCTACGACCAAGGATATTTAGGCCTAGATAACGACTATTTTTTACTCATAAAAAGAAAATAACAACCTATTTCCATGTATTTTCTTTTAATTGCATCGCCGCTTTTAATACATCCTTTTGACTAATTTGACCAACCAATTTTCCATTTTCTACTATTGGGAAGCGCCTTATTTTAAGTTCTAAAAACTTATTTACAGCATCAAAAATATTCATAGACCCATCTAAGGTCTTTACATTTTTTACCATCGCTTTTTCTACTGCATTATCTGTATCCATAGGCATATTATAATACCTACTCTCAGAAATTTGCTTCATGCAATCTCCTTCAGAAATAACACCAATTAATTCGAAGTTTTCATTTACAACTGGGCCTCCAGAAATATTATGTTCAATAAGTGTTTGTATTACATGAGTAATAGAATCGGTTGGACTAAAAGTGATCAAATCTCTTGTCATATAATCCGAAATTAAAATTGAATCAACAGTCTTTTTTTGAGGCGATCTTTTTCCTTGAAAGTTAATAATTCCCATGATTTTTATCTTAAAGTTACTGATATATATCCATCTATAAAATATTTGCTCCAGTTTTATTAAAATCATTACTTTTATAGAAATAACTTTTCAATGAAAAAATACGCATCCCTAATCTCCTTTTTCATCATTATAGCTGTAACCTATTGGAGTTTTTCTGATATGATTCCTTCTTATAAAGAAAGCAAGACAGTAACAAAAACTGAGTTCTCTATAAACAATGCTTTAGCTCATTTAAAAGAAATTTCTAAAACTGCACATTATACGGGTTCAGAAAACCATTTAGAAGTTCAAAATTATATTGTAAATGAACTTACAAAATTAGGATTACAACCAGAAATTCAACATCAAGTAGCCATCAATAACAAATGGCGAGCTGCAACTAATAATGCCAACATTATCGCAACCATTAAAGGGAGTGGAAATGGAAAATCATTGGTTTTATTAACGCATTACGATTCGAATCCTCATTCTTCTTTAGGAGCTAGTGATGCAGGCTCTGGTGTTGTAACCATTCTAGAAAGTGTACGCGCATTTTTAGCAAAAAATGAAATTCCAAAGAATGATATCCATATTGTAATTACAGATGCTGAGGAGCTAGGGCTTTTGGGAGCAAAAGCTTTTGTAGATGCACATCCATTAGCAAAAAATATTGGCTTGGTCTTAAACTTTGAAGCTCGTGGTAGTGGCGGTCCTAGTTATATGCTGATGGAAACCAATGGAAAAAACAGCAAATTACTAAGCGAATTTATCAATGCAAATCCAAATTACCCAGCAGCAAACTCTTTAATGTATAGCATTTATAAAATGCTTCCAAACGATACAGATTTAACCGTTTTCAGAGAAAATGGAAACATCAGTGGATTTAATTTTGCGTTTATTGGAGATCATTTTGATTATCATACAGCGCAAGATTCTTTCGAGAGATTGGACAGAGAAACCTTACTACATCAAGCAGATTATTTAATGACAACATTGAATTATTTTGCCAATTCAGACCTCTCAAATTTTGAAAGCACCAAAGATCATGTCTATACAAATTTCCCATTTACAACCTTATTGCATTATCCATTTTCATGGATATTGCCCTTATTAATTGGTGCTATAATTCTATTAATCGGAATCTTATTTTTTGGGATCGCCTTGAATAAAATTACCATTAAGGGGCTATTGAAAGGGTTTGCACCTTTTACCATCTCTTTAGTTGGGTGTATTGGAGTAACCATTTTATTATGGAAAGGAATCTTATACATTCACCCACATTACAACGACATATTACATGGGTTTACCTATAACGGATATCAATATATAGCCGCCTTTACAATGTTAAATATTTGGTTGCTTTTTAAAATTTACAAACCCTTTTTTAAAAAATATACAAGCGTAGATTTAATAGTAGCACCGCTTATTTTTTGGATGATTATTAATGTATTGATATATGTATATTTAAAAGGTGCCGCGTACTTTATTATTCCTGTATATTTTGCACTAATTACATTAGCACTTTTTGTATTTACGACTATTAAAAGAACTCAAAAGATTGTAATTTCAACGCTATTAGCAATTCCTGTTATTTACATATTTGCTCCACAAATAAAAATGTTCCCTGTTGGTTTAGGCTTAAAAAACTTATTTATAAGCGCACTGTTTTTAGTGTTAATCTTCGGTTTAATTACACCAATTTTTGGATCCTATAAATCAAGAAAAACCTTAGTAAAAGTAATTGGGTTCGCTGCACTGTTCTTTTTTGGATTGGCAACGTATAACAACGGTTTTAATGAAGATAGAAAGAAACCTAATAGTATTGTTTTTATTAACGATGTTGACAGCAACCAATCGTATTGGGCTACTTATGATCGTATTCCTGATGCGTTTACAACCCAATTTTTAGGAGAAACCCCAACTAAGGGGAACTTTACAGGAAGCACTTCTAAAAGCAAGTACAATACTTCGTATCGTTATCATAAAAAAACTGAAAACAGAGCAATTCCGGCCCCAATAATCACCAAAACTATGGACACTCTTATTGATGGGTTAAGAACCATTTCATTAATAATTAGACCGCAACGAAATGTGAATAAGATTGAATTAATAGCAAACGAAGCGATTACTTTTAATACACTTGGTGTACAAGATGTATTCTTAGACAAGAAAAGCGCTGATGCTGTTTTAAAAATAAACAAAGGAACTATTTTAAGTTACTTTTTAGCTAAAAATGACAGCATTTTAAAGGTTGATTTTACCCTTGAAAAAAGTATAAACCCTAACATCACTATTATTGAATCATCCTTTGATTTATTAGACAATCCATTGTTTAACATTATACCCAGAACACATATAATGATGCCAATGCCATTTGTGATGAATGATGCAGTTATTACACGTCAAAAATTAAAGTTATAAAAAAAAGCCCGATGCAATTGCGTCGGGCTTTTTTAATCTGTTTAATTCTATTTATTTTATTTGTGTAACACGTAAGGTATTTACCATTCCTTTCGCTTCTACGGGCATAGAAGTTAAATTGATCACATAGTCATTCGCTTTTACAAAGCCTCTTTCTTTTGCGATCTTATTAATATCTACAACGGTATCGTCTGTACTTACATTCTTGTCATAGAACAGTGGTTTTACTCCCCAAAGCAAGCTCATTTTATTTAAAATTCTTCTTTCTGAAGAAAATGCTAATATATGAGATGTGGGCCTCCAGGCAGATATTTGAAAAGCGGTATACCCACTATTTGTAAGTGTAGAAATTGCAGCTGCATTTACATCCTTTGCCATTAAAGCAGCATGGTGACAAACAGCTTTTGTTATAAACCGGTCTGTTCTAATGTGTGGTGGAGCTTGTGGAACTTTAATTAGTGGTGAATTTTCGACACTCATTATTATTTCTGTCATTTTCTCAATAACTCTTATTGGATGTGCTCCAACAGAAGTTTCACCAGAAAGCATCACTGCATCAGCACCATCCATAATAGAATTGGCAACATCATTTACCTCTGCTCTAGTAGGTACAGCATTTGTAATCATTGTTTCCATCATTTGCGTAGCAATAATCACAGGAATTCTTGCCAACTTAGCTCTTTGCACTAACATCTTTTGAATCAATGGAACTTCTTGCATCGGAATTTCTACTCCTAAATCTCCACGTGCAACCATCAACCCATCACAATACGGAATTAACGCATCAATATTTGCAACAGCTTCAGGCTTTTCAATCTTAGCAATAACAGGAACTCTATAATCTGATTTTTGTTTAATTAAATCATGTAATTTTCTTAAATCTTCTGGGTTTCTAACAAATGATAAGGCAATCCAATCTACTTTTTGCTCTAGTGCAAAAACAGCATCTTTCATGTCTTTATCTGTTAAAGCAGGTAAAGATATCGCTGTATTGGGTAGATTCACTCCTTTTTTAGAGGATAAAACACCTCCTACAATGACCTTAGTAGTCACTTCATTTTTCTTGTTTGTAGCAATTACCTCAAATTCAAGTTTTCCGTCATCTACTAATATTCTTTCTCCAGGTTTAACATCTTTTGGAAAACGTTGATACGTCATAAATGCTTTTTCTGCAGTTCCTTCACATTCGTCTGTAGTGAATACAAAAGTAGCTCCGTCATTTAAAACAACGCCTTCTTGCATAACGCCAACACGTAACTTTGGGCCTTGTAAATCACCTAAAATGGCAACATTCGTTTCTTTCTCTTCATTGATCTCACGAATATCTTTTATTCTTGCTTTTACATTATCATAATCTGCATGAGAAAAATTAATTCTAAAAACATTTACTCCTGCTTCTACCAAATCAGATAAAATAGCTTTTGTATTTGTAGCTGGACCTAGTGTTGCAAGTATTTTGGTTTTTTTGTTAAGTGGCATAAGTTAAAAGATTAAAAATTCTTTAGATTTTAAAATGTTTGGATCGATTGTATATGATGTAATTACTTGATTAATTTGATTGATTTGATCTACGATCCTCACAATATATTCATAATCAAAATCTCCTTCGAGTTTTAAAAAGTAATCCACCTTTTTTTTCTCAGGAATTAAATGCATTGTTATCTCATTTATTTGAAATAACCCTGTAGAAACTCCTTCAATATTATTTGTAAATTGGTTAGAAATTAAAAACCAACTATGATTAAATTTTGAGTTCAAAAACTCATAAATTGGAAAAGAAGCATTGTTGTTTTTATTTTCGAAATCTAAACTATAGGCTGCTTTCACAAACGTAGTCTCTAGTTTTTGATTTAAAACATATGCTAATTTATATTCATCTAAAGTAGAATGAATGCCAATTAGTGTATAATTGTCATCAGAAAAATCATCTAATTCTAACGAATGTATTTGCATATTTCTTCCTACGTATTAAATAAACAAGGGTGTTCTACAACTGTTTTTATTGCTAAAAACAATTCTTGCTAAATTACATTTTGTTTCTCAAAAGTGGATAAAAAAAAACGAAAACGTTATCGTAAGGCTGTTAACTTTTTGTTATTTCGTCTTGTAAAGCAAAATAGACTCTTTTAGATGCCTGTTCTTCTGCTTTTTTCTTTGATGTAGCTCTTCCTTTTGCCACCATAGCACCGTCAATGCTTATTTTAACACTAAAGTGTTTGATATTTTCGTTACCAGTATCTTCGTAGATATCAAATAAGTATTGTTTCTTTTTCTTTTGACACCATTCAATAATTAAACCTTTATAACTGGTTATCTTACCTTCTAGCTTTGCAATATCTACATATGGAATAATTACATTTTCGTAAATAAATTTCTTACAATAATTATAGCCTCTATCTAAATAAATAGCACCAATTAAAGCTTCAAAAATGTTTCCATGAATATTATCTCCTATGTTTTCTTGCGTAATATTGCTCTTCACAAACCTAATTAGATTTAAGTCTTTCCCTAACTCATTTAAATGCTCTCTACTAACAATTTTAGAACGCATTTGGGTTAAGTACCCTTCTGTGCCATTAGGAACTTTTTTATATAAGTAAGATGCAATTATTGACCCCAACATCGCATCTCCTAAAAACTCTAATCTTTCGTAATTAATTGGAACTCCACTTTCATCAACCTTCTTTAATGATCGATGTGTAAATGCTTTTTGATAATAGGAAATATTCTTTGGAGTAAAATTCAGTAATTTCTTGATATCGCTATAGAAGCCCTCATTTTGTTTAGATTTGAGCTTAACTATTTTGCGAATAAAATTCATATAGAATTAATCAATTTTTTTTAGAGCCACACAAGCATTGTGTCCTCCAAATCCAAAAGTGTTACTGATTGCGATTTTTACATCTCTTTTCTGGGCTTTATTAAACGTAAAGTTTAATTTGCTGTCAATTTGATCATCGTCAGTAAAGTGGTTTATTGTTGGCGGTATTATTCCGTGTTTCATTGCTAATATAGAAGCAATCGCTTCAATAGCTCCGGCTGCACCCAATAAATGACCCGTCATTGATTTTGTAGAATTGATGTTGATGTTATAGGCATGCTCTCCAAATACTTCTAAAATTGCTTTAGATTCAGCAATATCTCCTAATGGAGTAGAAGTTCCGTGCATATTAATAGCATCTACATCTTCTGGTTTTAAACCAGCATCTCTTAAACAGTTTAGCATCACGTTTCTTGCTCCTAATCCTTCTGGATGTGGCGCAGTAATATGATGTGCATCAGAAGACATTCCTCCTCCAATAACTTCTGCATAGATGGTTGCTCCACGAGCAACAGCATGTTCATATTCTTCAAGAATTAGGGCTCCTGCTCCTTCTCCTAAAACAAATCCTTCTCTTTCTTTATCAAAAGGTCTAGATGCTGTTTCTGGACTATCATTTCTTGTAGATAATGCATGCATTGCATTAAATCCTCCCATACCAGCAATCGTTACTGCTGCTTCAGAACCACCAGTTACAATAGCATCTGCTTGTCCTAAACGGATATAATTTAATGAATCTATAATTGCATTAGAAGACGATGCACACGCCGAAACGGTTGCAAAGTTTGGTCCTCTAAACCCATGTTTAATAGAGATCTGCCCTGGAGCAATATCTGCAATCATTTTAGGAATAAAGAAAGGATTGAATCTAGGTGATCCATCTCCAGCTGAAAAATTCAACATTTCGTTTTGGAAAGTTTCTAAACCTCCAATACCAGAACCCCAAATTACTCCTATTCTATCTGGATCGTGATCTGTAGCATTCAATCCAGAATCGGCAATAGCCTCATCTGAAGCAACAATTGCATATTGCGTAAAGCGGTCCATCTTACGAGCCTCTTTACGGTTTATAAAATCGGTTACTTCAAAATTTTTCAATTCACAAGCAAAACGAGTTTTGAACTTAGTAGCATCAAAATACGTTATTGGTGCAGCTCCGCTAACTCCGTTAACTAAACCGCTCCAATATTCTTGTACAGTATTACCAATTGGTGTCAACGCACCAAGTCCAGTGATTACAACTCGTTTTATTTGCATATGAAATTTACTTTTTTGCTTCTTCGATATAGCTTACTGCTTGACCAACAGTACCAATGTTTTCTGCTTGATCGTCTGGAATTTGAATATCAAATTCTTTTTCGAATTCCATAATTAATTCTACAGTATCTAAAGAATCTGCTCCTAAATCGTTAGTAATACTTCGTTATCGTCTACTCCTAATTTATCTACGATAATAGCTTTTACTCTTGATGCAATGTCTGACATAATTTTGTAAGTTTTAAAATTTAAATCGGGGACAAAAATACGAATCTTATTATTTAATTCTAATTTTTAACCGATAATTGTTCAATCTAAATTAAAAAAAAATCTTTAAACTTTTCACAAACACGTCATTATTCTTAAAAATAATGCTTTTTTTTGTACTACCACAAACTATTTATAGATGAAAAGAGTAGCCATTTTTGCTTCTGGATCAGGTTCTAATGCCGAGAATATTATCAGTTATTTTAACAAAACGCAGACTGCCATAGTTTCTAAAGTGTACTGTAATAATAAGAATGCAGGAGTTTTTGACCGTTGTAAAAGGTTGCAAGTAGATTGTGTATTGTTTTCTAGAGAAGATTTTTTTAAAACAGAAACCATTCTTTCTCAATTAAAAGAAAGTGCAGATGTAATTATCTTGGCTGGCTTCTTGTGGAAAATTCCAACTAACTTAATCGAGACTTTCCCGAATCAGATTATCAATATCCACCCAGCTTTATTACCAAAATACGGCGGAAAAGGCATGTACGGAATGCATGTACACAATGCTGTAAAAGAAAATAAGGACTCAGAAACTGGAATAACCATACATTATGTAAATGAAAATTATGATGAAGGTGCTATTATTTTTCAAGCAACAACCCTTTTAAGTGATACTGACACTCCAGAAACCATTGCTCAAAAGATTCATTTATTAGAGCAAGAACATTTTCCAAAAGTGATAGAATCTGTAATTCAACAATAAAAAATGGGAAAGAAAAAGTTTTACGTTGTTTGGAACGGTCATAAAAAAGGAGTCTTTACTTCTTGGAATGTTTGTAAAAAACAAATTGATGGCTTTCAAGGTGCGCAATACAAAGCTTTTGCTGATAAAAATGAAGCTGAAATCGCTTTTTCTAAAAACTATTCCGACTATAAAGGTCTTGATACCAAAAAGAAAACCTTGTCTGCAGCAGACAAGAAACAATACGGCTCACCAATTTTAGAAAGTATTTCTGTGGATGCAGCTTGTAGTGGAAATCCAGGGAAAATGGAATATAGAGGAGTGTTAACTCATAATAAAAAACAAATATTTATCAAAGGCCCTTATAAAAAAGGCACAAATAATATCGGTGAATTTTTAGCATTGGTTCATGGATTGGCTTTGTTAAAAAGCAAAAACATGGATATACTTCCTATATATTCAGACTCTAGAATAGCGATGAGTTGGGTGCAAAAAAAACAATGTAGAACCAATTTGGTTTTTGACCCTTCCAACAAAGATTTATTGGAGCTTATTAAACGTGCCGAAAAATGGCTAAAAGAAAATACGTTTAAAAACCCCATTTTAAAATGGGAAACCAAAGCTTGGGGAGAAATTCCTGCAGATTTTGGAAGAAAATGATCCAGTTATCAGTTATCAGTTATCAGTTATCAGTTATCAGTTATCAGTTATCAGTTATCAGTTATCAAAAATGAAAACTTTACAAATTCAAGGCAATAGAAAAGAGGTTTTAAATTTCCAGCTTCTTAAAAATCCAATCTAATAAAGCCTTTAATTCTTTAGGCGGATTTCCATGATCAAATACCTGAGAAGTATATATATTTTCATTTTTAGTAATTTTCAAAGCAGCTTGTAATGCTCTATCGGAATGACTGTTTGAAGTTGGAGCAATAAATGTTTGTAAATTCTCTAGGTTTATGTTCTCTAATAACTCTTCGAACTCCTTAATCTGTTTTGCGGCTAGTGAAATCACTTTAGTTGTCTCATTATTTTTATAAGTTATCCCCTTTGATGTAATGTTAATATCAATAGTAGTTCCTCTAGTTACAGCTGAATACTCAATGAGAACATTGGTTAAATTTGATTGAGCTGTACAACTACTGAAAAGGAAAATAAATGCGATATATTTTAGAGCTTTCATTGAAAATAGTTTTTATAAATATAAAAAAAAGGCGTCATAAATGACGCCCTTTTAAGTTTGGTATTCAAATTAATTACCAACAAAAGAAGCCTTAGCACCTCCTGTAACAAATAATGCTCTCATTCTGTCATTCTGACCATCTGTAAACATGTACATACAGTCATCATATACATAATCCATATAATTCATTGTCATATCTGCAGATTTACAATGCACTGTTGGATATGTTGGACATCCACCGTTTGATCTATCAGAACTTGGTGTATCTGCAACAAAATCGTCTTGACGACATCTTCCATCTCCCCAAATATGACGTAAATTTAACCAGTGACCAACTTC
>MAAC01018029.1_pt1 | contig 17095 bp, 16 predicted proteins | sample 1115981 | NCBI WGS metagenome assembly MAAC01 (sample SAMN04961126, study PRJNA320927) | seawater metagenome | isolation source: sample BD02T64 sea water enriched with oil for 64 days | place: USA:Gulf of Mexico | collected 2013-07-27 | reverse complement strand
TCTGTGTCATGATGGCTTCGGCACGCCTTGTCACCTCTTCCATATTCAATTTCAGAATACGGTTTTTAACACGCGGCAAGGCATTGGAGCTCATAGAGAGATCCCGAACGCCTAAACCCAGCAGAAGGGGCAGGTAGTTGACATCGCCCGCAACCTCTCCACACACGGATACCGGAATGTGGGCCCGCCGGGCAGCCTCAACGGTAAGGGAAATCAGCTTGAGCACTCCGGGATGAAGCGGATTATATAAATAAGCGACTTGCTCTTCTGCACGATCAATTGCCAACGTATACATCGTCAAATCATTGGTTCCGATGGCAAAAAAATCAGCCACCTTTGCCAGACCATCCGCAGCCAGCGCTGCGCCGGGAACCTCGATCATGATTCCCAATGGTGGCAGTGGGTCCGCGATCCGGACATCCTGCTTTTTCAACCCGGCCGCAACTTCGGCTAAGGCTTTACGGACTTCTCGAACTTCTCCGGGCGTCGTAACCATTGGTAAAAGTATACGTAAAGGGCCGTGGGCACTCGCCCGTAAAATTGCCCGCAACTGAGTTTCGAGTAAATCCCGGTGCTTGAGAGATAACCGGATCGCACGCAAACCAAGAGCAGGATTTGGAGAGTCTGTCGGCCCGGTTCCCAGAGCAGAAACCAGCTTTTCTCCACCAGCATCAAGCGTCCGGATCGTCACCGGGCGCCCAGACATACCGTCGATAATTTCTGCCAGAGCTTCATACTGCTCCTGCTCTGTAGGGAGGTCTTCACGGTTCATAAACAGAAATTCTGTACGAAGCAGGCCTACTCCTTCGGCACCGTTAGCAACGGCTTGTCCCGTCTCGCGTGGTAACTCCACGTTCGCTTGCAGACCGACCCGTTGATCATCCTGGGTTACCGCAACGACATCACGCAAGCGGGCAAGGGCACGGACTTCGCGTTCAATATCTTTCTGACGAAGCTTATAGTCCTTGATCCGGGCTTCACTCGGGTTAAGGATTACCCGACCGTTCGTCCCATCAACAATGATGGTTTCACCAGTCTCCACGTTGGCCAAAAGGCCAGGAACACCAAGCACGGCTGGCAAACCAAGGGACCGCGCCATAATCGCGGTATGCCCTTCTGGGCCACCGAGTACTGTTGCAAATCCACCGATTTGTGCCGGGTCCATCATGGCTGTATCAGCAGGGGTAATTTCTTCTGAGAGAATCACCGAATTACGTACCAAGCCGGAATAGGAATCCGTAACCGTTTTTGTCAGATTGCGGACGATCCTGTGACCAACTTCTCGAACCTCTTGGGATTTGGTTCGCAGATAAGGGTCTTCCATCGCAGCAAACTTACGAGCAATTTGCCCCACTTCAGCCATAACTGCAGCTTCTGCGTTTTTTTGCCCCGTTTGTATGCGTGCTTCAATACCACCGATCAGACTAGAACTCTTGAGCATCTGCATATGAGCATCAAGTAAATAACCGAGTTCTTCTCCAGCAGCTCCATGAAAATCCTGAGATTTCCCATGCAGCTTTAAAACTTGTTTTTGTGCTTTATCAACAGCGTCGGCAAGGCGCGCTAACTCACTTGAAACTTTAGAAGTAGGAACACGATATTCATGAATCTGGATATCGCTGGACTCGCTAAGGTAAGCAGGCCCAATCACAACACCGGGCGAAACCGCAAGACCTTCAAAAATCCTTTCGCCTAACTTTTTCGTCACGGCGTTTCCTACTCTACTTAAACTTTATGGAACCAGCGAGAAAAATGCCTCTGGGTGATTAAACACCTCAGAAATATCTAATCTTCATCAAATTTATTTGCGACGAGGTCTTCCAACGCCGACATGGCCTTATCCGCAGCAGGCCCTATTGCTGTTAGCTCGACCTCACACCCCGGAGCGGCGGCGAGCATCATTAACCCCATAATCGAGCACCCCGAAACAGCGGTATCATCTTTACGAACAGTTATTTCCGCCTCAAAGGTTTCTGCCAGCTTAACAAACTTTGCAGAGGCCCGGGCATGCAGTCCTCTTTTATTCAAAATTGTAACCGTTTTGGTGAGCAACTTTTATCCCCCGTAGCTCAAGAGCTTAACCAGCATAAGTCTTAAGCCAGTGTTAAAGCAGTTCAGAAGCGACATGAATGTATTTACGCCCTGCTTCTTGAGCTTCCAAAACCGCTGCTTTCATTGGTTTATTGTCACGCAACCCAGCCAACTTGATCAACAGTGGGAGATTAACTCCGGCCACGATTTCAACATTAGCCTTATCCATAATGGATATAGCCAAGTTTGACGGCGTGCCACCAAACATATCCGTTAAAATAACGACGCCTTCTCCATCCTCGACTTTTTTTACAGAGGCAATGATTTCCTTACGTCTTTGCTCCATATCGTCTTCAGGGCCGATACAAACTGTTTTAATATGGCTTTGTTCGCCCACGACATGTTCCAATGCCGCCACGAATTCGATCGCCAAGTTACCATGGGTAACCAGAACCATCCCTATCATGCCTTTACCTTTCCGCAGGCGCTTTCTTTTGTTACAGGAAAGCTACCAGCATTGCAGGCCTCCTTACAAGGCGAAGACAATGCTCGGAACATTTTTTTCCAGTGTTTGATGAGTTGTTAGAGCGATCCATATAGAAGCTCAATAGAGGCCCAATAGAGATAATGGGCTATTTGTAACGATCAGGCTCTTTGTCCATATCCCGGTGTGCAATAATTATTTGTGGCCAAACAGCCTCTAGCTGTTTTCCGAGCCATTCCGTTAAAGCAACAGAACGATGCCGCCCACCAGTACAGCCAATAGCAATGGTAAGGTAATTTTTTCCCTCTTGTTGATAACGAGGGAGAAGGGGCAGAACTAGATTCTGTAAATTCGTAACAAAATCCTCAAAACCGGAATCCTGGCTAACATAGTCAGCCACGGCTTTGTCACGGCCAGAAAGACTTCGCAAAGCCTGATCATAATGTGGATTTCTCAAAAAGCGAACATCGAACATCAGATCTGCTTCTCTGGGAACACCAAACCGATAGGAAAAAGACATAACCTGAACGGTCATAACACCGCTTTCCTCCAGCCCCAGCAACCCAGCTAGCTTTTGTCGAAAATCTGCAGATGTCGTATCTGAACTATCAATGGCAAAATCTGCTCTGGCTTGAAGAGGCGCAACGAGCCGTTGCTCCGCAAGTATTCCGTCCTTGAGAGGACGCCCCTCGGCCAAAGGATGTCGACGCCGGGTTTCCTTAAACCGTCGCTCGAGCACGTCAACTGAACAATCCAGAAAAACGAGAGAGACGTCCAACTCCACTCTCTTCTGCAAAACCTTGAGATGTTCGAGAAGAGGCGGTGCCGAGAAATTGCGTGAGCGAATATCAATGCCTATGGCCAGAGGGCGTCGGCGTGGTTTTCCCCCAATAACAACATCAAGAAGATCCAGCGGCAGATTATCAATCGCCTCAAAACCGTGATCCTCCAGTACCTTCATCGCTGTAGAGCGTCCTGCTCCCGATAAACCAGTTACAAAAACCACTTTAAGCGGTTTTGAAACTTTCCCGTCTTTAATTTCTGGCATTAATGAAGGCCCTGTTTTCCGATAACAGTTCAAAAGAACAATTGGTTATCTAACTATATCGCCTTCAGAACGCGTTATGGCAAGTAACAGCTTTGCGACAGCAGAATGATCAAAACTGTGGAGCCTTAGCCTTGGGACGGATACACCAAGAATTTCTTCGAATTCAGGGGTAGGCAATCTATCAATCTGATCACGTGGAACCAGATCCACCACAAGTCCGACAGGGACATCGGAACAGTAGGAAAAGCTGACCAGACCAAGGCCTCGTACCTCAAGCTTTCCGGCAATCGTCGGTGGCGGTGATGCCAGAAGCTCTTGGTTACGTAATGTTAAAACAGTCTGATCGTCAGATACCAGCTCTGCATATCCCCTATCAATTACCTGCAAGGCAAGATCTGATTTTCCACACCCCGGTGCGCCTCGCAACAAGGCCGCCGTCAACCATCCCTCTTTTTGAAAGGCTATGCTCGTGCAATGCATTAACTGGCTATCTGACATCTAGGCCTGCCCAATGGGAAGAGATATTACAAAGCGGGCGCCAAGAACCTCGCCTTGCGAGTTTTCCCGGTTCACCGCTTTAATCGTTCCATTATGCGCTTCGATGATCTGCTTGGAAATACTCAATCCCAACCCGGAATGAGTTCCAAATTTCTCTTCTTGCGGGCGCTCAGTATAAAATCGGTCAAAAATTGCATCAAGTTTTCCTGGAATAATACCAGGACCTTCATCATCAATGGTGATGACAACGCAATCTTCTTGTGTATGCGCAGAGAGAAGTATTTTTCCACCTTCAGGACTAAAGGTTTGCGCGTTGGTCATCAAGTTTCGAAAGACCTGTCCGAGACGTCCTTCCAATCCCTGGACAAGATAATCCTCTCCCTCATCAACAGAGACTTCAAAGGTTGGACCACCTTCATTCACGCACTGGATTTCGACGAGGGCTTCCAGCAACTTACCCACATCGACATCTTCCATATCAGCACGCGACAGCTCCGCATCCAGACGAGACGCATCGGAAATATCACTGATTAAACGATCCAGTCTTTGGACATCATCAAGGATAATCGACATCAAGCGCTTTTGTTGATCAGGATCGCTCACTCTCGCCACAGTTTCTACAGCAGATCGTAAAGATGTCAGAGGGTTCTTGATCTCATGAGCAACATCAGCCGCGAAACCTTCAATCGCATCCATTCGCGACCACAATGCTTCGGTCATCGCTCGCAGTGCTCCGGACAAATCACCAATTTCATCCCGACGGTGGGTAAAATCAGGTATCTCGTACTGACGACCTTTTCCGTATCGAACATAATCTGCAGCATTTGCAAGCCGACGAAGTGGACGGCCAATAATCCCTGCGAGATAAAGCGAGAGTAAAACAGTCACACCAAGCGCCAGACCGCAAACCGCAAGAATATCTCTGCGCCGGTCTTGTACCGCTTCGGAAACCACCTCGGCGTCTTTCGAAAGCATCAAGGCGCCGAGCACCTGACGGTATCGTTGTACAGGTACCGCCATCGACAGAACGAGACGACCAGAAGTATCGCTTCGGACCATTCCAGCAGGCTCACCGTTCAGGGCAATTAAAACTTCGGTGTAATCTTCCGCGCTTTGATTTTGGGCCTCCCGGTAGAGAGGCCAGTCATCCTGACCCGGCAGCCAGTTAATAATTTTTTCATAAAACCGGATGATCCGATCCAGCATCCCAACGCCACCGGGAGGCGGCAGCTCGCCGACCTCCACCGGGCCACCGATACCTGCAAGATAAAGGCTATCCGCCAACATTTCACCGCTGGTTGAAAATATACGTGCGCGCACGCCAATATCATTCAACATCGCCCGCATCAGGCTTCTGGTTAGTTCCGGGACAAGCTTTTCATCACCAACCTGACTTGCAACAACAGCCGTTGACCCCAGGCTCAGAGAAAATGCGCGCCCTTGAATCGAAAGAGCGTCCAATTCAGTCGCGATCAGACTAAGACGATATTGTTCAAGGTGCATCAATCCAACAACGGGAATTAAAAGAACCAGGCTGTTGATCAGCAAAATCTTGTGCGTTAAAGACGAGCGCCAACCTCGCTTGCGCCCTTTGCGGTGCTTCTTGAGCGTTTGCGCAATTTCGGCTTGTTGTTTATGGCTTTGATCAGCCACGTCTTGCCCCAATTTTTTTAATCATTTCCAGCTCGGTTAAAGCGACATCAATAACTTCGTAGTCTTCTCGTTCAAGGTATAGCAGGTAAGCAAGCCACCTTGAGCCTGTACTTTCCATGCTTCAAGATAGTTTCCAAGGTAAATCATTCTTTCTCTAGAATAGACTGACATACTATCAGGATGTTTTAATCCAGCCCGTTGCCCCCAAAAGACCAGATCGGGTCTTTTGCCCTGTAAGTTACAGGATATTTCACTTCCATCCTGACGCAGTCCAAGCCGAATTTCCTCTTCCTGATCTTTCGTCAGAGAAAGATCAAGTTGGTCAATACCAGCCTTTCCTTTGTTAAAGAGGATGATGTCATAAACTGGTAATTCAGGCCCTTTCATAACAGGGCTCACCGGGCCAGAAGAAACAACCGCACTTTGCTGAGTGGAAAATTTACCAGGATATACCTTGCCGTCCTCAAACAAGACCAATAGACCGAAAACAACCAGACTCATGCCTACAACAAACACGATACGTTCAAATTTGTTCATCAAGAGCTCTCCAAAAAGATTTCAATACTTGTATAACGGGTCTGCCCCACAAGCCCTTGATCAGATCTTTATTCTCTATAGCGATATCCAACGCCATAAAGCGTCTCTATCTGGCCGAAATCATCATCCGCTTCTTTAAATTTTTTGCGAAGTCTTTTGATATGACTGTCAATTGTTCGATCATCCACATAAACCGCGTCGCCATACGCCGCATCCATCAACTGGTCACGATTCTTAACGTGGCCGGGGCGCTGCGCCAATGCTTTGAGAATTAAAAACTCTGTAACGGTCAGATTTACGTGCTTACCTTTCCAGGTACAGAGATGACGAGAAGCATCCAGCATCATGTCTCCGCGCTGAATAGGTTTTTCACCTTCTTTACCTTCACTCGCATCCTGATTGGCCTTTTCTCTGCGTAACAGAGCTCTTATCCTTTCGACCAACAACCTTTGAGAGAACGGCTTCGTTATATAATCATCCGCGCCCAATCGAAGCCCGAGAACTTCGTCGATTTCGTCATCTTTTGAAGTTAGGAAAATCACAGGGATAGAATTGTTGTCCCTGATGCGGCGGAGGAGTTCCATTCCATCCATTCGCGGCATCTTGATATCCAGTACGGCAAGATCAGCAGGATTTGAAGACATGCCACGCAATGCTTCTGCGCCATCCGTATAGGCCCGCACCTTAAAGCCTTCAGATTCAAGGGCGATTGATACCGATGTCAGAATATTCCGGTCGTCGTCTACAAGTACAATATTGCCTTCCATGCCATTCCTCATTTCAAGTTCGGGTACCGTGCCTTGGCTTGGGTCTTTGTCTCGACCTTTGCCTGGGGCGGCTCCCTTGTTTCGCTTTAGCGAATTAAATAGTAAGTATCCTGTCACATTAAGCAATGTGGAGAGTGACTATGGCAGCATTTTGTTCTTGAATGGGCACTTATGGGAATATAACCGGGCAAAAATGTTAAAGCTTACAGCCCCTAAATTACGAAGGAACATTGCTTTTCCTCTTAGGCGATCGAATTTTCCACTAAAAAGATATAATATCGCCGCTTTTCTGCTATTGAAACACCTCAAAGCTCAAATACAATGCCGAACATAAACGCTCTTACAGCAAAACCATCAATCGATCGATATATCAAGCTCGGCCGTTAAAGGGATACCCCTCGTGATTAAGAAAAGCCTTCAAACAGATGTTGTCATCATTGGGGCAGGCCCCACAGGTCTTTTTGCCGTTTTCCAATGCGGTATGCTGGGTATGAAGACACACGTGATCGATGCTCTGGAAGCAACTGGCGGGCAATGTACCGCTCTCTACCCGGAAAAACCGATTTATGACATTCCGGGGTTCCCCACTGTTGCGGCGGCAGAGCTTATTGAACATTTGGAACAACAAGCAGCGCCCTTTGAGCCTGAATACCATCTTGATCAGCAGGTTTCCGGCCTTGAAAAAAGTAGTGATCAAAGCTGGACGGTCACGACAAGCAAAGGCATCTCTATTGAATGCAAGGCGGTCATCATCGCGGCTGGTGCTGGTGCATTTGGCCCCAATCGCCCACCGCTAGAGGGATTAGAAAACTTTGAAGGACGTTCGGTGTTTTATCTCGTCAAACGCCGGGAAACTTTCCGCGATAAAACGGTTGTTATTGCCGGCGGCGGAGATAGCGCAGTCGATTGGGCCATGTCCCTGCCGGAAGTTGCCAAAAAGGTTTATGTCGTCCATCGGCGCGATAAGTTCCGCGCCGCACCTGAATCGGTAGCCCGTATGCGATCTCTGGCCGAAATGGGCAAGATTGAAATGATTGTTCCTTACCAGCTGCACGGACTGGAAGGGACCGACGGCAAACTGGACGCGGTCATCGTCAAAGATTTAAAAGGAAATGAACGCGCTCTTGAAGCCGATATCCTTTTGCCTTTTTATGGCTTGGCCACAGACCTTGGTCCCATGGCGGATTGGGGCTTTGAGCTTGAACGAAATCACGTTGTCGTAAACCCTGCTACTTGCGAAACCCAGCAGGCGGGTATTTTTGCCATCGGCGATATTGCAACTTACGAGAATAAACTCAAACTAATTCTCTGTGGCTTTTCCGAAGCCGCTATGGCTGCTCACGCCATCCATCCTCGTGTGTTCCCCGACCACGAGCTCCATTTCCAATACTCTACTTCACAAGGCGTTCCGGGGGAATAAGCTCCCCCCCTGCGACAGTCGGCAGTCTTTACAGATCACTCGGTATAAAAGAAGCTGGATCTTAATCACAATACAAATCCAAGTAGGTAAGGTTCCGTGAATGAAAAAGATCAAATATGCTCCGCACTTAAACGAAGTTGAAAAGGCCCGGAGTTTGATGCGTTGGGCAAGTAAGGCTTATCTCGCCACAGAACTTCGAGCAGACTTAAAGACTGCTGATGCCCCAGGAGGACACGTCGGAGCGATTGATGGGTGTTATCCCTACGCTTCTCTTTCACTCGTTGCGCTTGATCATGACACAACCCCTTATATGATGCTTTCTGACCTGGCAGACCACAGCCAAAATTTAGCCAAAAACCTCAAGGCCGGCATGCTTTTCGATGGTACAGCGGGATACCGAGACCCTCTGGCAGGAGGGCGGGTAACTCTGGTCGGGACGATGGCTAAAGTAGAAGACGAGCGCATCTTGAAACGCTTTCTCGCCCGTCACCCGGCTTCGAAACTTTATGCCGGATTCCAGGATTTCAACCTCTATCGCTACAACATAGAAGTTGCTCACCTCATTGGCGGCTTTGCCAAGGCAATATGGGTTCCCGCGTCAGAGTTAAAACTTGATTGCGGCGAGTGTCATGCTTTGCAAGAAGCAGAACAATCAATTGTAGAGCATATGAACTCAGACCACTTGGATGCGATAAACACCATTGCCGAAAATTCTCTGAAACTGCCAAAGGGTAAATGGCGCATGTCGGGAATCGATCCCGAAGGCTGGGATCTCCATAATGGCCACGTACATGCAAGATGTAACTTCGAGCATCTCGTGACGGACGCCAATAGCGCAAGAGTAGCCTTGGTTTCTCAGGCTAAAGCGGCAAGAAATAGTTCTAGTTAGATCCTGATTGAATAATGATAACATCTTGATATCAGAAAAGTTACTGGTGCTTGATCAAGTAAAACGACATATCCTCCTCAGGAACACAGATTACGGGGAATAAACAATGTCTATGGTTAAAAAATTTCTGCCTTACCTACTCGCCATTTTCATGGCCTATGTATTTTTACGCTATTTACCCTTTAAGTTTGCAAAGGGAAGCCATTTATTCACAGTATTAGAAAATTGGAGTGGTTTATCCTGGTTTGAACCGCACGGTCGGTATCTAACTGGTGGTGCAGAACTGTTAGCTTGTATCTTACTTTTCATACCACGCCTGCAATCTCTTGGTGGATTGCTTTCATTAGCCTTGATGAGTGGTGCTATTTTCTTCCACGTTTTCACCCCTCTTGGGATCGATCCTTATAATGATGGCGGTCAACTCTTTATCAAGGCGGTTGGGGTTTGGTTCTCAGGTCTCATTATTATCTATCTGAGAAGAGATGAATTCATACCTCTCTTGAAATACCTGGGAACCGATCCCAAGTTCAGTAAACAAGTTATGTGATTCGATCTCCAAAATTGACCACATGAATAACGATAAGAGCCCGATCGAAAGGTCGGGCTCTTTTGTTTGGCAATAACGCTGGCTCGCTCAGGTTTAAATCTGCTAACTAGGGCCCTGGCCATAGGCCCCAACAAATTAATTCAACAGGCAGTTTGTAATGAACGATATCTCCGCTCTCCTCTTTGATCTTGATGGGACTGTCTATCGCGGAACAGATGCAATCCCCGGTGCCAGCGATTTCATCGCAACCCTCAAAGAACGCAACATTCCGTTTCTCTTTGTAACCAACCGAGGTAACCGCCACCCGCAAGAAGTCGCTGATCAGCTGAATTCCATGGGCATTTCCTGTACCGAGGATGACGTTTTAACATCCGCTCAGGCCGTCGCCATGGGGCTGGAACGCGGCACCCGGGTTTATTGCCTCGGTGAAGAGGCCCTCGCGTCAACTCTGGCAGAAGCGGGAATAGTCATCGCTGAAAAAGACGTTGATGCTGTTGTTGTCAGTTATGACCGTGGCCTTAATTACGAAAAACTCAGTAAAGCACTACGCTTGATTGACGGTGGCGCACGTTTTATTGCCACTAACACAGATCGGCTTATCACAGTTGAAGATGGTATCCTTCCAGAAGCAGGCCCAATTGTAGCTGCGGTTCAAGCTGCAACTGAAAAAGAGCCTGAAATTTTCGGAAAGCCGGAAAAGCCTATCATGGACGCCGCTCTTGAGCGTTTGGGTAAGAAGGCAAGTGAGTGTGTCATTATTGGCGATAATATCTTCACAGATATCCTTGCAGGCCATAAATCCGGCATGAAGTCCATCTTGATCCTCACGGGCGTCGCCAGCCGAAAAAATGGAGAAGAAGCCGAATTAAAGCCGACCTGGATCGCTGAAGACTATCAGGACCTGGAAAAAATTCTCTTTGGGTAGGCAAAACAACCATCACAAACAGACAAGAAAAAACCGGGCTCACTGCGAGCCCGGTTTTTTCTTGTCTCAACGTTATTTAGTGCGCCTCACCCCAGCTGCGACCAACTCCAGCGTCTGCCGTCAAAGGAATAGAGAGCTTGAGAACCGGATCACAAGCGGTCTCCATAACATTCCGCACAAGCGCCGAGGTTTCCTCCACCTCGGCTTCCGGCACCTCAAAGATCAGTTCATCGTGAACCTGCAATAACATCCTGGCCTTGAGATCAGCCTGGGCCAACGCGCCAGGCATTTTAATCATTGCCCGCTTGATGATGTCGGCTGCTGTCCCCTGAATAGGTGCATTAATTGCTGCACGTTCTCCAAAGTTCTTCCGCATCGGGTTCTTCTCATTAATCGACGGCAAGTGAATATGTCGACCAAACAATGTTTTCACAAAGCCATGTGTATGGGCAAAAGCTTTGGTTTCTTCCATATAACGTTTGATACCGGGGAAGCGCGCAAAATAAGCATCGATATAATCTTTGGCATCTTTACGAGATATGCCAAGGCTTGCAGCGAGACCAAAGGCAGACTGGCCATAGATAATCCCAAAGTTAATTGCCTTGGCCTGGCGCCGGATCATCGGGTCCATGCCATCGATCGGTGTCCCAAAAACCTGATGGGCAGTAATGGCATGAATGTCCTGTCCCTCGGTAAAGGCCTGACGCAGAGCATCTTCTTCTGCAATTTCCGCAATGAGCCTCAATTCGACCTGAGAGTAATCGACTGAAAGTAACTTAAAGCCATCTTCTGCGATAAAGGCATCTCTGATCTTGCGGCCCTCTTCGGTTCTCACCGGGATATTTTGCAAGTTTGGATCAGAAGAGGAAAGACGTCCTGTAGAGGCAACCGCCTGTGCATAGGATGTATGCACCCGTCCGGTCTTGGAATTGATCTGCTGTTGAAGCGCGTCCGTGTAAGTACTCTTTAACTTCGCCAGCTGGCGCCATTCGAGAACCTTTGTAGGTAGAACGTGCCCCTCAGAGGCAAGCCCTTCGAGGATATCCGCACCGGTGCTATAGGACCCGCTTTTTCCTTTCTTGCCACCAGGGATTCCCATTTTCTCAAACAGAACTTCACCCAACTGCTTGGGTGATCCAATGGTAAAGGGTTCTCCGGCGATCTCGTGGATTTCGGTTTGCAGCTCGACCAGACGCTGAGCAAAATTATTAGACAGCCGATGCAGGAACGGGCGATCAACCTTGATACCCCGTTGTTCCATGTCCGCAATAACCTTGACCAAGGGGCGCTCGATGGTTTCATAGACCGTGGCCATTTTCTCCAGTACCAGACGCGGCTTTAATGCTGCATGCAAACGATAAGTTATCAGAGCGTCTTCGGCAGCATAATCAAGCGCCTTGTCCAGTGGCACTTTATCGAAAGTAACCTGTGATTTCCCCGTACCGGCAACTTCCTTGAACTTGATCGTTGTATGATCAAGGTGCAGTTGCGCCAACTCATCCATACCATGACCATGCATGCCACCTTCCAGTACATAGGAAAGAAGCATGGTGTCATCGATCGGCGTGACCGTTAGCCCCACTTGAGCCAAAATCACCGAATCATATTTAATGTTCTGGCCGATTTTAAGAACTGACGGGTCCTCTAACAGAGGTTTTAAAAGTTCAAGCGCTCGGGCTTTGGGAATTTGTTTTGGACGGTCTGCTGATCCCCCAAGCAGATCAAGTCCCCCCTCGCTATCTTCTGAAATAGCCATATGGTCGAGAGGGATATAACAGGCTTTATTTCCTCCGGTGGAGAGGCTAACCCCAACCAGATTGGCCTTCATCGCGTCCAGTGATGTGGTTTCGGTATCAACAGCGACTGATCCGTTGCGTTTGGCCTGCGCGATCCAGCGTATCAAGGCCTCTTCATCCTGAACCAATTCATACTCAGGCTCAGCATCCGGTGCTATGGCTTCATCGGCAACTTCTAAAGGTGCCTCACCAAAGCGCTTGGACATTTTTGCCAACAGAGATCTAAAGGCATTTATTTCAAGGAAAGGCCGTATAATTTCTGCTTCAAGTTCGCGTGTACCAAAACCTGCAAGGGGAACCTCTACCGGAACATCTTGCTTGAGCTCGACCAAACGCTTGCTTATACGAGCAAGCTCGGCATTTTCCTGAAGCTTCTCTCTACGTTTAGGTTGCTTGATCTCGCCTGCACGTTCCAAAAGACTTTCAAGATCACCATACTCATTGATTAGCTGAGCCGCAGTCTTGATCCCAATACCGGGAACACCTGGCACGTTATCAACGGAATCCCCCGCAAGCGCCTGAACATCAATAACGCGATCTGGTTTCACCCCAAATTTTTCAAAGACTTCATCGGGGCCAATCATTTTGTTTTTCATCGGGTCCAGCATGGAAATGCCAGGTTCCACCAACTGCATGAGATCTTTATCCGAAGAGACAATCGTGACTTCAATCCCCTGCTCTTTAGCCTGTCGAGCATAAGTCGCAATCAAATCGTCGGCTTCATAGCCCTTCATCTCAACCTGCGGCAGGTTCAAGGCATCCGTTGCCTCTCTGATCAGCGCAAACTGTGGCACCAAATCTTCCGGCGCATCAGGCCTTTGGGCTTTGTATTCCTCATAAAACTCATTTCGAAAACTTTGGCGTCCAGCGTCAAAAATAACGGCGATACCATCGGCTTCCATGTCATCGCGTAATTTCAACAACATATTGGTAAAGCCAAAAACGGCATTAACAGGCGTACCGTCAGGACGCGTCATGGGAGGAATGCCAAAGAAAGCCCGAAAAATATAACCGGAGCCATCGACGAGGTAGAGGTGCTTGAAGGGTGCGTTATCAGTCATGCGGCACAGAATGCCCAAGCCGCTCTGGGAAGTCGAGGACGAAGACAGAAACTTCACTTATTTTTTATGAAAATGGGTTGTGAAAATTGGAGAACTGAACAATGCCCGACAAACCCGGTCAACTTTTTTTGACCTGCCCATGGAATAAAAACAGCTCACCGTACGTTTATCTAACAATCACGATAAAAATATAAGAAATCAAAAAACTTACGACACGGGGAAGATATGACTGAAAAATCATCAAAGAATCATAAAAAATCATCTGGAATGCCAAAGCTGTTTGATCTTTACAGTTCAGATCCTGCAGCAGCCGATTACAAAATATTTGGTCGCGTGCCTGATCAAAATCGCCGCGGTTTCCTTAAGGGCGCAGGCCTTGCCACTATGGGTGCGATGCTCGGTGCAGCCATCCCCTTTAGCAACAACATGCCATCCGGCCTTATTCCTGTTGCTCTGGCGGATACAAGCGGTGTCATTAAAGGCAAAGATGGATTGACGATTCTGAATGATCGCCCGGTAAATGCTGAAACACCACCTCACCTACTGGATGATGCCATCACACCAATAAACCGTCACTTTATCCGCAACAATGGCATTCCACCGGAAGAGGTGAATGCGGATACCTGGACTTTGACCATCGATGGTTTGGTCGACAAACCGATAAAGCTGACCATCGCCGATCTCAAGAGCAAGTTTGAAGTGATTACCAAATCTCTGGTAATCGAATGTGGCGGTAACGGCCGATCTTATTTCAATCCACCCGCCAAGGGTAATCAGTGGTCTCTCGGTGCCGTGGCCTGTTCTGAATGGACGGGCGTCCGTCTGAAGGATGTCCTCGAAGCGGCAGGTGTTAAAGACAATGTTGTTTACACTGCCCATGAAGGCGCTGACTCGCACCTATCCGGTGATCCCGAGAAGCTGCCTATTTCTCGTGGCGTCCCAATTGCCAAGGCCATGGATCCGAACATCCTCATTGCCTTTGAGCAAAACGGCGAACCAATCCACCCTATGAACGGTGCTCCACTTCGTTTGGTGGTTCCGGGCTGGCCGGGCTCTTGTTCACAGAAATGGCTTACCCGCATATGGCTACGTGATCAGGTCCACGACGGTCCGAAGATGACTGGTAAAGCATACCGCGTTCCAAACCATCCCGTAAAAGCTGGTGAAAAGGTCGAGAAAAAAGATTTTGTCATCATCGAGCGGATGCCAGTTAAGTCTCTGATCACCTTCCCGCAAACAGATCTCGAAACTGCGGATAAAGAAATCACCGTGCGGGGCCACGCCTGGTCGGGAGATCGGGATATTTCATCCCTTATGGTCTCTATTGATTTTGGCGCAACCTGGAAAGAAGCCAGCCTGGACAAAGCGGTTAACACCGGCGCTTGGCAAAACTGGTCGACACAGATTTCTTTCCCTCAAAGTGGTTATTATGAAGTCTGGGCGAAAGCAACGGATTCAGAAGGCGACAGCCAACCCCATGCAATCAACTGGAACCCAAAAGGCTATCTGAACAACACGATGCATCGCATCGCTGTCAGAGTTTCTTAAACAAGATCAAAGCCTTTTACATTGATGTTTCATACCTTGGTGGCGCATACTGCCCCATGGGGCAGACAATAAAACGGATAATAAGAAATGAAAAAAACGTCACTGCTTGGCTGTGTCGCAGGATCGATGTTGCTTGCTTTCGCACTATTACCTGCCACGACAACGCCTGGCTATGGTCAGCAAGCCGAAGAAGATGAGTTCGAAGGGCTCGCTGCTGGAGTAGGTCAAGAAGAAGTTCTCATCTATTGTTCAGCCTGCCATTCAACCCGGATTGTCCAACAACAGGGTATGAGCCGGGATGATTGGGCTGAAACACTTGAATGGATGGTCGAAGAGCAGGGGATGGGCGAAATAGACGAACCAGACTTATCCCTAATTCTGGATTATTTGGCCAAACACTACAATGTGGACCGTCCCAACTTTCCATCAAACTGAAGCTTAATAGACAACAACATTGCCGCCGAAAACAAAAACTGAGTGAAAGTTATTCGCTCAGTTTTTTTTGCATTTGAGTGACAAGCTCTACATACTAAACACAAGAGTTGGAGGTTTCGTAAACTTCACGCATGGCATGCTGTTCTTCAACGGTTGTGGGGAGATTTTTTTCCCCCTGTTGTTTGAGAAAAGATGAAATCGATTTAAATCGGCTTTCGTCCATACCTGTCGCCATAAGGCCAAATCGAAAACGTTTCCCAACCCAAAAATCAGATATTACCTTTTCCTGTGCTACCCGGGTTTCGCTGCTCGACTCTTGTTCTCCCTTCATCGGCACCAAAAGGAAAGATACCCGACAGCCGCGAAGGCCTCGGTAATGCATGACAATCCCGTCATTATTCCCAAAAGGCTTGATGGACAAATCAACCAGATAGAGCTTGCTGCCTGTAAGGTCCGGTGCTTGCAAAGAACCACTTACAGAGGCGGCGATGATCGGCGTGTGTTGGAGATCTGTAACCACAAAACTACGGTCTGAAAGGTTTTCGTGATTTTCATATGCCCAACTCTGAAAAGAAGAAGGTCCATACCCGCCAAGAAGAGACATGGTTAGAAACAAGACAAGTGTCAGCGCTAATACCCCAGCTCCGCCAGCAACTTTCCATTTACCGCTCTCACCTACCCAACTTGAGCGCTTTTCAGCTTCGGGCTGACTGGCCAGTGCTTTTTTCAAAATCACCAAGCGTGCAATCTCGGATGTAATATTCGGATTGTCTTTGCAACAATTCTTTACCCATGCCTCTTGTTCTGAAGACAATTCTCCATCTACGTAGGCATTCAGTGTTTCCCAATCCGGGTAATCCTTATCGGACATAACTAACTGTTCTCCCGAGGAAACTTCACAACATTGTCTTGTTTCGGTTCATTCAGCCTGTTCAACAGTGCCTGTCTCCCACGGCTAATCCTGCTCATTACTGTACCAGGAGAAATATCCAGAAGATCCGCGACCTCCTGATAGCGCAGCCCCAAGATATCCACCAAGGCCAAGACCTCTCGATGATCAGAAGATAAAGTGTCATAAGCATTTCGAATTGCCAGGACATCTTCCAGATCAAGCGGTTGATCGCCGATCTCATTTACCCAACGTTTCTCCTGGGTAAAATATTCCCTGCGTACTGATTTTTTTCTTTGTTCATCGAAGAAATAATTACGTAACACCCGAAACAGCCACGGCCGCAAGTCATCAGCCGTCTTCAGTGCCTTGTCTGCTTCAAGCGCCCGAACAATTGCTTCTTGAACGAGATCGTCCGCCTGATCCCGGTCTCCACACAGCGCAATAGCGTATGCTTTCAAGTCAGGAATAAGTTTTTCAATGCGTCTGCGACTGCCAAAAAAGGAACGTAGCAACTGTTATCCTGACATTTACCAAGAACGGTATTTCCGTCTCTTTTAAACTGCA
>MAAC01020188.1_pt1 | contig 17101 bp, 19 predicted proteins | sample 1115981 | NCBI WGS metagenome assembly MAAC01 (sample SAMN04961126, study PRJNA320927) | seawater metagenome | isolation source: sample BD02T64 sea water enriched with oil for 64 days | place: USA:Gulf of Mexico | collected 2013-07-27 | reverse complement strand
GGTCATTTTTATACTACTGATAAGAATAAAAAGACTATGCCAGAGAAAATGGAAATCAAAAAATTTGATCCAAAAGCTCGTAAGCACGTTATGTATAAAGAAGCTAAAATTAAGTAATTAATTTTTATTTTATACTAATAAAAAGCCCAGTTTTTACTGGGTTTTTTTATGCGCGTTTTTTATGTAAAGCTGGTGAGCGCAGCCTCGTTTGTGAGAAAGATTCTAGATGTTTTTTACACCAAAATTTCAGTATGATGTAGATTGTCTTTATTATTAAAAATAATAGTAACTTTCACCACCGAGTCGCTATGCTTCACAGAGGGCTCTTCGAGCCTACACAGAGGTTTTATTATTCTCGGTGTAGTGCGGTGATCTCTGTGGTAATACCTTTTAACCTGAATAAATACAAATAATATTATGAAACTCTCTAAAACGGCTTGGAATAATGTCATTATATTTTCAGTAATGAGTATTATATTGCTGATAAATGCCACCAATAATCGCCTCTTTCCTACAGGTGAAAGCACCGACAATGCTCGAGTTTTACCTGAGCATAGTGTTATTTTAGCATTAACGATGACCTTCCCTGATAAATCAACCGTTATGCTTGAGCGTATCGGTCGAGCATGGAAAATGACCAGCCAAGGTCGGGTTATTGATTTAAGTAACCAACAAATAGAGCAGGTGATGTTTGCTTGGCAGCAAAGCAGTGGTTTAGTGCAAGCGGCTAACATTGTTATTGATGGCAAGGAAGGAACTCAGGTAGCGCTCAGTTTAGCGGGTATTGAGCAAGAGCAAAGGTTCACACTCTATTCGCTGGTTGATCAATTACTTGTTTTTAATCACCAAAAAGAAATTTGGCTAGCTTTACCCTCAGCGCTTAGCCATCAACTTACGCCTGCAACTTAAATTAACAAGGTTAAGAACAGCTTATTATGCCAGAATTACCCGAAGTAGAAGTTTGTCGATTAGGTATTAGCCCTCATATTATTGGCCATAAAGTCAGTGAGGTGGTGGTGCGAAATGCGCAACTTAGATGGCCAATTCCCGGTGAAGTTAAGCAACTCACGGGCCTAGAAGTACTGGGCATTGACCGACGTGCAAAATATTTACTGATGCGCTTTGCTACAGGGACATTATTATTGCACTTAGGCATGTCAGGTACTATTCGCATCATTGAAAAATCAACGCCAGTGGCTAAACATGATCATTTTGATTTAGCCTTTGTGCATGGCAAAGTGTTACGCCTTAATGATCCTCGTCGTTTTGGTGCTGTACTTTGGTTGGCGCAAAATCAAGATGCACAAGGTTTATTGGCTAAATTAGGACCAGAGCCATTAAGTGATGATTTTGCTCATGGCTATTTATATGGGCAAGCTCAAAATAAAAAGCTGCCGATAAAAACCTTTTTGATGAATAACCATATTGTTGTTGGTGTTGGTAATATTTATGCCAACGAAGCCTTGTTTCAGGCTGGAATACTGCCCACAGCGAAAGCAGGCGATATTAGTGTGCAGCGTTATAATCGCTTAACCGATATTATAAAACAGGTGCTTAGTGCCGCGATCAAGCAAGGGGGAACAACCTTAAAAGATTTTACTCAAGCCGATGGTCGTCCTGGGTATTTTGCTCAATCGTTATTTGTTTATGGCCGTGCAGGGCAAGCTTGCCTTAGCTGTAAAGACATCTTGCTTGAAGTTAGGCAATCAAACCGCAGTTCAGTGTATTGTCCTACTTGTCAGCAGTAGTTACTTTTGCTCTAGTGCTGCTTTAACAATAGGGTCTACAAATTGGCTGACATCACCTTTATGAAGTGCAACTTCTTTCACTAGGGTAGATGAAATAAAGGAGTTACCCTCTGCAGGAGTTAAAAATACACTTTCTAAGTCGGGTGACAAGCGTCGATTCATATTGGCCAATTGAAATTCATATTCAAAATCTGATACCGCGCGTAAACCACGTATCAGCACTTTGGCATGATGATTCTTGGCAAAATCTATCAATAAACCACTGAAACCCACAACGGTAACATTGGGCAAGTCTTGGGTGATTTGTTCAATCATTTCAACGCGTTTCTCAAGGCTGAAGCGGGGCTTTTTGCTTGGGCTGGCAGCAACACCAATAATAACTTCACTAAATAAGAGGCTTGCTCGTAAAATTAAGTCTGAGTGACCATTAGTGACAGGATCGAAAGTACCAGGATAAATAGCTTTTATGCTCATGTTTTGCGTTTCGCTTATTAGTGAATACCATGACATTGTAATGGTTTAGCTGAGTTTGTGACAAGTGTTAACGTCAAAAACACCATAAAATGAATAAATAGTCATAATATTTGTTAAAGTATTTACTCAAAAAGACTTTAAGTTTGATGAATTTTGATAGTATGATAGAAGGCTTGGAATTTGAATAATACTTAGTTTAATGTTATTAACACCCCACTAACGGAAGAAATAATTGTATGAAGACCCGCGATAAAATCATTCAGGCCAGCATTGCATTATTTAATGAGCAAGGAGAGCGAAGCGTTACCACCAATCACATTGCTGCTCACTTAGGGATTAGCCCAGGTAATTTGTATTATCATTTTCGTAATAAAGAAGACATTATTTTGTCTATTTATGAAGAATATGCCCGAAATTTACTGCTAGATACTTTTCCGAAAGTGACTAGTGAAGTAAAGCCGCTTGATGCCATTATTTTATATATGGATGCGGTGTTTCAGATGATGATGAAATTCCGCTTTTTTTATAGCAACTTACCCGTTCTTCTTGATAAAAACCCAAGTTTGCGTGAAAAATATGTTGAGGTGCAACACTCTATTGCCGAGCGTGTTAGTCAGCTATTAGTGTCTCTTAGAACGGCTAATATTATCGACTTTGATGACGAAGAGCTTGCCGATATTGTTAGTATTTTACGTATTATCAACACGTTTTGGTTGAGTTTTTATCAAACGCAAAATATTGTTACTGAAATTAATGATTCAGTATTTTATCAAGGGGTGTTGAAGATATTAGTGATTTTACGTCCTTATACGACCAAAGCGGCTATGCCAGAGCTTCTTAAGGCGCGTGATATGTATCAACAGCGTTATCAGGACGCCTTAGTAGTATCGTAATAAATTTAGTGGCTAAGGTAACCCTCTAATAACGACTTCCAATTATCTTGGTTAAAATGAAAGTGCTTCAGTTGCTGGAGCTCTTTGATAAAAGAGCGTTGTAACCTTGCCATATTGGCCTGTTGCCAATCATTTTTGTTGTTGAGGCGAATTTCTCCGCGGTCAAAATCAATAATAAAAATGTCATCACTGTCATTGATTAAAATATTGTGGGCATTAAGATCATGATGATAAATACTCTTATCATGAAAGCGTTTAATGGTTGCGCCAATATTTTTCCATACGTCATGAGAAAGAGTTTGGCTTGATAAAATAGCCACCAGATCTTGTGCATTTTCAATACGGCTACTCAGTAAATCTGCGCGGTACAGTAAACCACGGCGCACGACACGATAAGCAATAGGTTTAGGTGCGGGTAAGGCTAGTTGCTGCATGGTTGTTAATAAAGCAAACTCTTTTGCTGCCCGGGTGTTTTGTTGTGCGCTAAACCAATAACTGTCATTAATGAGTTTACCGATTAAGCCACCGCGATAGTAATGACGTAGTACCCAGTGTTTTTCTGTAGAACTTAAAGTATGATGATACTTTACAAACCAAGTAGTGCCGCGTCCTTGGGCTGAGCCCGTCACTAAATTTTTTTGTTGCCAAAATTCAGCATCGAGCATTGCGGGGTGAAATTCGCTCATTTCATTAGCATCGTACTGACAATAAGTACTGTCTTGCTGAAATGTTTTTATCGACTTAACGTTAGTCATCTATTAAAACCTTAACTTCTGCCAGTGTTTTCGCACTTGCCCCTTGATTAGCCATCACTACTTGGTGTGCTTGTTCACCTAATACTTTCATTTGCTGCTGATTTTTTAGCAGGGAAATAACCGCACTTGCCAGCGCCTGACTTTGTTCACTATCATCACTGGCTGTTGGTGTGGATAGTTGCACAATGCCATTATTTTGTTGCAATTGCTGCATAATCTCGGTGAAATTGCTCATATCATTACCGACAACAATCGCTTTTTTAAAGAGTGCTGGCTCTAGTGGATTATGACCACCAATATGGCTAAAGCTGCCGCCCATAGTGACTATGTCAGCCAATGAAAATGCCGCCAATAACTCCCCTAAAGTATCTAGTAACCAGATATCCTGCTCAACAATTTGTGTCTCTTTACTACGTTTAGCCAGCGTAAAATGATGATGTAAACATAAGCTGGCCACTTGCTTAAATCGCTCAGGGTGGCGGGGCACTAGCACTAATAATAACTGTGGAAATTCGGCTTTGATTTTCTTAAAAGCGTGTAGCGCTATCGCTTCATCGCCATCATGAGTACTGGCGACTAACCAAACCGTGCGCTTATTGGGTAATAATTGTTGCAGTTGTGCTGCTTTATCAAAAGTTGCTTGATTGCTATTGAGATCAAATTTTAGGTTGCCTGATACCGCACAACGATCAGGCTCTGCGGCTAATTTAAGAAAGTTTTCATAATTATCATTGCTTTGGCAGAGTATTTTATCAAAGCGATTTAGGGTAGGGGTAATTAAGGCATTTATTTTTTGGTAACTCTTCATTGAATTTTTTGACAAACGGCCATTGATCAACAGTAATTTAATTTTTTTACTGGCACATTGGGCAATTAAGTTAGGCCATAATTCGGTTTCCATAAAAATGACTAACTTTGGTTGTAATCTAGCGAGAAATAATTGCGTACAAGGCAAAACATCTAACGGTAAAAAGCTATGTTGCACGCGTTTGGCAAACATTTTTTTTACTTGCTCAGAGCCTGTAGGCGTAAAGGTGGTTATGGTAATCGCTTGATTTGGGTAGGTTGCTAGTAGCTGCTCAATAAAAGGGGCTAGGGCAATAACTTCACCAACACTCGCCGCATGAACGACAATGCCACCTTTAGTGGAAGGTTTAGGGAAAAAACCTAAACGCTCAGTTATTCTTTGTCTATATTGCTTGTTACTTAGTGAACGTAGCCATAAAGCTAATAAGAGTAGTGGCAACAACAGCAATATTAACAAGCGGTAAAAGAGTAAAGAAAACATAAATTGTTCTATAATTAGTTTGTGATAGATTATACCTAACTTTAATTAAATACCTATTATTACTGACTGAGTATGCTTATTTACCAAAAACTAAACACTCAACAACCAATGACAAACTTATTTGCTGCGATAGGTTTTATTTTTTCTTTGTGCATGATGTTTACCGCGAGTGCTGAGCAAGTAAATAATGAAACAAAAACCTTAGTGGAAACGGTGCACATTAAAGTTAGTAGTGATCATGACTTCGCTTTGGCAGCAGATTATTACCAAGGCGGTGAGCGCCGTGGTGGCGTGATGGTTCTGCATGACTGTAAAAGTGATCGTCAGCGCTATAAAAAGATGGCAACGGGTCTTGCCGCGCAAGGGTTACACACTTTACTCATTGATTTTAGAGGTTATGGTGAAAGTATTGCAGAGGGTTTTTCACGTGAAAAAATCAAAAAAAATGCCGTTAATATTGTCAATTACCAAAGTGAAATGGCGTTACTGAGCACCTATTGGCAAGATGACTTATTAGCGGCATCTCAATATTTACGTAGCAAATTAACCGTCAATAAAGGCATTTCTATTGTCGCTAGTGGTTGCAGTGGTGCTTATGCCGTTGCTTTAGCAGAAAAGGTATTGCTTGATTCTATGGTATTAATTACGCCAATAATGAGTTATAGCGATAAAGAGCGTTATAAAAATTTAATTGATATTCCAAGTTATTTTGTTACCTCATCTCAGCATCAAGATAGCTATCAAACGGCGCAAGAGTTATTTTCTTGGAATGGTGATAGGCGCTCAAAAATACAAATATTCAAGGGCGACTACTATGTTTATCAGCTAATCAATCGTAAAAAGCACTTAATTGAAGACGTCGCTCAGTGGGTTAGCTACACGGTGAATAAGTAAATAAGTAAATATAAGTTGAAGATTAAGCGGCTAGTAAGAATAATTGTACGAAAAGTTACTTTTTAACAAAATCCTGTTCGGGTGTCGGCTGTACGAATTAAATTTAAAGCGTACAATATCGCCATTATTATATTCCTGTTTTCACTATCGTTGAGGCGCACATGTCAGCAAATTTTTATCCTTATATTCAAGAGCAAATTGCCCAAGTTAAAGCCGAAGGCCTATATAAGGCTGAGCGAGTTATAACAACGGCTCAGCAAGCGCAAATAGCCGTTAATACGGGTGAGCAAGTCATTAATTTTTGCGCCAATAATTACTTAGGCTTGGCTAATCATGCTGAATTGATCGCAGCGGCTAAGACGGGTTTAGATGAACATGGTTTTGGTATGGCTTCTGTGCGTTTTATATGTGGCACACAAGATATTCACAAAGAACTTGAGCAGGGCATTAGTCAATTTTTGGGTATGGAAGACACCATATTATACTCGTCATGCTTTGATGCCAATGCGGGTCTGTTTGAAACCTTGTTAGGCCCAGAAGACGCCATTATTAGTGATGCGCTGAACCATGCTTCCATTATTGATGGGGTACGTTTGTGCAAGGCGAAACGTTTTCGTTATGCCAACAATGACATGGCAGCATTAGAGCAGTGTTTAATTGAGGCCGATGCCGCAGGTGTTCGCTTTAAGTTAATCGCCACAGATGGCGTATTTTCGATGGATGGCGTCATTGCTAATCTAAAAGGGGTTTGTGACCTAGCCGATAAATATAATGCCATGGTGATGGTTGATGACTCGCATGCGGTTGGCTTTGTGGGTGAGCAAGGTCGTGGCAGTCATGAATACTGCGATGTGATGGGTCGTGTTGATATTCTTACCGGTACCTTAGGTAAAGCTATGGGTGGTGCTTCAGGTGGTTATACCTCAGCGAAAAAAGAAGTTATTGAATGGTTACGCCAACGCTCACGTCCATATTTGTTCTCCAACTCTCTTGCCCCAGCCATTGTTAATGCCTCATTACAGGTCTTAAAATTATTAGCTGAAGGCGGCGAATTACGTAAAACCTTAAAAGATAATACCGCTCATTTTCGCCGCGAAATGGAAGCTGCGGGGTTTACTTGCGCAGGCGCGGATCATGCGATTGTGCCCGTGATGTTAGGAGACGCAAAAGTGGCAAGCGATATGGCGAATAAGTTATTAGCTGAAGGTATTTACGTGATTGGTTTCTCTTTCCCGGTAGTACCTAAAGGTCAAGCACGTATTCGCACGCAAATTTCAGCCGCTCATACTAAAGCACAATTAGAGCAAGCCATTTCAGCCTTTACCCGTATTGGTAAAGAAATGGGTATTATCTAATGAAATCGTTATCAAAATTAAAACCAGAGCAAGGTATATGGTTAACGCGTACAGAAAAACCAAAATTAGGCCACAATGATATATTAATCAAAATCAAAAAAACGGCTATTTGTGGTACCGACATTCATATTTATAATTGGGATGAATGGGCACAAAACACCATTCCTGTTCCTATGGTGGTGGGGCATGAATATGCGGGTGAAGTGGTTGGCATTGGGCAAGAAGTCAAAGGTTTTAGCCTAGGCGATAGAGTTTCTGGTGAAGGTCATATTACTTGTGGTCATTGTCGTAACTGTCGAGGTGGTCGAACACATTTATGTCGAAACACCGTGGGTGTTGGGGTGAATCGCGCCGGGGCTTTTGCGGAGTATTTAGTCATTCCTGCTTACAATGCGTTTAAACTACCCGATGAAATTTCGGATGATTTAGCGGCTATTTTTGACCCCTTTGGAAATGCCGTACATACGGCGTTGTCATTTGATTTAGTGGGGGAAGATGTTTTAATCACAGGCGCAGGGCCTATTGGTATTATGGCCGCAGCGGTGGCTAAGCATGTCGGCGCTCGACACGTTGTGATCACGGATATTAATGAATACCGCCTAGATTTAGCTAGACAAATGGGTGCAACCCGTGCAGTTGATGTCTCTAAAGAAAACCTTACTGACGTAATGAAAGATTTGGCTATGACGGAAGGTTTTGATGTTGGTTTAGAGATGTCAGGCGTGCCAATGGCGTTTACTAGCATGCTAGAAAACATGAATAACGGTGGTAAAATTGCCATGTTAGGCATTCCTGGCAACGATATGGCGATTGATTGGAGCCAAGTTATTTTTAAAGGTTTAACAATAAAAGGCATTTATGGTCGCGAAATGTTTGAAACTTGGTATAAAATGGCCAGCTTAATACAATCAGGCTTAGATTTGACCCCGCTCATCACTCATCATTATAATATTGATGATTTTCAGCAAGGTTTTGATGTCATGCGCTCGGGGCAGTCGGGTAAAGTTATTTTAAATTGGGAGTAAACCCGTGTCTAGTGACGGTATGAAAAACGAACAAACCTTTATGCATTTGCAAGTTAGTGAACTGGCACAAGTGCTTAATGATAATAGCCATGTAGTGGTTGATATTCGTGATGCTAATACGTTTGCCAATGGCCGTATCACTGGCGCTATCCACTTAAGTAATGAAAGTTTAGCTGATTTTTTACGAGCAGCTGATCCCGATGCACCTGTAGTGGTTTGTTGTTATCATGGTCACTCAAGCCAACAAGCCGCACAATTTTTGGTTAGCCAAGATTTCACCCAAGTTTATTCACTTGATGGTGGTTTTAGCCAGTGGCAATTAGAACATCCTGATAAAATATCTCGCTAAGGAATAAAATGATTGAGCAAGCGTGTGATGATTTATTACCTTTAGTGCAAGTTGAGCAAAAAAGCATCGCGCATTTATTTGCTAATTATTTGATCACTTTAGGCATTGCCGCACAGGTTGTCACTGAGCAAAAGCAGCAATCGTCAGATAAATCTCAGCTGGCCTATACCGTTTTTTGTCAGCATAATAGACTTGCTCAAGCCAAACAAGAGTTTGAGCAGTTTATAAAGCACCCTCACCACAGCAAATATCAACAAGCAGCCTGGCAACATGGTAAAACGGTTACTACTGATGGTAATGATTTAAGCTTACTGGCCATTTTTAAAGATAACTTTTTAGCCCATGCTGGCGTGGTAACCTTAATTGTTTTTGCTTTGTGTTGGCTGATATTTTTAGCCAGTAACTTAGGTTGGGCGCAAAGCCTTTTTACCGCGCTGCAATTTTACCCTCGTTTATCGCTTGATGCTTTTATATCAGAGCCGTGGCGCATTATTGGCCCAGTATTTTTCCACTTTTCTTGGTTGCATATTGTTTTTAATACTATGTGGTGGTGGCAACTTGGGGGCAGTATAGAAAAAGCCTTAGGGAAAAGTACTCTGATTAACCTGTTAGTTATTTCGGCTATTTTTTCTAATTTAGGGCAATTTATCGCCGCAGGGGCAAACTTTGGTGGCTTGTCTGGGGTGGTTTATGCGTTGGTGGGCTTTGTTTGGTGGTATGGCTATTTAGCTCCAGAGAAAGGGCTAACATTGTCTAAGCCTATTGTTGGCTTTTTATTATTTTGGATAGTGCTGGGTTTTGCCGATTTATTACCGGTGAATATGGCCAATACTGCCCATTTATTAGGCTTGATTTCAGGATGTTTATTCGCGTTATTTACCGTCAAAATAGCTAAAAAATAGCTTGTAGAAGTATTAGTTCTTATAAAATGTCGAGAAGGAATTCACAGTTGTTATGAAACTGTTAGAATGCACCGAAACATTGTACCTATTATATTTTAAAGGGAATTAACTCCATGAATAAACGATTTGGCCTGAAAACAATACTTTTAACCTCGCCTCTATTACTAACAACAGCTTTTGCTAATGAACAACCTACAGCACAGGAACTTGTTGGTAAAGTGTATGGCGGTGCTCACTTGCTATACATAAACACAGATAACGATCGTTTAATGACCGCTAATCCTAACTCAAATGTTGATCACGGTAGTGGTTTTGGTGGTGAAGTAGGTTACCGTTTAACAGAGTCGATAGAATTTAGGTTTTCTTATAGCGATATCAACTTAGTTAAAGAGAACCGTGGCTTTAGTGAACCAGATGCCTCGTCTGCTGTTATTGACGCTTTATATTTTCCCACGAAACAAAATTTTTATTTGGTAGGCGGTATTGATTATTTAGATATTGTTAACACCCAAGCATCATTAGACTTAGGTGCTGGCTATCGACACTACTTTAGTGAACGTGCCGCTATTTATATTGAAGGCAAAGGCCATTATCAGTTTTCTGAACATTTTAAAGACAGCAGCGCTCGTATTGGTTTTGTTTACTTTTTTGGCGATGAAAGTAAGCCGTCGCCAGTAAGAAAACCACAAACCTCACCTGTTAAGTCCGCTCCAATAACTGCCGCTGTTATTGCGGAAATAGATGCAGATAAAGATGGTGTGATAGATAACAATGACCGCTGCGCTAATACACCAATAATAGATAAAGTAGACGAAAGGGGCTGTACTGTATTTACAGAAAAACAAAAAAGAATGCACCTTTTAGTGAATTTTGACAATAACAAAGCCATTGTTAAAAGTGAATATTTGCCTGAAATTGAAAGAATGGCTGATTTTCTAAAAACTCACCCTGAAGTGTCATTAGTGATTGAAGGGCATACTTCAAAAGTGGGTAGTGCAGTCTATAACAAAAAAATATCGCAACAACGCGCCAATGCTATTGTTACTGTATTAATAGAGCAATTTGCTATTGATGGTGCTCGTTTATCTGCGGTTGGTTACGGTGAAGAACGTTTGATTGCGCTTGGTGATGATCAGGCTGCCGATGCTCAAAATCGTCGAATTGAAGCGAAAGTAGAAGTGATAAAACAAGTTGCTATTAGCCGATAAATTTGGGTAATCAATTAGCTCATTAGATGCTGAAGCCAAAGAAAGGTCTTTGGCTTTTTTAGTTATCTAACCATTGGGTAAATAATAATTTTTTAATTAATGGTTTACCCGTTTCTTTGGTGAGTAATTCTTTTACTTGTTCTTCACATAATAATTGAATTTCAGAGCGGCCTTTCACTGACTTTACTTTAGCCTCTGGCTGTTTGCCGATAATACTAATAATAGCATCGCGTAACAGCGGAGAGTGATGCTCGACTATCTCTAAGTTATCACCATCAACCATTAACTCTACTGTTAGGCGCACATAACCCATCTTCTTTTTTACCGCGACATAGTTGGTGACTATATCGGGTTCAAAACCAAAATAAGCATAATCACTGGCCTTACTGGCTAGCGGGGTAAAGATAAAAGCTAATATTAATAAATATTTAAACATGGGTCTTACTTCTTGAGTTCAAATCATAGCTGCAAAAGCTTGCGAATAACTCTTATCATAACCCGAAATTTAATTTTTGCCTGAAAAAAATTAAATTATTTTACTCGTATGCCGACCGAGCAAAATGAGATCTAAGTAAAACAGTGTTATCATAGCCCCGATTTTCACTCGGCTTTTAGTTTATGAATTTGCAGTCATTATTTCCCATTACCCTATCAAGTCATTGGCGTGATGCCAAAACCTGCCCTTTATCTGAGCATTTACAGCGTTGGCTGCTTGATCCTAATTCACTCACGGCTCGCTTAAAAGAGCATTGCCAACAATTTCGTATTGAATTGCTCGGGCAACAAGTAGAGCTTTGCCAAGCTAATGAAGCTTTTGTGGGCATGGCTGCGGGCGAGAAAGTGCTAGTGCGTGAGGTATTACTGTATTGTGACGAAAAACCACAAGTATTTGCGCGTAGTTTATTACCTTTATCAAGCCTTACGGGCGCAGAACAGGCTTTGGCTAATTTAGGCACACAATCATTAGGGCAGGTATTATTTAATAATCCTTCCCTTAAACGACAAGCGATTGAAGTCGCTGAATTTGATAAGCATAGCTCTGTGGTTAAATTAGCGGCTGATTTAAATTTAGTGTCTAAACACAATTTATGGGGGCGTCGTTCTATTTTTATCTTAGAAAATAAGCCACTCATGGTAGCCGAGGTATTTTTACCTAATGCTTTTGCTTACCAGCAACCGATAATCAGCTAGGGCACTCTAATGCTTAGTACCTTGAAACAAAAATGGTTAGCGATAAAACAGCTCACCCGTATGGACAAGCCAATAGGCACTTATCTATTATTATGGCCAACTTATTGGGCGCTATGGATTGCTTGTGATGGCTGGCCGAGTTTGCACTTACTGGTAGTATTTAGCTTAGGTGTATTTGTGATGCGCAGCGCGGGTTGCGTGATTAATGATATTGCTGATATGAAAATTGATGGCAAGGTTGAGCGCACTAAAAACCGACCATTGGTTTCTGGTTCGATGACCAAAGATGAGGCCATCAGCCTATTTGGTGTACTTATTGGTATTGCCTTAGGCTTGGTTTTAACTTTGAGCTGGGCAACTATTTACTTATCGGTAGTGGCTTTACTGCTAGCCGCGTCATACCCTTTTATGAAACGTTATACCCAACTGCCGCAAGTGGTACTCGGCGCGGCTTTTAGTTGGGGCATGATCATGGCTTTTTCAGAAGCACAAGGTGAAGTCCCGATCATTGCTTGGCTGCTATTTGCCGCTAATTTATTGTGGACAGTTGCCTACGATACTATGTACGCCATGGTTGATAGAAATGATGATGTAGAAATTGGTGTCAAATCTACTGCTATTCTCTTTGGTAATAATGATAAACGGATTGTTGGCTTATTACAGTTATTGGTACTGGGGCTGCTATTAACCGTTGGTGATATGTTAGCTTTTGGCTGGCCTTATCAATTAAGCCTAGTGATTGCCGCAGGCATGTTTGCTTATCAACAAATGCTGATTGTAAACCGCGAACGAGACCAGTGTTTTCAAGCCTTTTTGCATAACCACTGGGTTGGTATGATTATTTTCGTCGGTATTTTTGTTGAGTATCTTTAACGCTCGACTAAAGTATGATTTACTTTTTTTGTGCTTACTGATATTGGTAGATACATAAATTATTTTTAATAAAAACAAGAGAGAAGGAATGAAAAAATCAATATGGTTAACGTTAGTACTTGTCTTATCGCTTGGGCTTTCAGGAATAGTGAGCGCAGCTGATGGCAAAGTTTATCGTTGGAAACTTGCCGAAACATGGGGGCCAAACTTCCCTGTTTTTGGTGACGCGACCAAGAACATGGCTAAAATGGTTAAGGAGATGTCTGATGGTCGTCTGATCATTCGAATTGACTCTTCAAATAAACATAAATCACCGCTAGGTGTGTTCGACTTTGTTAAAACTGGTCAATATCAAATGGGGCATTCAGGTTCTTATTACTGGAAAGGTAAAAATTTCAATACGTTATTTTTCACCACAGTGCCTTTTGGTATGACAGCCCCTGAACAATACGCTTGGTTTTATCATGGCGGTGGCATGGAACTGATGAAAAAGGTCTATGATCAATACGGTATTTTATCCTTTCCTGGCGGCAATACTGGCAACCAAATGGGCGGCTGGTTTAAAAAAGAAATCAATAGTGTTGATGACTTAAAAGGTTTGAAAATGCGTATTCCCGGTTTTGCTGGCGAAGTATTAGCAAAACTAGGTGCTAAACCAACTAACATCCCTTCCGGTGAGCTTTATACTGCATTAGAGCGCAATACCATTGATGCACTTGAATGGGTTGGTCCCTCGTTAGATTTACGCATGGGTTTTCACAAAATAGCGCCATACTACTACACGGGCTGGCATGAGCCTGCGGCAGAATTACAGTTTATGGTGAATGAAAAAGCCTATAAAAAACTACCTAAAGACTTACAAAAAATTCTCACTATAGCCATGAAAACTGCTGCTTATGATATGTATATTCAGTCTTATCATGAAAGCGCAAAAAATTTGGCAACTTTAGAGCAAGATTACCCGAATGTTAAAATGCGCTCTTTTCCTGAGCCAGTTATGAAAGCAATCAAAGACACTAATAAAGCATTGTTAAAAGAATTTGCGGCTAAAGACCCCATGACGGCTGAAATATTGAAATCGTTAACCGATTATCAGGCAAAAGCTCGTGCATGGACAAACTTATCGGATCGCGCTTATTTAGATACCAGTGATAAAAATTAATTAAACGAGTTTTTATCTAGCAAAAGTGGCTTCTTATACACTACAGTATAAGAATCTGCTTTTTTTTATGTCTTGGTTGCGAGCAAAACAATAATAATGAATTTTTCTTTAAGAGTGATTGGCAAAATAATTGATGTCTTAGGCAATCTTTGTAGTTTACTGATGATATTAATGATACTTAATGTTTTTTATGACGTCATTATGCGCTACTTTTTTAATGACGTCAGCATTGGTATGCAAGAGCTAGAGTGGCACTTATTTGCCGCCATGTTTATGTTTGGCATTGCCTATACCTTAAAAGAAGATGCCCATGTGCGGGTAGATATATTTTACGATGCCATGTCACAACGAAAACAAGCCTTTATTAATATTTTTGGGGCGCTGGTTTTTGCCTTACCCATAACGCTGCTGATTGGTTATTACAGTATTGATTACACCATGGACGCTTATACTATGGGTGAGGGCAGTGGCGATCCCGGTGGCTTACCACATCGGTGGATTGTACGTTCAGTTATTCCCTTGTCTTCAGTGTTTCTTATGCTCGCCATTCTTCATGTAGTACTTAGCCAAATTCAGGTGTTAACAACGGCCTCAGCCAAAGAAGGGGTACAATAATGACGGGATTAGTGCTTTTTGCCATCGCCTTAGTTTGCTTGTTTTTAGGCTACTCGGTCGCTTTCACCTTTGCTGGCGTGTCGTTAATTGTTGGTGCGTTAACGCTCGGTGTTGATCTATTTGAGTTCATGCCCTATCGCATCATGAGTATTATGGAAAACACCATTTTAATGGCCGTGCCGATGTTTATTTTTATGGGTATTGTGCTGCAAAAAACAGGCTTAGCTGAACGTTTGCTAGAGTCGGCGGCTAAGCTTTTTGGCGGCATGCCTGGCGGTGTTGCTGTGTCGACCATCATTGTTGGCGCGTTATTGGCGGCATCAACAGGCGTTGTGGGGGCTAGTGTTGTCGCTATGGGGGTTATTTCACTGCCTGTTATGTTGAAAAACAATTATCACCAGCCAACAGCAACGGGAGTTATTTGTGCCTCAGGTACGTTAGGGCAAATTATTCCTCCTTCAATCATCTTAATTATCTTGGGTGATGTGATGGGGGTGCCTGTTGGCGATCTTTTTAGAGCAGCCATAATCCCCGGTATGTTATTAATCGTTGCTTATACAGGTTATATTTTAATACTAGGCCAAATAAAGCCAGAGTTTTGCCCGCCTATTACGGTTACCGAAAGTAAACGAGAATTATTAGTGCAAGCGCTAAAAGATATCGTGCCACCTTTAGTACTAATTCTCACGGTACTTGGCTCTATATTTTCAGGTATTGCCACGCCAACCGAGTCTTCAGCTATTGGTGCAGTAGGCGCCGTTGTTTTATCTATTTTCTATGGTAGTTTTTCTGTGAGTAAAATGCATGAAGTATCAAAAGAAACGGTGAAAGTGACTTCAATGGTGTTTGCGGTCTTAATCGGTGCGACAGCATTTTCTATGGTCTTTAGCTATTCAGGCAGTGAATACCTTATTGAAGAATTCTTTATGGAATTACCGGGGGAAAAATGGACCTTTATTATCCTTTCTATGTTGGCAATATTAATTCTTGGCTTCTTTATCGACTTTATTGAAATTGCCTTTTTAGTGGTGCCAATTTTGCTGCCGGTAGCAATAGCACTTGATGTTAACCTCGTATGGTTCGCGATTTTAATTTCAATGAACTTACAAACCTCGTTTTTAACACCACCCTTTGGCTTTAGTCTTTTTTACTTAAAAGGCGTTGCCCCAAAATCGCTGAAAACCACCACCATTTACAAAGGGGTTATTCCGTTTATTTTGATGCAAATAGCGGTGTTGTTATTGGTGGTGCTCTTCCCTGAGCAGTTGATATTCACTTGATTTAGGTTTATTTTTCACCCTTATGTTGTTTCTAGTTTTTTAGGGCTTTGCTTTATTGATTCTGGCTCTCGTTTGGGCAGCCAGCGTTTTAATGCTTCTTGTAATTTGTTGGGATCTACTGGTTTAGAGATAAAGTCACTCATACCCACAGCAAGGCACTTTTCACGATCGCCCTGCATGGTGTTAGCCGTCATGGCGACGATAGGAATTGCATTATTGAGTACCTTCGACTTTGGATCGCGAATGCGTCGACTGGCCTCATAACCATCCATTATTGGCATTTGACAGTCCATGAAGACTAGATCAAAAGGTAGACTTTCCAGAGTATGCAGCGCTTCTTCACCATCGGCAGCTAAATCAACCTGTACGCCAAGCTTTTTCAGTAAGCCTTGGGCTACTTTCTGGTTGATGGCGTTGTCTTCTACTACCAATACTCGAGCTTTGAACTGCGGAAGTTCATCGGGGCTGTATGCCGTGAACAATTGTTGTTCAGAGGCATTGATGCCTGTTACCTTTAATAAAGTATTATAAAGAATAGATTGATCAATGGGTTTACTGAGGTAGCCGCTAAACCCTGCGGCGGTTAATTTTTCTGCATCTTCACGTCGTCCTTGGGAGGTGAGCATCACTAGATGGACACTAGACAGGCTATTATCATTTTTGATGGCGTTACCTAGTTGCAGGCCATCCATTTTTGGCATTTGCTTATCGATAATTGCAATGTGGTAAGGAGCACCCTGCGTAGCAGCTTTGGCTAACTCTTCGAGTGCCTGATGACCATTTTCGACCAAAGCGTGGTTAACCTGCCAGCTGATTAGTAGTTGACCTAGCAAGGAGCGATTGGTTAGGTTGTCATTTACTACTAATACTTTCTGGTTTTGCAGACTATTGAAAGTTTTATTTGGCAATAAATTCTTAGCGTTGGCAAGGTTTAGCGTAAACCAAAACGTTGAACCTCTCCCTTCATTACTTTTAACAGAGCGTAGCGAAAATCTCGGGGGCTTGCCCCCGTGCTGAATAGTGTGGACTGGGCGAAGCCTAGTCTATATTATTCGGTACATGGAACTTCAAAGAAATACGCATCATGTT
>MAAC01019363.1_pt1 | contig 17108 bp, 16 predicted proteins | sample 1115981 | NCBI WGS metagenome assembly MAAC01 (sample SAMN04961126, study PRJNA320927) | seawater metagenome | isolation source: sample BD02T64 sea water enriched with oil for 64 days | place: USA:Gulf of Mexico | collected 2013-07-27 | reverse complement strand
CGGAAGACTCTACAAAGGGAGAGAAATCCGCTACTGGAAACAGCAAAACGGAGTTTCCTTGGACAAGACGGTGGCCTATACCCACTGCGCTCTGCACGTCACCGACTTTAGCAGACAGCTCAAATTTCGTGGCCCTCAAAAATTCTTCGGCCGATGTCGACGATAACAGCGAAGAGCCATCGGTGTCTAAGACCGATACTCGTAGGGCTAATTTTTCGGGCAAAAAGGAAATTTTGGCTGCGTAGAAGATCATAGTGATCATTATAGAACGTCACAGGCATTCCATAGTCAGAAAACATCAGAAATGTCAGTGTACGGCTTTCGATTTCCTGTGACGGCACCAGATGGCGGACAAGGGTTTGGAAAAAGGTCTCATCCGGGATCCAAGTTGTGCGGAAGAATCGCATAACATCTGGATTATTCTGGCAATATTCAAGAAGCATCTCAACTGTGTTGCGGCGCAGGCACCACCATTGACTGCCGATCATCATCTGCAAGTCTTGGGGCACTTTTCGTGTTAGTCCAAGCTTCCGCTGCAGATTATACGAGGCATAAAACAAGGGCTTGGATACGCGTTCATTGAAAAAGTGGCGATAAATCAGCCGATCTTCTTTCATTCCGGTCTTGATCCAATCACTTTCAAAATAGTCAAAACTTTCTATATAATCGCAATCGCGGGCATCTAGGAAATCATGGGCATATTCGGCTGTTTTGATGGCCATGCAATCGCCCGAAAGCATATAAAAATGTGAGGCGCGTGGAAAAGCTGTCACAGCCGCTTCAAGGGCGTAAAGTGTGGCCTGTACCAAAGACCATTCCCCCCACCCGCATTTGATCCGCTTTTTTGCGAAGGCCACATTGGGATTATCTGCAAGGGCTTCGCGAATGCGTTCGAAATGTTCAGGCTTTGCCCGGGCGTCAAAGTGAATTGACATATAGTCCCCGGTTGCGGTCAGGCGTTGCGCCTGTTTGATAATCGCATCGGGGTCCTTGTGGCAGAGCAAAATGAAAGCAATTTTCGGCATTTTAGTGACAGAAACCTCGTGTTACAGGCATGAATACACAGATAAACATCTCTGGCGTTGAATAAATGGCAGTTAGCTGCTTTTTATCGTCTATTACTACAAAATAACAGTAAGCACGTGCAGTACATATTAGGAGGCGAGTTAAGTATGGGTTTTCCCGGAACTTGGATGACCAAAAGCGAGAGCGTCGTTTACCGTGTTGTGCCGAAATGCGCATGTTCTACCATCGGTCAGGTGATGTATTATTCTGATCACGGTAAATTTTTCGACGGTGATATTCACGATGCAAAAGACGGTATGCATAAGTGGGCGCTAGAAGCGAGTCAGCCAACGATTGAAGCAAATGTTGCGGCGCATAAATCCTATGCTTTCACCTGTGTGCGTAATCCCTACACCCGCGTATTAAGTTCATTTTTTGACAAGATTTGCGGTATCCAACGCAATGGGAAACGCTATCGCGGCAATTTGGTTCCGCTGTTGATCCAGAAATATGGTATCGAAGTTGGGGACCCCGAAACTGGCTTTGAGTTCGATCAGATCCAAAGTTTCCGCCGGTTCCTATTGTTTGTGCGCGACACCATTCGTTGGCGCCGCCCGATGGATCCCGATATTCACTGGTCTGCCATGTCTGGCCATGTCTCGACTTTCATCGCGAATGGCGGGCGTTACGACAATATCGTTTTCACCGAGACGTTTAACGATGGCATGCAAAGCGTTTTGGATGCCATAGAAACGCCGCATACTGTTGATCTCACGTCGATCCCCCGTTTCAACGAAAGCGAAGGTCACGGCCCCAAACGTGCCCATCCAGTCGAGGATTATTTCGATGATTTGTCGATGCATTTGATCTGGGAAATTTATCACCGTGATTTTAAACTGTTCCAATACAGTTTTGATGATCCGTCCAATAAGATGCCAATTGGCGAAATTGATTTGGCGGAAGTTCACGCGAAACTGGGCGAATAAGTCGTCTGCCAAAACAAATAAAAGGCCTTTCCCAAATTAAATTGAGTAAGGCCTTTTTCGGTTTTAAAGCGCTAGGATCAGATCAGGCCAGCGGCTTGAAAGATTGCTTTCATGTCGTTCTTAGGGCGTGGGCCGATGTGACGAATACATTCAGCCGCCGCCGTGACACCCATTTTACCACAAGTTTCAAGGGTTTGTCCGGTGGCCAAGCCATACAAGAAGCCAGCTGCGAACATATCACCAGCCCCGGTTGCATCCACAGGCGTCACGCGATCTACAGGGATTTCGACCTGCTCATCGCCACGGAATGCGATCACTGGGTTGCCGGAACGGGTGCAAACCACTAAGTCACAGTCTTTGCGCGCCTTGGCCAATGCATCCTCAACCGAGTTTTGCTCGTAGAGGGAACACCATTCTTCCTCATTGCCCAAAACGAAATCCATCTCGTCTTTGACCAAACGGCGGAAATCATCGCGGTGACGATCAACACAGAAGGGGTCAGACAGGGAAATCCCGGTTTTACCACCCGTTGAACGACAGGCTTTGGCTGCGACCGTGAACGCTGCTTTGCCTTCGGGTTTGTCGAAGAGATACCCTTCAAGAAAAATATATTCCGCTTCAGATGCAACCCGGTCCGAAACATCCGCCGGGCTGATATCTGCTGAAATACCCAAATAGGTATTCATGGAACGTTCGCCATCAGGGGATACAAAAATCATGGAACGCGATGTCGGCAGATCGCTGTCCGCAACCGGTGGATTTACAAAGGCTGTCCCGCCTTTTTCGGTGCTATCTACATAAAACCGACCAAGGGCATCGTCGCGCACTCGTCCAATAAGTGCGGTATCTAGGCCAAGCCCGCCAAGTGCTGCCAAGGTGTTGCACACAGAACCACCAGGCGCCTGCACCCGTGTTTCCATCGCGCCATACAGGGTTTCCGCACGTTCGCGTTCCACCAGTTGCATAATGCCCTTTTCGATCCCCATGTGATCAAGGAAGGTATCTTCGCATTGGGTCAGCACATCAACGATCGCGTTGCCGATGCCAACAACCTTGTATTTCTTGCTCATTGGGGTCTCCGAAATCTACGGGTTACAAGTTTTTATCTTCAAACGGACAGAGATCACGTATCAGGCAATTGCTGCACATTGGTTTCCGCGCCTTACAAACATAGCGCCCGTGCAGGATCAACCAGTGATGTGCGTGATGTTGAAATTCGGCGGGGATATTATCTTCAATCGCACGCTCAACCGCATCCACATCCTTGCCGGAGCAAATGCCCGTGCGTTGCCCGATGCGGAAAATATGTGTGTCCACCGCTTGGGCTGGTTGCTTGAACCACATGTTCAACACCACATTCGCGGTTTTGCGTCCAACACCGGGCAGGCTGACCAATGCCGCCCGACTTGAGGGCACCTCGCCGTCGTAATCATCCACCAAGATCTGCGCGGTTTTCATGACGTTCTTCGCCTTCTGGCGATATAAGCCGATGGTTTTTATATGACCCGTCAGGGCATCAATTCCCAGATCAAGCATCTTTTGCGGCGTATCAGCGATTTTAAACAACGCATGCGTGGCCTTATTAACCCCCACGTCCGTCGCCTGCGCTGATAGCGCCACGGCAACTACCAATGTATAGGCGTTGGTATGATCCAACTCGCCCTTGGGTTCAGGCTCCAACTCGCGGAAGCGGGTGAAGATCTCCTTGATAACAGGATAGGGGAGTTGCTTGGCGGGTTTGGCTGGCTTCTCTGTCATCCGAGTTTTATGCCCGGATGTGGAAGGTGGGTCCAGCCCTAGGAGAATGCGTTTTTACGCATCAGGGCAGGAAGTCTCGTGATTAAGCGCAGTTGAGGTTATTTTCTGCAGTTTCGAAGCCAATAATTCACCGTCATAGTAACGTTCCTCGATAATGAGATTATCCTGCCAGTGTTGCAGAACCAGCCCGTCAATCTGCACAACCTCGCCCGAGGCGCGGGTGAACTTCGTGCGATTTCGGAATCGGCAGAAATGATGTGTGTCATCAATATAAAGGTCTTCAATTCGGCCTATAACTTCTGTCGCCGCAGTGATGTAGGGTTCCTGCTTCGCCCTAGCTTCTGTTGCGCCTTTTGCGAAAAGAACATCGTTTGCGTACATTGCGCCATCGGGGTGAAAGAAATTATCAAACGCCAAAAGCGGCTTGCCCGCAGATAACAGTGCGATTTGACTGTAAATGCGAGTGATCAGAACTTGTCTATTCATATCAACACTCTTTGTTCCGGGCAGCCATTTGGGCATAGAAATCCACAAGTCTCTTGCCACGTTCATCAGTAAAACGTTCACCTTCCTCAATTTCGCGCATTCGGTCCAAGCGAAACATGCGGAAATCATTGCGTAATTCACACCAGCCCACCAACGTCCAGACCTTACCCCAGAACCACAAACCAAGCGGGCGCACGACCCGTTCTGTCGCGGCACCTTCGGCATCCGCGTAGGCTAGATCTAGCCGTAAACGCTTGTCACAAGCGGCCTCAATCCGATCAATATGTGACCGCACAGTGTCGCTGATTTCTGGTGAGGAAAACGCGTGTACCGGCACGGCTTCCGCATGCACGCGGTCACGATCTGGCAGAACTGCATTGATTTTCACCAAGGCTTCCTCTGCTGCGGCGGCCATTTCCGCACCGCCCCAGGCCTTGATCAACCGTGCCCCTGCAACCAGCGCCGTGATTTCCTTATGCGTGAACATTAGGGGCGGCAGATCATAGCCGTCGCGCATCAGATAACCGACCCCGGCCTCACCATCAATTGGCACGCCAGAGCCGATCAGATCCGCGATATCACGGTAAATCGTGCGTTCTGATACTTCCAGACGGTCTGCCAACATCTTTGCAGTGGTCAGGCGACCACCGCGAAGATATTGCACAATCTGAAACAGGCGGTCCGCACGACGCATGACTTAGTTCCCCTGAAATAGCCCGATGGAATTGCCATCGGGATCAATGCCATAGGCAAAGCGTCCGGCGGGAATAACAACAGGATCACCGGCTAAGATCTCGCCGCCAGCCGCCTTGAACCGCTCAACTGCGTCTTCCAAATTATCAGGGATATTCAAATGCACCGTGGCCCCAGAACCATCTTTCGCAGGTTTCCCCGCATAGATCGATCCGGCCACGCCTTGGCCGTCAGCTGTTGGGATCATCGCGATTACATCCGGGCCCATTTCCGTTTTCTCAAGGCCATATTTGAAAACTGCGTTGTAGAATGTGATGGCGCTATCCAAGTTCGAAACCGGGATCTCTGCCCAGACCAATGCGTTTTGTGGTTTAAAATGTGTATCGCTCATAAGGTGTCCTTCCATTGCTGAGAATTGCCTTATGACAGGGGCCTCCTGACAGCATTGTGTCAGGAGAGTTGCCATGACAGTCACTTTTTCAGCCAGCCCAGCCTGTCAGATGTTTTACCCGCCGGGTGGTATTCGCCGCTGACGTCACCATTGTAGCCATCGCGATCCAACTGGTCAAAAAACGCCTGGAAATTATAACCTTCCTCAGGTTCGTTGCGGGCGGGGTGCGAGGACACCTGCACATGTCGGATCAGCGTCGCGTGATCTTGCCAAAGCTTTAGCGGATCAAGCCCCATATTCATCGCATGGAATGTATCCAGTAACAGTCCTGCGTTGGGCCGATTGATGGTTTCTAATATGGCTACGACGGCTTTAAAGCTGTTCAACGTATAACCTTGTATGGCCTGTGGGCTGATGGGTTCAATGATGAAGCTTTGCTTGGGTACCAAATCGCAGGCATGGGCAAGATTTTCCTGCAAAACTGTAAGATCACCATTCAGCCCCGCCATGATATGGACATGACTTGCATTAAGAATCTCGGCTGTTTCAATGCTTTGCATCAGTTCATGCCGAAACGCTTCCTTTTGATTTAGATGCGCACCATTTCCCCAAGTGTCGCCACGTGGGGTGTCAATTAGGGTGAAATCGACGCCAGAATCTTGCGCCAAACCTGCCAGTTCCCGCGGAGTTTCATTCGCCTCATCTGGCCAAAGTAATTCCACGGCATCAAACCCACCACTCGCGGCCGCGTCAAAGCGCGCTGCGAGTGGCAATTCCTGATACAGCAGGGTCAGGTTGGCACAGAAACGCGGCATCAAACCTCAAGATCAGCTGAGGGAATGACTGGAAAGAACTGCCCGGATGACCAAATCCCAAACCAGCTTTCACCCTCCAGATCTTCATGCGCGCCAATTTCCACCAAGCGGTAAAAACTTTTGCGATCAATCAGGGCTTCAAGGTTCGCGCGGATCAAAACATAAGGTGAGGGCTCTCCAGTTTCCGTATCCCGCACCACACGAATAGGGTTCTCTGGTCCGGCAATCGCTACGTCATCCACATGCGTCGTAAATGTCAGGATCTGATCATGGCCTTCGCCAGAAACTTCAAAGTCAACCGCCACAAAAGGCGCGTCATCAACAGTGATGCCGACCTTCTCAGCGGGGGTGACCAAGAAATAATTTTCCCCATCTTTGCGAATAATTGATGAAAACAACTTCACCAGCTCTTTGCGCCCCATCGGGGTTCCAAGATACCACCACGTCCCATCGCGGGCGATCCGCATATCCAGATCACCACAGAAATCAGGATTCCACAAATGCACCGGGGGCGGGCCCTTCTTGCTGGCCTCCTTTACAGCAGATGCGAGGTTTTCTGCCGATGCGATAGCAGGTTTTTGGTCAATTGAAGGTATTGTCATTTGTTCTTTGCACCAATCCGGCCTTTAATACTCACATTGTAACACGAATATAGTCGCAGCGGGAGAGTAGCACCATGGCAGAAGCCGAAAATCTTGTCACGGAGATCGAAGCGCTTGGCGAAAAATTGGCCCAAGCAAAGGTTGAAATCGCCGAGCGATTTATTGGTCAGGAGCAGGTGGTTGACCTCGTTTTGGCCGCATTGTTGTCTGGTGGGCATGGGCTGCTGATTGGCCTTCCGGGGCTTGGCAAAACACTTTTGGTCGAAACCTTGTCCACTGTTATGGGACTTGCTGGCAATCGCGTGCAGTTTACGCCAGATCTGATGCCCGCCGATATTTTGGGTTCAGAGGTTCTCGAAACCAAGAAAAACGGTGAACGTGAATTTCGCTTTATTGAGGGCCCGATTTTCTGTCAGCTTTTGATGGCGGATGAAATCAACCGCGCCTCTCCCCGTACCCAATCCGCGCTGCTTCAGGCGATGCAGGAAAAGGAAGTCACCATTGCGGGCGAACATCGTCCCCTTGGCAAACTTTTCCATGTACTCGCCACGCAAAACCCGATTGAACAAGAGGGCACCTATCCGCTGCCCGAAGCCCAGCTTGATCGTTTCCTTTTGCAGATCGAGGTGGCCTATCCCGATCGTGTCGTGGAACGTGACATTCTGTTGGCCACCACCGGTGTAGAAAATGGCAAGGCTGAACAGGTGTTCACCGCTGATGAACTGCTTGCAGCCCAGACTTTGCTTCGTCGTATGCCGGTTGGCGAAAGCGTGGTTGAGTTGATCCTTGATTTGGTCCGCGCCTTCCGTCCAGATGATGAAAGCGCTTCTGAAATCGTGCGCAATTCGGTGTCTTGGGGGCCTGGCCCGCGTGCAGCCCAAGCCTTGATGCTGGCCGTTCGTGCTCGTGCTTTGCTTGATGGTCACCTCGCGCCTTCCGCTGAAGATGTTGTTCAATTGGCGCGCCCGGTTTTGAAGCACCGCATGGCGCTGGGCTTTGCTGCGCGTGCGCAGGGGCAGGACCTTGGCGCCCTGATTGATCAGGTCACGGCTGAGACCCTCACGCGGGTCACGCGCAAAGGGGCGGCTGCGTGATCAAGCCCCTCGTGAAATCTAGCGATTTACGGCGCGAAGCTGCGCAGGTTTCCGGCGCGTTGCCTCCGCTTTTGGCGGCGGCAGAACGGCTCGCCACTACGGTTTTGCCTGGCGTCCACGGGCGTCGGCGCGCCGGACAGGGGGATGAGTTTTGGCAATACCGGCCCGCAACTGATAGCGATGAACCGTGCCATGTCGATTGGCGCCGATCTGCCCGATCCGATAGCAAGTTCGTACGCCAAAAAGAATGGCAACTGGCCCAAAGCGTGATGTTCTGGGTCGATCCAGGTTCCTCTATGCATTGGAGCAGTGATAAAAACCTTCCCGAAAAATCAACATGTTCAGCTGTTCTTGCGCTTGCCTGCGCCATGCTGCTGCAACGTGGGGGCGAACGTATTGGTTTGCTGGGCGTAGATCACACAGACACCATTCCCGCAAGCAGCGGAGGCTCGCAGATCATGCGTATGGCCCTAGCTTTTGAAGGTATGAATACACAAGACAGGCCAGATTTTGGCACCCCTGATCTGACCACATTGCGCCCCAATACCCAACTGGTTATGCTCTCTGATTTTCTCGGTGATCCCACGCCCCTCCAACAGGTGCTGGCGCAGGCGGGGGCTGCGAGTGTCAACGGGATGATGCTGCAAGTCCTTGATCCGGCGGAGGAGGCATTCCCTTGGCAAGGCCGCACGATTTTTGAAAGTAAATCTGGCGCTCTGCGTCATGAAACCCTGCGTGCGGGGGACCTGCGGGACCGCTATCTTGGTCGCCTTGCTGCTCGCAAAGCCTTGATCCAAGATCAGGCGAAAAGGGCGGGCTGGCAATACCAATGCCACCACAGCAATACCGCCGCCGCAGGGGTGCTTTTGTGGATGTATCAGGCGCTTGAAAGGCGACGTGCATGATCGTTTTTGGCCCTCTGGGTTTTACCGCCCCCCTGATGCTTTGGGCACTGTTGGTGTTGCCGATTATCTGGTTTTTGCTGCGTGCTGTTCCGCCGGCGCCTGTGCGTCGGATCTTTCCGGCTGTTGGCTTGTTGTTGGGGCTGAAAGATCGTGAAACCCAATCAGATCGCACGCCTTGGTGGCTACTTTTACTGCGCATGCTGGCCCTGGCAGCCGTGATATTGGGCCTCGCTGGGCCGGTTCTGAACCCAGAAAATGCACGCAATGGCAACGGCCCGCTTTTGGTGCTCCTCGACAACAGTTGGGCCTCTGCGCGCGATTGGCGCAACAGTCAGGCCCGTGTGTTGGAGATCGTGAATGAAGCAGGCCGCAACGCCCGCCCGATCGCTGTGGTTTCGCTGACAGATTTGCCTCCGGAAGGGGTGGTTTTCACAACCGCAAACGTTGCACGCAATCACATCCCAAGCTTCACTCCCGCCCCTTGGGAACCCGCATCTGAGGACGTTCTAACTTGGGAGAAAACGATTGAAGATCAACCCTTTGACGCCGTCTGGTTCTCTGACGGGTTGGCGCGTAATGGACGCGATACGCTGCTTGCCGCTTTGTCTAAACGCGGCACGGTCTCAGTTTTTGAAAGCACGCGCCCGCTTTATGGATTGGAACCGGTTCAATTCGAAGACAATTTGCTGAAACTTACCGCAAGACGTCTTCCCAACATGTCCGCGACAAGTATTAAAATCAGCGCTCTAGGGCCTGATCCTTCTGGTCGTGAGGTGACCTTAGGAAGCGGTGTGGCCACGTTCGAAACAAATGCAGATGTCGCCAGGCTTGACCTCGCCATGCAGCCGGAACTGCGTAATCGCATCACCCGCTTTGTGATCAACGATCAATTGACCGCGGGCACTACGATTTTGGCTGATGATGGTTTGCGCCGTCGCGAAATTGCGCTGATTTCTGGCCGAGCAGATCAGGAAAGCCTTGATCTACTTGATCCGCTTTATTACCTGCGCAAGGCCTTGGAACCCGGCGCTGATATCCTCACGGGCAGTTTTGGCAATATCCTGCCCGCCAATCCGGATGTGATCATCCTGGCCGATGTGGCCGATCTTCCAGCAACCGAAAAACAGGCGTTGACGCAATGGGTTGAAAGTGGTGGCTTGCTTCTACGGTTCGCCGGGCCACGAATGGCGGCCAGCGAGGTATCGCGCGACCGCGAAGATGTCTTGATGCCGGTGCGGTTGCGTTCCGGCGGACGTTCCCTTGGCGGTACAATGTCTTGGGGCGATCCCAAGGGACTTTTGCCATTTGACGAGGCCTCGCCTTTTTACGGTCTGACCATACCTGACGATGTTTCTGTCACCTCGCAGGTCGTGGCCCAGCCTGGCCCTGAACTGGCTAATCGCGTGATTGCCGCGCTGGAAGATGGCACGCCGCTTGTGACGCGCAAACGCTTGGGGCAAGGGCGTATCGTGTTGTTCCACACCACCGCCAATGCACAGTGGAGCGACCTTCCCCTGTCCGGCCTTTTTGTCTCGATGCTGGAACGCCTTTCGGTATCTACTCGGCGCGCAATGGCGGATCCTGCTGATCTTGCAGGCACTACTTGGAGCGCAGAAATGACCCTTGATGGCTTTGGTCAGTTACATGATGCAACCAACCTGTCAGGTGTCGATGGCGAGACCCTAACCACTGCCCACCTCGGCCCGGATCTACCCCCGGGAATTTGGCGCAGTGACGACCAAGTGATCGCTCTGAATGTCATGACGCAGGGGCAGGAATTGCGCCCCGCAATCTGGCCCCAAACTATCCGTCTTGAAGGCTTTTCCGGCGTACAAGAAACGCTGCTTTCCGGCTGGTTTCTGCTGGCGGCTCTGATTGTTCTAGTAGTTGATGCTTTGGCAACGCTCGCCTTGACCGGGCGCTTGCGTAGTAGCGTATTAAGCCGGACCTTAGGGGGGGTATTCATCGCGTCTTTGGTCAGCTTTCTTGCGCCTCAGAATCTCTCTGCTCAAGAAATATCGCCTGAAGATTCCCATGCTATTTCCGTCACTTCTGAGGTCGTCTTGGCCCATATCATCACGGGTGATCCCTGGGTTGATGAAATCGCTTTCGCTGGCCTGCGAGGTTTGTCCCGCGTGCTTACTCTACGCACATCTATCGAACCGGATCAGCCTGTTGGGATCGACGTTGAAGCAGATGAGTTGGCGTTCTTTCCCTTTCTTTATTGGCCCATCAGTTCAAATCAACGCGCGCTGACGGATGGTGCTATCACTAAGCTGAACACCTATCTGCGCACGGGTGGGATGATCTTATTTGACACTCGGGACGCGGGCCTTGCTGGCAGCAATGGTCCAAACCAGCGTAAGCTGCGTGAACTGGCGGGGGCGCTAGATATTCCGCCCTTGGAAATTGTGCCAGCGGATCATGTTCTGACCCGTGCTTTTTATCTATTGCAGGATTTTCCCGGTCGCCATCTTGGTGCGAATGTTTGGGTCGAAGCGGCCCCGCAAGGTCGAGAACAGATAGAGGGTATGCCCTTCCGCAATCTCAATGATGGCGTTACGCCTGTGGTGATTGGCGGCAATGACTGGGCCTCTGCTTGGGCCGTCACGGAACGGGGCCAATATATGCTGCCGGTGGGGCGTGGCCGTGCCGGGCAGCGCCAGCGTGAAATTGCCATGCGGTTCGGGGTGAACCTGATTATGCATGTTCTGACCGGAAACTACAAATCAGACCAGGTGCATGTTCCGGCGTTGCTGAATCGGTTGGGGAATTAACGCAATGGTGCAAAATATCCTCTTTGATCCCCTTATTCCGCTAAGCATCCTCGCCGCCGTTGCAGCACTTGTCGTGCTGATCCTAATGCTCTGCACTTGGCAGGGCCTCAGCGGTTGGTTGATCCGCGCGGGGGCCGCAGTTCTGCTTCTGCTTGCCATCGCCAACCCTTCCTTGCAGCAGGAAGAACGCGAAGCTCTAAACGATATCGTCTTAGCCTTGGTCGATGACACAGCCAGCCAGCACATTGGCGGACGCGAAACACAAACTGGGCAAGCCTTGGAAAACCTGAAAGCTCAAGTCGCGCGCCGCCGTAATACCGACCTGCGCATTATACCGATCCTTGATGCCCCAGATGATCGCGGCACAATCCTGACTGAGATTTTGCAGCAAGCTCTCGCGGACATCCCCAAAGATCGACTCGCTGGTGTCATCGTGATCTCTGACGGTGTCGCCCATGATGTGCCTGCCAATGTTGATGGCCTGCTCTCCGCCCCGTTGCATCTGCTGCAAACCGGCCTAACAACCGATCGTGATCGCCGTCTGTTGGTCAAAAATGCCCCGGGTTTTGCCATCATGGGCGAACCCGTGACCCTCACCCTCCGCATCGATGATCTTGCGGCCACGGCGGGCAACAGCCCAGAGAGTTCCACCACGCTTACTATCTCTGTTGATGGCGATGCCCCGCTCACGCTTGACGTCCCTGTCGGGCGTGATTTCACCCTGCCGTTTACCTTGCCTCATGGTGGCATGAATACGCTGCAATTCGCGACACCTCAGCAGGACTGGGAACTCACTGGGCGCAATAACGAAGCCGTCCTGCGCATCAATGGTGTGCGTGACCGCCTGCGTGTTTTGCTTGTCTCAGGTGAACCGCATCCGGGGGAGCGCATCTGGCGCAACCTATTGAAATCAGATAGTTCCGTTGATCTTGTGCATTTCACCATCCTGCGCCCGCCAGAGAAACAGGATGGCGTTCCGGTTGACGAACTCTCCCTTATCGCTTTCCCGGTACGCGAACTTTTCCTCGACAAAATTAATGAATTCGACCTGATCATTTTTGACCGCTACAAACGCCGTGGGATCTTGCCCGGATCTTACTATAATTCTGTGCGTGATTACGTGCTGAATGGTGGTGCAGTCTTGGTTGCTGCGGGCCCAGATTACGCCTCCGTTGATAGCCTCTGGTACTCATCCCTCGCTGATATCCTACCCGCTGGCCCAACTGCCCAAGTGGTTGAACGGGGCTTCCATCCTCGTGTTTCAAGTCTTGGTCAACGCCATCCGGTTACGCGTGGCCTTGATGCCGACCCTATAGCCCAAACCCCGCCTTGGGGGCGTTGGCTGCGCCTGATAGAACTCACCGCTAAAGACCAAGCGCAAACGGTTATGACCGGGATCGATACGCCGCTTCTGGTGCTTGATCGTGTGGGCGAGGGGCGTGTTGCACTGTTGGGATCCGATCAAAGTTGGCTCTGGGCGCGGGGCTATGAGGGCGGCGGGCCGCAGGGTGAAATCCTGCGTCGTCTGGCTCATTGGATGATGAAAGAACCCGAGCTTGAGGAAGAGCGCCTGTACGGCGAACCCCGTGGTCAGGCGATGCAAATCATTCACCAAACCCTGTCTGACACCGTGGAGAATGTTGAAATTACCACCCCCTCTGGCGAGACCATCATTTTACCGCTGGAAGAAACCAGCCCCGGTCACTTCGCCCATGATTGGGAAGCCCCGGAACCCGGTCTTTATCATCTGCAGTCTGGTGAAGCCCGTTCCGTTGTCGCCCTCGGCCCCGCCGCCCCGGGCGAATTCATCGATACAATTGCCACAGCTGATATCCTCGGACCGCTGATCACCGCGACAAACGGTGGCAGCTTTCGCATTGAAGATGCCGTGCCATCCCTGCGCAATATCCGTGCCGGTCGCCCCGCCGCTGGTCGCAACTGGATGGGCCTTCTAAAGCGCGACGCCACCCGCACAACCGACATCACCCTAAGGCCGCTCTTGCCACTTTGGGCTTGGCTTTTACTAATCCTCACTCTCACCTGTTCTGCCTGGCTTTATGAAGGCCGCCGATAAAAATGTTGGAGAAGGCATTTAGGCGAATGAATGTAACCGTTCGGGGACCACCGGTTACATTGTTTGGCTTGTTCGTTGCGAAACTCTCATGATTGGCTTTATTGAGATTCTCTGATTTATGTGGTATTTGGGTACTGTATTGAGTGGCGATTGTAGGAGATATAGGATGGATAAGTCTAAAGCGGTTGAAATTCAAATTGACCCGATTCTGGAGGCTAAGGTAAAGGCTGACTGCTCAACAATAGTGATCCATGGCTATGTTTCAAAGGCGACCAAGGAAACTGTTACGATCCACAAAACTAGGTCTATTGACAGTTTCTTGCAGATACCCCGAAACGCAATTGTCTCTGCTCATACTGAAGAAAACTCCAAGACAGTTCTTTTGGTCAAGGCTGATGCAGAAATTCTCTTTACCCGAATGGGCCTTGCTAGCGAATTCGTGGGGCAAAGCTGCGGGTGCGATGGTGGCTCTGATGTTGGCGTGGCTGAAGCGCGACCATATAAATCGATACACCCGATGCTCGCGCAATTGCAGTTGGCCATGATCGCGTTGAGAGCCTCTGTCGGCAGTGGCCCTGGAGCTGCTATTTTAAAATGCGAGAGCAACTACCATGATAGCATTGTTGCTGGCAAAGACCCGGACGAAGCTGATATTGCAAGAACCGCATGCCTCATGGGGATCAGTCCTGGAGGCGACCCAACTGATATTCTCTGGTGAGGTTTGAGATACTTTTAGCTGTATGTTTGGAACGGATCGTAAGTGTATCATTTGCAGAATGAGAGACGTCATTTTCGGCTCCCTAAATATCCCCGGTGGCGGGGGCAGGCAGCCCCCGCCACCGGTTTAAAATCATTAAACAACGGCTGTTTTAAACTTTAAACTCTTAAAACTTCACCTCAAAACGTGCGTCATCCCACCCCTCAGTCAGGGTCTTCGCACGAATATACACCACATCAACCCCCTGCGGAATCGTCACTCCAGACAAGCTGCGGGTGAAGGGTTGTTCGTTCACATGCGGATGATACAGCACCCGCAGCCCTAAAATTTTTCCCGTTTCATCCTCAATCCGCCAGCCATCCGCATAGTCTTCCCAGCCACTGTCGTTATGGCGCAGGGTCACGCTGAACGCCCAAGTCTCTCCTTGCTGCTGTACATTAACCCCTTCAATTATAGGGGGATCTGCACGGGCTGGGGAGGTGAGGAATAATAATGAGAGAAGAAAATAACGCATAAGGATCCTTTCTGATCACGCCAATACCTTGCCCGAAACCCAGAGAGAACGCCATTCACTTGCATGTGAGTGAAAATTGGTTATATTATTTTACCAATCATGATTTACGGGAGAGATCACATGCAGATGCCCCAGCCCGATGGTCGAGTCCTTGAACGCAAAGCCCAGATCACCGCTCGCCTACGCGCAGCCCTCCCCAACTGCCCTGTGATCTCTGATCCGCGTGAATTACACGCCTACGAATGTGACGCGTTAACAGCCTATAAATGTCCCCCAATGTGCGTGATTTTGCCGGGAACAACCAGCGAGGTCGCCATCGCGTTAAAGATCTGTTTTGATGAAAATGTGCCTGTTGTGCCACGCGGTGCTGGCACCTCATTGGCCGGTGGTGCACTACCTACAGCCGACAGTGTGATCATCGGCGTTGCGCGTATGAATCGCTTGCTGGAAACGGATTATGCCAACCGCTTTATCAAGGTACAAACGGGGGTAACGAACCTTTCGGTCACCGGTGCCGTGCAGGAAGAAGGCTTCTTTTATGCACCTGATCCTTCCAGCCAACTGGCCTGCGCGATTGCTGGGAACATCGCGATGAATTCTGGCGGTGCGCATTGCTTGAAGTATGGCGTGACGACGAACAATCTACTGGGTGTCACAGTTGTAATGATGAATGGCGAAGTGATTGAAATTGGTGGGGAGTACCCGGATGCCGGGGGCGGTTTGAACCTGCTTGGTGTGATCTGCGGATCGGAAGGGCAGCTGGGTATTGTGACCGAGGCCACCCTGCGAATTCTGCACAGCCCTGAGGGTGCACGGCCTGTTTTGATCGGCTTTGACAGCAATGAAGTTGCGGGGGCTTGTGTCTCTGACATCATTCGCGCGGGGGTCTTGCCAGTGGCGATTGAGTTCATGGATCGTCCTTGCATCCGTGCCTGTGAAGCCTTCGCAAAAGCAGGTTATCCCGACGTGGAGGCGCTGCTGATTGTCGAGGTCGAAGGTTCGGAAGATGAAATCTCCCATCAGCTTGGGTTGATCAAAGACATCGCCATGAAACACAATCCTGCTGAGTTCCGTGAAAGTACCTCAGCGGAAGAGTCCGCAGCGATCTGGCTGGGCCGAAAATCAGCCTTTGGTGCGATGGGCCAGATCAATGATTACATGTGCTTGGATGGCACGATCCCAGTGTCAGAGCTGCCATTTGTTCTGCGTCGAATTTCTGAGATGAGCCAAGAATATGGCCTAGATGTAGCCAATGTTTTCCATGCGGGCGATGGCAATATGCACCCTCTAATTCTGTTTGATGCGAACAAACCTGGCGACCTAGAACTTTGCGAAGAATTCGGGGCGGATATCTTGAAACTTTGTGTTGAAGTTGGAGGTTGTTTGACCGGCGAACATGGCGTTGGCGTGGAGAAACGTGACCTAATGACCCATCAATATAGTGACGCGGATATCGAAACGCAGCTGCGTGTGAAAGATGTGTTTGACCCGAAATGGTTGCTGAATGCGGCGAAGGTATTTCCCCTAGACAGCACGCAAAGTCGGAGGATGCAATCATGATGCGACCCGCAAATGAAACTGAGTTGGCAGAGATCATTCGCGGTGCAGATCAATTGCGCATTGAGGGTGGCGGTACACGTGGATTGGCCTGCGCGGGAGAGGTGTTATGCACCAAGGCGTTGTCTGGCGTGACGTTATACGAACCCGGTGCGTTAACCTTGGTTGCAGGAGCGGGGACACCGCTGTCTGAGGTGGAAGATCTGCTGGCAAAAGACAACCAGCGTTTGGCTTTTGAACCGCGCCGTATGAATGCGCTTTTGGGTACCACAGGTGAAACCACGCTGGGCGGTATCGTTGCCACAAACAACGCGGGACCCCGTCGAATTTCGACCGGAAATTGCGCGGATCATCTGCTTGGCGTACGCTTCGTTGATGGGCGCGGGGACATCGTCAAGAACGGCGGGCGTGTGATGAAGAATGTCACAGGCTATGATCTGGTCAAGCTGATGGCGGGCAGTCATGGGACGTTGGGCGTCATGTCTGAGGTGTCGCTTAAAGTGCTCCCAAAGCCGGAAACTGAGGCCACGCTGGCAATGTCAGGGCTATCCCCCAAGCAGGCCCAAGCGGTGTTGGCACAAGCGCTGAGTTCCCCTTTTGAGGTGACGGGCGCAATACATAACGTCGGTGGGGAGACCTTGTTGCGGATCGAAGGGTTTGAAGACTCTGTCTGCTATCGCGCAGGGCAATTGCAGGCGCTTTGTGGTGTAGAGCTATCTGTGCGAGGGGATGA
>MAAC01015846.1_pt1 | contig 17111 bp, 6 predicted proteins | sample 1115981 | NCBI WGS metagenome assembly MAAC01 (sample SAMN04961126, study PRJNA320927) | seawater metagenome | isolation source: sample BD02T64 sea water enriched with oil for 64 days | place: USA:Gulf of Mexico | collected 2013-07-27 | reverse complement strand
AAGATTGTGGCAGATCAAATTGCTAAAAGAAAACAAGATTCTACAGCTACTGTGATCGCATTACAGCAGAAAGCACAACTAAGATCAGATTCTATTAGAGTAGCACAAGCAAAAATTGTTGCAGATCAAATTGCTAAAAGAAAACAAGACTCTATTACTACTGTGATCGCATTACAGCAGAAAGCACAACTAAGATCAGATTCTATTAGAGTAGCACAAGCAAAAATTGTTGCAGATCAAATTGCTAAAAGAAAACAAGATTCGATTACTACTGTGATCGCATTACAGCAGAAAGCACAGCTAAGATCAGATTCGATCAAAGTAGCACAAGCGAAAATTCTGACAGAACAAATTGTAAAAAGAAAACAAGATTCTACAAATAGAGCAAATGCTTTACAGCAGAGAACTCAATTTCAAACAGATTCTATTAGAATAGCAAAACTTATTCATGATGAAATAATTAAAAGAAAACAAGATTCTTTAATAAATTTAGTTGCCGAACAGAACTTAGATAATGCTCTAAACACAGCTGTAACCAACAACAATACTGTAAACAGAAACAAAAACCTGTTGCTAAACAACCCTGATTTTGTAAAAGCAACCAAAGTATATGACACGATGCCATATATAAGAACAGGTAATTTGTTAACTAAATTTGTAAAATCACAAATTGATTTAAAACAAGGTCAAATAGTTTCTAACGTATTAAAAGTTGTAAATATTGGTAGGACTCCAATAACTTTCTCGGCTGACTTGCTTATTCCGGCTGCTTGGACAAGAATAGACGATCCTGAGAAAAAGTACATTGCCAAACAAAATGACACCATTATTGTTCCTATTATTATTAGTCCAACAAAACTAGTTAATGGAAATACAGAAATTATTATCAATTCGTTTTTAATTGGATCTGAACAGCAGCAATTGGCTAATAATTATTTCTCTTTAAAAACAAAAAAGGAAGTGTCATGGAAAATTGAGTTAAACGATAGACAAAATGTTTATTTAAAGAACGATGAAAAAGACAAACGCTTTAAGTTTAGAATTAATAATACTGGGAATTATAAACAAGATTTATTTATAAACTACTCGGTTCCTAAAAAAGACCTGTACTTATCAGATACCTTAGGAAATATAATTAAAAAACCTAATTTAACCTTTAGCTTAGAAGCTGGAGAGAAGAAAAATTTTGATTATTTGGTTACTTTTAAAGATATGAATAAGAGAAACTTTAGAAGAATCTCTTACAGTAATTACTCTCCAAATAAGATTAAAGACAAAGAAACACATAATTTAATTATTAATACAAGTGAACCAAGACTTGATAAAAACTCTTCAAAGAAGAGAACAAAAGTTAGTTTTGTAAAGCTACCAAATGAAGTAAGAGATAATCTATACGGATACCCATATCTACCAATAACGGTTTTATTAAACGCACAAAACATCTTAAATGAGCGTTCATTTTTAACGTTGAGTTTGAGAGGGTTTAAACAATTAAACAAGAATGCAAATATTATGTATTCTACTGATTTTAGTTATAGCAACTCATATTACACCAAAAACATTTTGAATGATGCACCTTGGTATATTGGTTATTTTGATGAAAAGAAAACTTTAGAAGTAGGTCAGATTGGGAATAATTTAATAGGAATCTCTAGTTCTGGATATGGTGTTAAAGGATCTTATAAAATTAATGATTCCAATGAGGTTGGAGCATTTTATGTGAATTCAAATGGATTTATTGCTTCGAATAGTTCAATTAGTTTTGGTGCTTGGCATAATTATGTACTTAATGAAAACGTGAAATTAAAATCGCAATTTGGTAGAAATATCAATAGTATTTCTAACAGAACTATCAATGTTTTATCCTTTCAACCATTAATAAGAGTTGGAAAAAAACATAGTATTTCTATAACGAGTTCATTTACAAATAAAAAAATGGACAATGAACCAACCTATTTTAATCCAAATGGTTTGTTAATTGGAGTAAGTTATAATACAAAATTTTTAAATAAGAGGCTTGGGGCCAATTTTAGTGCAAGATATAATAATAGAGATTTTGGTTTTGGAAATTTTGATAGGTTATTCTTCAACCAAAGAACAACGTATAAGTTAAGTGATAAATGGAATACTTTTCTTTCAAGCAACTACCAACAATCATCTAACTATAATCCTTTTACAGGGGATGTAAATTATTCTCAGAAATCATTTTTTAATAATTTAATATTTAATACAAGAAGTAAGGTTGGAAGCTACCAACCTGGTCTATTTTATGAGTATAGAGAATTTCCAAATAGCATTATTCACAATAGAGGATTAACATTTAGATTTTCGAGTTATAACTATGAAAAACAATTTTTAAATTCTTTTTATCTAAAAGCTGGATACACAAAACCAACATTAAACAATATTCAAAATAGAGATTACTTTAATTTTGAATTATCATCGTTAACAAGATTTAGAACTTGGAACTTTAATGCTAGGTATAATTTAGGTGCTTTCTCTAGCTTAACCTCTCAACAAGCTCTAAATGACTTCATTACACCACAATCATTAAGAATCTCTGCGCAAAATCAATATTTATTTCCAAACAGAAAACTAATTGTAGAATCTAATGCAGTGTATAGCTTCAATAATGTGTTTAACAATCATACTTTGGGTATTTATCCTACTTTATACTTTTTTAATAAAACTGGTTGGAGATTTGGAATGAGTGCAAACTATACATTTACAACAAGTGATTATAGTTCTGTGTATGACCCAATTGATAACCAAAGTGGAGATCAATTTAATGGTTTATCACAAACAACAAATACTAGTTTTAACTTAAACTTTAGTCTTAAAAAGGACTTTGGTATTCCAATTCCTTTTGTAGATAAAACAGCGGCTACTGCAAAGTTCATAGCCTTTTTAGATGTAAATGGTAATGGAACATTAGACAATGATGAAACCACCTTAGAAAATGTTGTTATAATCGTTAATAAGAAAGAAGTACTTACTAATTTTAATGGAGAAGCTGTTATTAAAAATGTTTTAAAAGGTGAATATGACCTGAATGCTTTTTCTCTTGAAGACTTAAACGGCTGGTTTCCAAACACAAATAAAACTATTTTCATAGAAAATGATGATATAAAATACATTCCATTTGTAAGAGGTGTAAAAGTGTATGGAGATGTAGTATTAGATAGACAAAAAATTGCAGTTGCAGATGATAACCCTGTAGATTTATCTAGAATTAAAATTAGCGCCACAATTGGAGACAAAATATACAGTTCATTAACCAACAACAGTGGTCGCTTTGAATTCTATTTACCTTTTGGTGATTATGTTATCACTATGGATGAAGCAATTTTAAATGAACGATTGCAAATTACTAGGAACAATATTCCTTTAAAACTTAAGAATGGACAAGATGGAGTTTATGTGTCATTTTACATCATTGAAAAACGTAGAAAAGTAATTTTTACAGATTTTACAAAAAAGAAAAATTAAACGCATCTTTATTATTACATTTGCAAGTCCTTAGAAAAAACAATATCTAAGGTTAAATAATAGTAAATGAGACTACATAGAAATTTAACATACGCTGTAATTGATAGTATTAGAGATATCTTCAATGAAGGAGAATATGCTGGTAAAGCTGTAGAAAAAGCTTTAAAAAGAGATAAACGTTGGGGAAGTAGAGATCGTAAATTTGTCGCAGAAACTATTTATGAAATTGTACGTTGGAAACGTTTATATGCAGAAATAGCGAATGTAAACGAACCTTTTGATAGACCTAATCTTTGGAGAATATTCTCTGTATGGTGTGTTTTAAAGGGAATAGCACTACCCGACTGGAATCAAATTGAAGAAACTCCAACAAGAAGAATAAAAGGAAAGTTTGATGAGCTATCTAGAATTAGAAAATATAGAGAGTCTATTCCAGATTGGATGGATGAATTGTGTGTTTCTGAATTAGGGGAAGATCTGTGGACAAAAGAACTAGCAGCTTTAAACAAACAAGCTGATGTTGTCTTAAGAGTTAATACCTTAAATATCACTAGAGATCACTTAATAAAAGATTTAGCAAAAGAAGAGATTATTGCTATTGAATTACCAAATCATCCAGATGCTATTAAATTAGTAGAAAGAGCAAATGTTTTTAGAACAGAAGCATTTAAAAAAGGACATTTTGAAGTTCAAGATGCATCTTCACAATTAGTGGCTTCTTATTTAGAGGTGAAACCAGGAATGAAAGTTGTAGATACTTGTGCTGGAGCTGGAGGAAAAACATTGCATTTATCAGCCTTAATGGAAAATAAAGGACAGATTATTGCTATGGATATTTACGAAAGTAAATTGCGTAAACTAAAAGTGAGAGCAAAAAGAAATAAAGCACACAACATTGATTTAAGAGAAATCAACTCAACCAAAGTAATTAAAAAGTTACACAACAAAGCAGACAGAGTTTTGATAGATGCTCCTTGTTCTGGTATTGGTGTTTTACGAAGAAACCCTGATTCTAAGTGGAAATTGCAACCAGAGTTTATTGATAATATCAAAAAAATACAACAAGAAATTTTGCAGAGCTATTCAAAAATGGTGAAACCTGGAGGAAAAATGGTATATGCTACTTGTTCTGTATTACCTTCAGAAAATCAAAATCAAGTAAAAGCCTTTTTAGCCTCTGAAGCAGGAAAAGAGTTTATGTTTATAAAAGACAAAAAAGTATTAGCTTGCGAATCTGGTTATGATGGATTTTATATGGCATTGCTAGAAAAAAAATAAGTTTCATACTAATAATTGCTAAGTATGAAACTCCTATTGCTGAAAAAGAAATTTTTTAATAATTTAAAACTAAGAACATGATTAAAAAATTACTTTCTTTTTATTTCCTATTATTTATTTCATTTATTTCTTTCTCACAAGAGACTTATTATGATGATGTAAATTTAACACTTACTGGAGTACAATTAAAAGCGGCTCTAACAACTAAGGTAACGACAACACACACCAACAAGCTTGTATATACACCTGGTGTTTGGGAAGCTAGTAAAATTACAGATGAAAACTCTAGTAATACTAGCGAAGTAGTCTTAATTTATGGTTGGTCTAGTAGCGGTACTACAGCTAGAACTAGAGATAAATCACTACAACAAGGAAGTGGTGGCTCTGCAGGTAGATGGAATAGAGAGCATGTATATTCTCAATCATTAGCAAGTCCAAATTTCTCAACAAGTCAACCTGGACCAGGAACTGATGCACACAACTTACGTCCTGCAGATAGTGATAGAAATTCGTTAAGAAGTAATAAGAAATTCTCAGCTGGCTCTGGAAATTCTGCTATTGTAGATACACATTATTGGTACCCTGGTGATGAATGGAAAGGTGATGTTGCCAGAATGATGATGTACATGTATGTTCGTTATGGATCTCAATGTTTGCCTACTGGTGTTGCCCAAGGAAGTACTCAGTTTACTCCTGATGACATGATCGATTTGTTTTTACAATGGAATGTAGAAGATCCTGTTTCTGATTTAGAAAAAGCAAGAAACACCTACCATGAAGACACAGCAAATAATACGTACGCACAAGGAAATAGAAATCCTTTTATTGACAATCCTTATTTAGCAACCAGAATTTGGGGTGGAGATTCTGCACAAGATTTATGGGGGATTTATACAGGTAGTGATACAGAAGCACCTACTACTCCAACAAATGTTGTTGCAAGCAATCAAACATCATCTACATTAGACATAAGCTGGACAGCTTCTACAGACAATGAAGCAGTTACTGGATATAATGTGTATGTTGATGGAACTTTAACCTATCAAACAGCAAATACAACCTATCAAGTAACTGGATTAACTCCAAATACTTCATATGCTATTCAAATAGAAGCTAAAGATTTAATCAACAATAAATCTGCAAAAAGTACTGTTTTAAATGCTAGTACAACAACAGATACAAATGCGCCATCTGTTCCTACAGCTTTAGTCGCAAATAACATTGCAGGTACAACTTTTAAATTAACGTGGACAGCATCAACAGATGATACTGCAGTTACTGGTTATGATGTGTATGTAGATGATGCTTTTCATGCCTCAACAACAACGAACCCATATACAGTTACTGGATTAACAGCTTCAACAACTTATGCTATTACTATCTTAGCTAAAGATGCTGCTGATAATAAATCTGCACAGAGTACAGCTATTAACGTTACTACTACTGATGGAGCTTCAAATGGAGTTTCTGATTTATTTTTCTCACAATACATTGAAGGAGGAAATAACAATAAAGCATTAGAAATTGTAAATCTTACAGGTTCTGCTGTAAACTTAACTGGTTATACAATTAAAAAACAATCAAACGGAGCTGGAGATTGGATCAATGCTTATGATATTAGTAGCGGATCTGTAACTACCTTAAATGTAGGAGAAGTTTTGGTGTTGATTAACGGACAAGCAGATAATGCTGTACTAATTGCTGAAGCTGACATTGTGGTTCCTAATGATGGAAGTTTTCCTTATGGAGCACCAGTTAACTTTAATGGAAATGATGCTGTAGGTCTATTTAAAAACGATGTATTAGTTGATGTTATTGGAGAAGTAGATAATGGAAACAAACATATTGAAGATGTAACACTTGTTAGAAAAAGTGATGTTAATTCGCCAAACACAACATACACATCTAGTGAATGGGAGGTTTTAGGAAAAGATGATACAACTGGGCTTGGATCACACACTTCAACATTAAGTGTAGAGAAACTAGACAACGCAGCATTTAAAATGTATCCAAATCCATTAACTGGAAACTATTTAAATTTTGTACAAGTAAACAGTCAAAGAATTACTGCTATAAAAATCTACAATACAGTTGGGCAAGAAGTGATTTCTATAGAAAACCCTAAAAACACTGTAAACTTAAATGGTTTAAAGAGTGGTATTTATATTGTGAAATTCTATTCAGAAAATAAAATTGGTATTAAAAAACTGATCAAACAATAACTATAATTACTTTTAAAAAAAGCGGCAAAATTTTGCCGCTTTTTTTATACATAAAATTCAACAGAAAAAAGTAAATTTGCATTTTACAAAACAACACACAAACACACTATAAATGATTCATTTCTTTGGAAACCAAGACAGCAAAGTTTTTGCTGTTCAAACAGTAAAAGAATTATCTGCTGAAAGCACAAGCAAGTTAAACTGGCTTTTTGGCAATCAACCTAAAATAAACGCGGCGTCTCTTGACGCTTTTTTTATTGGACCTCGTGCAGCAATGATTACTCCTTGGAGTACCAATGCTGTTGAGATTACTCAAAACATGGGTATTGATGGGATTATCAGAATTGAAGAATTTGATGCTTCTACAGAAGATTTTTCTGATTTTGACCCAATGATTTCTGAGAAATTCAATGGATTAAACCAAGATAGTTTTACAATTGATATTCTTCCAGAACCAATTTTAGATATCGAAGATATTGCAGCTTACAACCAACAAGAAGGTCTGTCTTTAAGCAATGAAGAAGTTGAATATTTAGAAGGTGTTGCTACAAAAATTGGAAGAAAGTTAACAGACTCTGAAGTATTTGGATTTAGTCAAGTAAATTCTGAACACTGTAGACATAAAATATTTAATGGAACTTTTGTTATTGATGGTGAAGAGCAACCAACTTCTCTTTTCAAAATGATTAAAGAAACATCGAAACAATTTCCTAATGATATTGTTTCTGCATATAAAGATAATGTTGCCTTTATAAAAGGTCCTAAAGTGGAACAGTTTGCACCAAAAACTGCAGACAAACCAGATTTTTATCAAACAGAAGATTTTAATTCTGTAATTTCTATAAAAGCAGAAACACATAACTTTCCTACTACTGTAGAGCCATTTAACGGTGCAGCAACAGGATCAGGAGGAGAAATTAGAGACAGACTTGCTGGCGGAAAAGGTTCTTTACCTTTAGCAGGAACTGCAGTATACATGACTTCGTATTCTCGTTTAGAAGAAAAAAGACCTTGGGAACAAAAATTTGAAGCTAGAGATTGGCTATACCAAACTCCGATGGATATTTTGATAAAAGCATCAAATGGAGCTTCAGATTTTGGAAATAAATTTGGACAACCATTAATTTGTGGTTCAGTATTAACTTTTGAGCATGAAGAGAACTCTTCATCAAGTACATCAAAAGCAAGAAAACTAGGTTATGATAAAGTAATCATGCAAGCTGGTGGAATTGGATATGGCAAAGCAGAACAAGCGTTAAAAGACACGCCAAAAGAAGGTGATAAAATTGTAATTCTTGGTGGAGAAAACTACAGAATTGGTATGGGTGGAGCTGCGGTTTCATCTTCAGATACTGGAGAATTTGCATCAGGAATCGAATTAAACGCTGTACAACGTTCAAACCCAGAAATGCAAAAACGTGCTGCTAATGCAGTTCGTGGAATGATAGAAAGTGAAGAAAACTTCATTGTTTCTATTCATGATCATGGTGCAGGTGGACACTTAAACTGTCTTTCTGAATTGGTTGAAGACACAGGCGGAAAAATTGATTTAGACAAACTACCCGTTGGAGATCCAACATTATCAGCAAAAGAAATTATTGGTAACGAATCTCAAGAAAGAATGGGATTGGTTATTGCTGAAAAACATATAGATACATTACAAAAAATTGCAGAACGTGAACGTTCGCCGATGTATACTGTTGGTGATGTTACAACTGATGACAGATTTACTTTTGAATCTAAAACCAAAGGTGATAAACCGATGGATTTAGCCTTAGAAGATATGTTTGGTAGTTCTCCAAAAACAGTTTTAACAGATAAAACTGTTGTAAGAAACTATAAGAACCCAAGATATAAAACAAAAAATTTAGAGATCTATTTAAAACAAGTATTGCAATTAGAATCTGTTGCTTGTAAAGATTGGTTAACTAATAAAGTAGATCGTTGTGTTGGTGGTAAGGTTGCCAAACAACAGTGTGCAGGTTCGTTACAAATTCCGTTAAATAATGTTGGTGTTATGGCATTAGATTACAATGGAAAAGAAGGAATTGCAACTTCTATTGGCCACTCTCCTATTTCTGGTTTAATTCATCCTGAAGCTGGAAGTAGAAACTCAATTACAGAAGCACTTACTAACTTAATTTGGGCGCCATTAAAAGACAACTTAAAGAGCGTGTCGCTCTCTGCTAACTGGATGTGGCCTTGTAAAAATGAAGGTGAAGATGCACGTTTATACAAAGCTGTAAAAGCAATCTCTGAGTTTTCAATAGATTTAGGAATCAATGTTCCAACAGGAAAAGATTCGCTTTCTATGAAGCAGAAGTATCCTGATGGAGAAGTAATTTCTCCAGGAACAGTTATTATTTCTGCAGCAGGAAATTGCAATGAAATCAGTAAAGTTGTTGAACCTGTTTTACAGCAAAACGGAGAAAATATTTATTATATTAATATTTCTCAAGATGACTTTAATTTAGGTGGAAGTTCTTTTAACCAGACATTAAATGCCATTGGAAACCAAGCTCCAGATGTTAAAAATGCTAGCTTCTTAAAAAACACATTTAATACAATTCAGGATTTAATTAAAGCGGATATGATTTCTGCAGGTCACGATGTTGCCTCTGGTGGATTGATTACTACTTTATTAGAAATGTGTTTTGCTGACAGAAACTTAGGTGCCGATTTTAATATCTCTGCCTTACAAGAAGAAGATTCTATAAAAGTATTATTTTCTGAAAATGCAGGAATTGTTTTTCAAGCAGATAGTTCAGTTGAAACAATTTTATCAGAAAATAATATTGAGTTCTTCAATATTGGAACTGTAAATGATACAGAAAAAGTAACCATTAAAAACAATGAAGATACCTTCTCTTTTGATGTTACTGAAATGAGAGATGTTTGGTACAAAACTTCTTATTTGTTAGATCAAAAACAAACGGCTAATGATTTAGCCAAAGATAGATTTGAGAATTATAAAAATCAATCTTTACAATATACATTCCCAAATAACTTTACAGGAAAACTTCCTGTGATTGATGCTTCTAAACCAAAACCTAAGGCAGCTATTATACGTGAAAAAGGATCTAATTCTGAGCGTGAAATGGCAAATGCAATGTATTTAGCTGGGTTTGATGTTAAAGATGTACACATGACAGATTTAATTTCTGGCCGTGAAACATTAGAAGACATTCAGTTTATTGGTACCGTTGGAGGTTTTTCTAATTCAGATGTTTTAGGTTCTGCAAAAGGTTGGGCTGGAGCATTTTTATACAATGAAAAAGCAAATACAGCACTAAAGAACTTCTTTAAAAGAGACGATACATTGTCTGTGGGTATTTGTAATGGAGCGCAATTATGGATGGAATTAGAATTGATAAATCCAGATCATGAAGTGCATGGGAAATTACATCATAACAACTCTCAAAAACACGAGAGTGCATTTACTTCTGTAGCTGTACAAAAAAACAATTCTGTAATGTTATCTAGCTTAGCTGGAAGTACATTAGGTGTTTGGATTTCTCATGGAGAAGGGAAGTTTAACTTACCAATGAGTGAAGACAATTACAACATTGTTGCAAAATATGGTTATGATTCATATCCATCAAACCCAAATGGTTCTGATTACAATACAGCAATGCTATGTGACACAACAGGTCGTCATTTAGTAATGATGCCTCATATTGAACGTTCAACTTTTCAATGGAACTGGGCAAACTATCCAGTAGGAAGAAAAGATGAAGTTTCTCCTTGGTTAGAAGCATTTACAAATGCTAAAAACTGGATAGAGAATAAATAATTCTTACATACTTATAAAATAAAACAGCTTTTGATTCATTTCAAAAGCTGTTTTTTGTTAATTAAAAATTACATGTATTTATTCATGTTTTAAATATTGAATTAAATCAACTTTAGTAGCATTAAAGGCTTTCAATCCAACAATAACAAAAACGAGTATCGTTAATATGATTGGCGTAACAATAAAAGGTAGAACTGGCATATCAATCCTATACACAAAGTTTTCTAACCAATTTTGTATAAAATAATAAGCAATTGGTATTAAAATTACAGAAGCAATTAACGTAATCTTTAAAAAACTTTTAATCAACTGAAACATAATTTCTTTTACGGATGAGCCTAATGTTTTTCGAATAGCAACCTCTTTTAAGCGCTGCTGAATGGTTAATGTTGCTAGAGCAAACAAACCTAATAAGGATACTAAAATAACAACACTTGTTAATATTAAAAATAAGGTTTGTTGGTTTTGGTATTTTTTATATGTTTTAGCAAAACGTTTATTCACAAATGTTGGATTAAAAGGGTATCCTTGTTCTACATTTTCACTCCAATAATGTTCTATATATTTTAATGTTTCTTGAATATTTTCTGGATTAATTTTTAACTGCATCATTGTAAAGTTTCTTTTCATCCAATCAAAAGAATTCCAATGCATAAAAAAAGTTGGTGGTATTTTACGATCTAACCCTCTACTATGATAATCTTTAACCATCCCTATAACTGTTAGGTTTTTACCATCATTGTCTTCTCCACCAAAACCAATATTAATTTTTTTACCAATAGGATTGTCATAAATGTTAAATGCTTTAGCTAGACTTTCGTTTATTAGTATATTTTTAATTGTATCTGATGCTTTGCTTTCTTCTATTCCTCTGCCTTTAAGAATTTTAATATTCATTACATCAAAATAATTAAAGTCTATTGCATTTGCATTTGCTTGTACAAGAATATCTTTATAATCGACATTTGTAGACGATGCACTTCCTCCTCCAATGGTAAAAGAATTACTTGTGATTGATTCAATATTTGAATGTTTTGTAAGTTCGTTTTTTGCTAGCTCATATTTTTTAAATCGATTTGCATATTTATTGATTGGAATAATGATGACTTGTTCTCCTTTAAAGCCTAAATCTTTGTGTATCATATACGATACCTGTTTATTAATGATGATAGCACCTGTTAAGAAAAATCCAGAAATTAAGAACTGTACCCCTAACATTATATTCCTTGATAGTACTCCTTTTTTACTTTTTGAAACATTTCCTTTTAAAACTTCTATTGGTTTAAAATTTGAAAGATAAATTGCAGGAATACTTCCAATAACAACTGAAACTAATATGACTACCAATGCCACTTTAACTAATACATCTATTTCTACTATAGAAATTTCTGTATTCATAAAGCCATTAAAAGAAGGCAATATAAGTTCTACCAACAACACAGAAAATAGAAAAGCAAAAGCACCTTGTAAAACAACCTCTAAAGCGTATTGTCTTGTTATCGTCAATTTAGACAGGCCTAAGGTCTTCTTTACACCTACTTCTTTGGCTCTTTGAGTTGCAGAGGCAATAGATAAATTGATAAAGTTTACACAAGAAATTATGATTAATAAAATGGATAAAGACAACATAATAAGAATCAATTGATAATTTCCTTTTCCTTCTGGACCTGAACTGTCTGCTATTGATTTTAAACGGATATCTTTTAAAGGATCAAAAATAATTTCTGTTCCATATTTCTCTTCAAATTCTTCTATACTTAAGCCTTCTCTTTTTGCTTCTGGAATGATTGCATTTTTATACCAAACATCATTTGCTTTTTTAGTTATCTCTTTTATATCAGCTCCTTTTACAGTTTTAACAAATAAACTTTTATTAAAGCTACCCCAATCTCCTGTTGGTTCTTTTCGAAACTGAAATACAATGTTTGGCATATAAAAGTGTTTACCCACTATTTCATATACAGTTGTTACCACAAACTCTCTATTATAAAAACTAATGATTTTTCCAACTGCAGATTCTGTTCCAAATAAAATTTTAGCCTGTTTTTCTGATATAGCTAAATGATTTCTAGCGTTTTTAAATTTTTCTGAGCTTCCCTTAGTAACTTTAAATGGAAAGAAGTCGAAGAAATTTGAATTTCCTTGAATAATATTTCTAGTGTAAATTTCTTTGTCATCAATTTTCACAACAGTATCATCATACCAACCACCAGTGAGGTAAAAAGATTCTATTTCTGGAATATCTTCTTGATATTTTGCGCCTTCTACATTTGTACTATTATCCCATATTTCTCCATCAGACATTTTATGAATCACCCTATAAACTTCATTTGCATTTGCATTATTTCCGTTATAGCTTTGCTCATCATTAAGAAAGAGTAATACAATTAACAATCCTGCTAGTCCTAAGGTTAAACCCAATATATTGATTGACATATTTAGCCAATTCTTTTTACTATTTCTAAAAAATATTTTAAACCATGTTTTAATCATAACTACTCAAATTTTAAATATTTAATTAAATCAACCTTAGTTGCATTATAGGCTTTCAGCCCAACAATAATAAATACGAGTATTGTTAATATGATTGGTGTAATAATAAAAGGCAGTATTGGCATATCAATCCTATACACAAAATTTTCTAGCCAATTTTGCATAAAATAATAGGCAATTGGTATTAAAATTACAGAAGCAATTAATGTGATTTTTAAAAAGCTTTTTATTAGCTCAAACATAATCTCTTTTACGGATGAACCTAATGTTTTTCGAATAGCAACTTCTTTTAAGCGCTGTTGAATAGTTAATGTAGCTAGTGCAAACAACCCTAATAATGACATTAAAATAACAACACTTGTTAGTATGAAAAATAAAGTTTGTTGGTTTTGAGATTCCTTATATGTTTTTGCAAAACGTTGATTTACAAATGTTGACTTAAAAGGATAACCTTGTTCTACATTTTCCTTCCAATAGTTCTCTATATAAAGTAAGGTTTCCTCTACGTTATTAGAATTTATCTTTAACTGTACTCTACTAAAACTCCTTTTCATCCAATTAAGAGTATTCCAATGTAAAAAAAATGTTGAAGGTATTTCTCTATCTAACCCTAACGTATGGTAGTCTTTTACCATACCAATTACTTGTGCATTTTTATCATTCCCAGGCAACCAATCTAGTTGTATTTTTTCACCAATAGGGTCCTCATAAATATTAAAAGCTTTCGCTAAGGTTTCATTAATTAGCACCTTATTAATCGTATCTGATGCTCTATTCTCTTCCAATCCTCTTCCTTTAAGGATTTGAATATTCATAATATTTAAATAATTAAAATCTATGGCATTAATACTTGATTGTACTTTTAAATCTTTATATCTAAGATTTGTAGTATTCTGAGAACCTGCTACTCCAATGGCAAATGAACTGTTTGTAACGGCTTCAATATTTGGGTGCTTAATAAGTTCTTTTTTTGCTAAAAGGTATTTTTTATATTGATTATTGCTGTCATTCATATTCACCACAACAACTTGATCTCCATTAAAACCTAATTCTTTATCCATCATATAATTAACTTGTTGGTTAATAATGATTGATCCTACAAGAAAAAAACCAGAAATTAAGAACTGAATTCCTAACATTAGATTTCTTGAAAACACTCCTTTTTTACTTTTTGAAACATTCCCTTTTAAAACTTCTATGGATTTAAAATTAGAAAGATAAATTGCTGGAATACTTCCAATTACAACTGAAACTACTATAGCCAACAATGCAACTTTTACTAATAAATCTAATTCAAATATAGTAATGTCTTTGTTCATGAAAACATTAAAAGAAGGCAATAAAAGTTCTACCAATAACACAGAGAACACAAAAGCAACACCTCCTTGTAAAACAGTCTCTAAGGCATATTGTGCAGCCATTGTTAATTTAGACAGTCCTAGAGTTTTCTTAACCCCTACTTCTTTTCCTCTTTGTGCTGCAGATGCAATAGAAAGGTTTATAAAGTTTACACAAGAGATTATGATTAATAAAATTGAAAGTGATAACATAATTAGTATCAATTGATAATTCCCTTTCCCTTCTGGCCCTGCACTATTTGTAAGTGTTTTTAAACGAATGCTTTTAATTGATTCTAAAAGGGGAATTACACCTTCTTTTTCGATAAACTTACCTGGTGTAATCCCTCTTCTTTCAGAAGATGGCAACACGTAATTTTGATACCAAATAGCCAATGCTTTTTCCTCTATCACTTTTACAGTTGCTTCTTTTGTTTTTTTCACAAACAAGTCAGCACCAAAATTATCCCAACCTGGCCTATCTGGTCGCTTTTTAAACTGTATAATTATATTTGGCATATAATAATGCTTCCCTATAATTTTATATACTGTGGTTACAACAAATGTTCTATCAGCATACTCGAGCGTCTTTCCAATTGCAGACGTTGTTCCAAAGAAGGCATTCGCCTGTTTTTCTGAAATAGCTACGTGATTTCTTGCTTCTTTAAATCTATTTGAACTTCCTTCAGTAATTTTAAAAGGAAAAAAATCAAAAAAGTTGGAAGCGCCTTCTAAAATACTTTCAGAAAACTGATCTTTCCCATTCACTTTTACCAAAGCATCAGAATATCGACCAGAACTTAAATAGTACGCTGTAATTTCAGGAATTTCTTCTTTATATTTAGCTGCTTCTAAATGGTTACTAGAAGCCCAGAAAGTTTTTTCAGACATTTTATGAATTACCCTGAATATTTCTTCTTTATTAGGGTTGTTCGCATTGTAGCTTTGCTCATCATTTAAAAACAACAATACAATTAGCAGCCCTGAAAAACCTAAAGTTAGTCCAAGAATGTTAATCAACATATTTAGCCAATTCTTTTTACTATTTCTAAAAAATATTTTAAACCATGTTTGAATCATAACTATTCAAATTTTAAGTATTTAATTAAATCTACTTTAGTAGCATTATACGCTTTTAGCCCAACAATCATAAAGACTAAAATTGTTAGTGCAATTGGCGTAATAATAAAAGGGAGTATTGGCATATCAATTCTATACACAAAATTGTCTAACCAATTTTGTATAAAATAATAGGCAATTGGTATTAAAACTACAGAAGCAATTAACGTAATCTTTAAAAAGCTTTTAATTAACTGAAACATGATTTCTTTTACAGATGACCCTAATGTTTTTCGAATTGCAACCTCTTTTAATCTTTGCTGAATGGTTAATGTTGCTAAACCAAACAACCCTAATAACGATACTATAATAACAACCAGTGTTAATATTAAAAATAAGGTTTGTTGGTTTTGATATTTTTGATACGTTTTAGCAAAACGTTTGTTTACAAAACTAGGGTTAAACGGATAACCTTGCTCTATGTTCTCATTCCAATAGTTTTCTATATAATCTAAGGTCTCCTGTACATTAGTGATGAAATATTGCTGGTAGTATTTCAGTATCCAAACCATCAACATGGTAATCTTTTACCATTCCTATTACAAATGCTTTTCCTGTTCTACTACTTGTAATTTCTTTTCCTATAGGATCATTATAAATAGTTAGTTTTTTAGCAAGGGTTTCGTTAATTATCACTTTATTAATCGTATCAGATGCAAACTCTTCTTTAAAACCTCTTCCTTTTAATATTTGAATGTCCATTACGGCTAAAAAATTATAATCTATAGCATCTAAGCTCGCTCCTACTGAAATATCTTTATAACTAGCCATACTTCCCATTCCTAATCCTCCTCCAATTATAGCTAGGTTACTTGTAACTGCTTCAATATTTGGGTGTTTAACCAATTCTTTTTTAGCCAATAAGTAGTTTTTATATCTATTATTATATTTATTCATAGGAATCATGATTACCTGATCTCCTTTAAAACCTAAGTCTTTATCCATCATATATCCTACTTGTTTGTTTATGACGATAGATCCTGTAAGAAAAAAACCAGAAATTAAGAACTGAATTCCTAACATGATATTTCTTCCGAAAACTCCTTTTTTACTTCTAGATACATTTCCTTTTAGTACTTCTACAGTTTTAAATTTTGATAAATACACTGCTGAAATACTACCTATAACAACTGAAACAAAAATGGTCAACACTGCTATTTTTGCTAATACATCTATCTCTAATATAGAAATATCTTTATTCATTAAGGCATTAAAAGAAGGTAAGATCAATTCTACCAACAATACAGAAAACACAAAAGCAATAACTCCTTGTAAAACAATTTCTAAGGCATATTGTCTTGTCAATGTAATTTTAGAGAGTCCTAGGGTTTTCTTAACGCCTACTTCCTTTGCTCTTTGTGCTGCAGATGCAATAGAAAG
>MAAC01006703.1_pt1 | contig 17120 bp, 5 predicted proteins | sample 1115981 | NCBI WGS metagenome assembly MAAC01 (sample SAMN04961126, study PRJNA320927) | seawater metagenome | isolation source: sample BD02T64 sea water enriched with oil for 64 days | place: USA:Gulf of Mexico | collected 2013-07-27 | reverse complement strand
GCTGTTATTGATGCTTCAATGGAAAAAGTAATCGATCTTAGTACACTACCTGCTGGTATGTATAACTTGAGAATTAATACTGCAAACGAATCTATCGTTAAACGTATTTCAATTATCAAATAAGGATCTTATTAAATAATTTCCCTAAAGGGCTAGCCAATACGGCTAGCCCTTTTTTTTGTGCTTTATTAAAGCATTATAAATATTAATAGTATGATATCATTACATGTTAAAAAACCATCAAAAAAACAACTAATTGTCTAAGAATTAACATTTAGATTTTCTATATTTGTTAGCAATTGCCTCTGTTATAGAATCTTTAACCCGGATTTTTCAGAGGTTTTTAAAAACCCTTAAACTAACCTTCAAATTATGATTAGAAATTTAAAACTGCTCTGCGGAGCGGCTTTAACGGTCTGGTCCTATACGCTTGGCTATGCCCAGTGTTCTGAACCAACAGACTTGACCGTTTCTGCAATCACGAGCTCTACAGCTCAAACCTCATGGACCTCTTCTGGTACTTTATGGGATCTTCAATTAATAAATGTCACTGATGACGATACCACCTATTCAATTGGTATAAACGCTGCCTCATTTGGCTTAACAGGATTAGATTCTGAAAAAGATTATGAAGTGGCGGTTCGTACAGATTGTGGGATATTTTCTGTTCCTCAATTTAGCGTTTGGACTTCATTAGCTGCTTTTTCAACCCCTGCAAGTTGTTTGCCTATATCAGGTTTAACTTTGGATGTTGTGTCTGCAGATTCAGCAGTCGTTTCTTGGACTCAAGGTTATAGTGAAACCTTTTGGGATCTAGAATTAGTAAGTGGTGCAGATACCTTGACGTATACGCCGACTTATGACGATGTAATTACAAACACATATACTTTATCAGGTTTGTCAGAGCTGACCGATTATACCTTGATTGTGCGTGCTGATTGTGGTATAATAGATGGTGCTAGTGCATGGTCAAATGAATTGTACTTTAGCACATTTGCAAATTGTGAGCAACCTATCGATTTAGTCGCTGGTGTTATTACTAACTCAACTATTGATTTTTCTTGGATATCTAGTGATAACGAGACAAGTTGGGATATTGAAATAGTAAATATCACCAATTCAGAAACTCCTGATGGTTCAGTTGATTATTCTTCATTGGATACAACTTACTCTGTTTCAGGATTAAATTCTGAAACTGAATACAACGTATTTGTTAGAGCAAATTGTGGTGGTGTTGATGGTACTTCTTTATGGACAGGACCACTTTCGATTAGTACACTTTGTGATCCAGTTTCTGTTCCTTATAGTTTGGACTTTGTTTCTTGGGTACCTGACTGTATTGATTTGACTGGTGGAGATGCTACTTTTTCACAGTATTCAGGTACAAATGATACAGTTGCCGTAGCAGATTTCTGGTATGATAATAATGCTGATTATTATATGACGTTACCAAATATCAATCTTTCTCAATCTGCCTTATTGTCTTTTGATTGGTCTCATGAGTCACAATCTAGTTATCCTGAGGATAAGCTAGAGGTGTTTGCTTCTTCGGATAATGGTATAACATGGACGTCTATTTGGGTTGCTGAAGGTCCAGCTTTGGAGTCCAATGATGGGGCAAATTATAATACTCCTGGTACATTTACTACTTCTACGGTATTATTGGATTATTCTACTTTAGGTGCTAATACAATGATTCGTTTTATTGCTCATTCTGATTATGGTCCAAATTTATTTATTAAATCGATTGAGATTAATGCACTTCCTGCATGTAATGTTCCTTATTTGGTAAATATTGATTCAGTATCTTCAAATGATGTGGATTTTTCTTTCACAATTGCTGGTACAGGAGCTACATTATATGAAATTGAGGTAGTAGAAGATGGTAATGCTGTGACTGGTGTTGCTACAAACACGACTACTTCTTCTACATTTAACATTTCAGGACTTACTTCTGCTACTGATTACGAGGTATACATTCGTACTATGTGTGGTGTGGATTCTACCGATTGGATAGGTCCTTTTGCATTTACTACGGACTGTGAAGCATTTGCAGATTACTTTAACGATTTTGAAGGGCTTAATTCAAGTGATGTTCCTGTTTGTTGGAATTTCATTAATGATGCTACCTCTTCTTGGGCAAGTGTAAGCTTAAATAATAACTCTGGCTTTGCATATTCTGGTAACATGAGTATTTATATGAATAACGATTGGTCAACAGGTACTGATCTTAATCAGTATGTTGTTAGTCCTGAGTTAACAACTATTTCTACAGCTGATCACAGATTAAGATTTTGGGCTAGAAACAATTCTACATCTGGAAATAATCTAATCGTTGGTACGATGTCCGATCCAACGGATTATACAACATTTACTCCATTAGATACTATAGTATTAACCAATAGTCATGTGCAATATTCGCTGTTGTTCGATGATTATGTTGGTACTGATAATTTTATTGCTTTAAAAAATCAAGGGAATGAATGGTATAGTAGTATTTATATCGATGATTTTCATTGGGATGAAATACCTAGTTGTTACCCTCCTTCAACTGTTGCTTTAGATTCTTCTACTGTAAACTCTGTATCTGTTACAATAGATTCTGTTGGAACCTTTGGTGCAGAATGGTATATAGAGTTGGTGGATGTTTCAGGTGTTAATCCAATAGTTTTGGATACAGTAAATACCCTTTCTTTCACTGTTAATGGATTGTCACCATCAACAGTTTATGAATTGACGATTTCATCTAATTGTGTTGCTGTTGTAAGTGAAGGAACGACCATTGAAGTTACTACAGAATGTGCTCCAATTGGAGATTTCTATAATAATTTTGAAGACTTGGATGGTGGTGCAGATACTACTCTTTGTTGGGATTATTCTATAACTACAACTTCTACCTCTAGTTGGGATTATCCTGCAATAAGTGTGGATACATGGGCTCCCTGTGAAGGATCTAAATTTATCAGCATGTATGGTGGTGATGATATGAATGCTGATATATTACTGGTTACTCCAGAATTGAATAATATAACAGCTGGAACTAATATGTTGACATTCTTAGCTACTACAAATTCAAATTGGGCACCTTCTTCTCCATTTGAAGTAGGTACCATTACAGATGCAAATGATCCAACTACATTTACTGCAATGTACTCTGGTGTAGCCGGAGGGGATTGCGATTCAGTAACTGTTCCATTTGTTTCTTATACAGGAACAGATACACGTATTGCTATTAAGTTTAATCAATCATCTCTTTATGATTACCTATACATTGATAAGGTAAGATGGGAAGCAGCGCCGGATTGTGCGGTACCTGTAAACTTTGCCATTGAGAACTTTAATGATTCGGAGGTTACTTTGGATTGGTTAAATGTTAGTGCAGATACCATGTGGTTCCTGGAATTGGTTAATGTAAGTGATACGAATGACCTATATGATAGTATTCCAACGGATACGGCATATTCATTCCCTTATACCATCAGTGGATTGGATGAAAATACAATTTACAATGTGTATTTAACAAATTCTTGTGATACTACTAATACTGCACTTGATGTAACATTTGTAACTCAATGGTCTAATGATTTAGGTGTATCAGCAATTCTTTCTCCTGCTCTTACGGGATGTAGTTTAAGTGATTCGGTACAAATTGAAGTTGAAATAACTAATTATGCTGCTCAAGCTCAGTTTGGATTCCCTCTGGAATTAAGTTGGGATGATTCTATCTATGTAAATGTAGGTACATTTATGGATACTTTACAACCAGGAGAATCGGCATCATTTGTTATAGATGGTTATTATGACTTTAGCTCCGCTGTAGATTCTAATTTCTGGGTTCAAACTGCTTTAGTTAGTGATTCAGTATCAGGAAACAATGGAGCTTCTTCTTCTGTTACTAATTTGGGTGATATGTTGATTAATGTACAGATAAATACTGGTGATTTTGCCAATGAAGTTGCATGGGCACTTGTAGATACAGTAAACAATATAGTTGCTGATTCTGTACCTAATTTTACATATGATTGGAATACTACCTATAATCATGAAGTTTGTGTTTATGCAGGTGAAGACTATGTTATGAATGCATGGGATACTTGGGATGATGGATGGAATGGTGGTACTTATTCAATCACACGTTGTGGTGGAATTATTCTGGCCAATAATGGCGGCAATGAAGTAACAAATGGAATTAGTGGAGTTTCTGGATGGGATCTAGAGGTTACAGAAAGTTTCCATATAGAAGCTTGTCCAGATAATGACCTTGCTGTAATGTCAATCGATGGATTGGAAAGCGGTTGTGGTCTTGGACTGGAAATGGGTTCTGTAACTATTATGAACTTTGGTAATTTAGATGTTGCTGCAAATGGGGCAACTGCACAATACCAGTTTAATAACAGTGGATTATGGATTGATTTCTGGGATTTCGATACTGGACTAGGTTCTCAAGAAGACACTGTTTTCACTATGCCTGCTGTTGATATGAGTATTACGGGTATGTATACTATCGACGTTCAAATCGTATTTGCTGCAGATGCTGATACTACTACTAACTTTATGTCTGTTGAAGTAACCAGTGTGCCTACTTTAACTTCAGACAGTGCTTCATTTAACAATGATAATGGAGGATGGACATCTCACTTGTCTACTGGAATAAATAATTCATGGGAATACGGTACCCCTACAACGCTAGTTGCTGGAAACGGCAATGACGATGAAGTTTGGGCTACTAATTTATCAGGAAATGGAGCCTTAAATGAGGAGTCTTATTTACTTTCTCCTTGTTACGACTTCTCTTCATATGCAAATGATGTTGAATTGACGTTTGATTTTGTTCGTACCAATTACAACCATTCATTCAGATTACAATATGAATTGAATGGTTCAGGATCCTGGACAAATGTATATACTGCTCCTTCTTTTACAGATGATTGGACGAATAAAACGGTTCTGGTTTCTGTTGGTGGAGAATCTGATGTAAAATTCAGATGGTATCATGATTCTTCATGGAATACACCAATTGAAGGATTTGCTTTCGATAATTGGGAAGTATTTGAGCATATTCCATATACAGATGCTACTGTTGCATATATTAATGTGAATGGTGTGTTGATTCCTGGTTTCCATCCAGATACTTTAACATATGATTATGAATTGCCGTACGGTTCTTCGTTGCCAAATGTTTCAGCGCAATTCAATGCTCCTATTATTGATAATATGGATATTAATCAGGTGAATATTATCCCTGATTCTGCAACAGTAGAAGTAACAGCTGAGGATACTAGTTTTGTTAATATGTATACAATTAACTTTACTGAAGCTGCTCCAAGTACTGATGCAAGTCTAACTGACTTGGCTGTTTCTGGTCCTTCTATCCCTGGATTCGATTCTGATACATTGAGTTATATGATGTATATGAATTGTGGAGTTACACCAAATATTGTACCTACATTATCAGATCCTAATGCTGCATTTACAGTCACTACCGCTTCAAACCCTGGAGTTGCTAGTGTAGTGGTTACAGCAGAGGATGGGATTACTACACAGACCTATTATGTTAATCTACTTTGTTTTGTATTATCAGATGATGCAAGTCTTGCAAGTTTATCGGTAAATGGGACTCCTATTGCTGGATTCCATACAGATACGCTAGAGTACAATGTAGAATTACCATTTGGAACTACTGTCGTTCCTTTTGTGGGGTATAGTACTTCAGATGCTAACGCATCCGTTGCTGTTAATCCGGCTGCTCTATTGCCTGGGACAACTACGGTAGACGTAACTGCTGAAGACGGTACTACAGTTATTACTTATACTGTTAACTTTACAATTGCTCCTAGTACGGATGCTACTCTGTTGGATATTGCTATCAATGGATCTACTGTTGTTGGATTTAGTTCTTCTGTATTGGTTTATAATGTTGAGTTAGCTTATAATGAGCCAATTCCAAGTTTGAATGCTTTGGCAATTGATCTAAATGCAACGGTAAGTATAAATCATGCAACTGTTGTTCCTGGTACAACTATTATTGTTGTAACTGCTGAAGATGATGTTTCTACTATTACTTACTATGTTAACTGGACTGAGGCAGCACCTTCATCGGATGCAAGTTTGGCTTCTATTTCATCGGATATAGGAGTTTGGTGTACAACATTCGATTCAGGTGTGTTCTATGATACATTAACTGTAGGTGTAGGTGTAAATACCCTAACTACGCTGACTCCTATCACTACTGATGGGGCTGCGACATCTGTAATTACGGGTACAGCTTCAGCCGCACCATATGGTCAATTTATCATTACGGTGACTGCACAAGATTTAGTTACTACAGAGGTATACTATGTGCAAGTGATTGAAGAGGATTGTAATTTAGGATTAGATGATAATATCCTGGAACAGATTACAGTTAGTCCAAACCCTTCTAATGGTTTATTCACAATCAAAGTTCCTACTGCTATCAATGGCTACAACGTTGCCGTTGTTGATCAATTAGGGAAAGTTGTTTACCAGGAGAATGTATTTGAAGGATCTATTGATAAAGATATAGATCTATCAAGATTACCTTCTGGAATTTATAATTTGAGAATCCATACTGAAAACGATTATATCGTTAAGCGTATTTCGATTATCAAATAATACTTTTAGATATTAGTTTGAAGGGGCTAACCGTTATGGTTAGCCCCTTTTTTTGTTTTTTATTCCTCCTTTATTTGCCATGTTTTAATATATCTTTTCGGAGTGTTAAAATTATAATCACCTGATTAATAGTTGTTTATTTTTATAAAATTTATTACCTTAAATGGCTCCCAAGCTGTGTTTTCTGAATAATTCATAGGGATTTCAGTTAAATGCTGCTGTATAACCCTTAAAATTCAATATTATGATTATAAATTTAAAATGGTTCATTTTGATGATATCCATTTTTATGTATTCAATAGTGTTTTCACAAGGAGTATGTAATTATTCAGGATCATCGACGGGAGATGACGATACACCAATTTTCGTTGAATTCAATTCTTTCGATTGTGTTGACACGGTCACCAATTTTTTTATTACCGAGGCAGAATTATCGGTCAACAATTTGGGAGTTTTATGTCCAACTTGGTATTATTTTAATCTGGAAGTAAATGGATCCACTGTAGCTGATGAATTATGTAGTGTTAGTGCAGTGGATTTGTCGACTTATGGGGTTGATATTAATAATTTGACCAGTGTCAAGGTGGTGTCATTTGATGGTGATGGTATAGAAGATCCCATAACGCTTAGTGTTACATTAGACCTCACATATATAGTGACTACCTGCCCTCCTCCATTTGAAGTAGCTATTTCCAATATTAATCCAACGACAGCTGATATTTCCTGGTCTTCAAATGGATCTGAGGCTCTTTGGAATTTGGAAGTGGTAAATCTTACCTTGGGAGAAACGGCTACAGGTGTTGCAACCAATAATGGTGTTTCATCAAATCCATTTAATTTAACAGGATTGATGCCGGAAAATAGTTATGCCATTTATGTCCAGGCAGATTGTGGTGTTTTTAATACAGATCCTTTAAGCATTTGGTCATCTCCAGGTTTTTTTACAACACCACCTACTTGTCTGCCTCTAGGGGCAATTTCAATTGATTCTATTACAGAAACATCTGTAAATCTTTCATGGCTTCAATCTGGTTCAGAAACTGCTTGGGATATTGAATTGATTAATGTTTCTCTTGGGGATACATTCACTTTTGATCCAAACAATGATGATCTTAGTACTAATTCACCGATTCTTTCTGGTTTACTTCCAGAGACAAATTATGAGTTTATTGTAAGAGCTGACTGTGGTGTGATCGATGGAGAAAGTGTATGGACGATACCTTATAGTTTTAATACCCTTCCAACTTGTATAGCTCCTGTAGATTTAGAGGTGGTTAGTTTTACATATCAGGAAGTGAAATACAATTGGGAGGCTCAGGATAATGATGAGGAAGAATGGTATATTGAAATCGTTAATTTGACTTTGGGAGAAACTCAAACCGGGACATTTGACGATAGTACCACCGTTACTTCGTATACAGCCATTGGTTTAAATGGAGATTCGGAATATGCATTTTATGTAAGTGCTAATTGTGGGCCAGTAGATGGTGTTTCTGCATGGCTAGGGCCATTAAGTGTTACAACGGCTTGTGATCCTGTTCTTTCTCCGTATATTTATGATGTAGAATTGCAACCAGCAACTACCAATTCCAGTATAGAGGATTGCTGGTCCTCTGAGCCTGCTGGGACATTTTCCGAGTTTAGATGGAATGTAGATACTATTGGTTCAACTCCTTCATTTGGAACGGGGCCTTCAGGAGCATTTAGTGGAACAAATTATTTTTATGTTGAAGCTTCCAATGGATCAGAAGATGATGTGGCAAGTTTGTACTCGCAGTTTGTAGATATTTCTCCATTAACGTCTCCTGGTTTGTCATTTATGTATCACATGTATGGTGCTAATACGGGGTCACTTCATTTGGATATAAACGATAATGGTGATTGGATAATGGATGTGTATTCCATTTCCGGGCAACAACAAACAGCAAATTCGGATTCCTGGCTAGAGGCTAATGTGAATTTGGCCACTTATGGGAATAATGTGCAAATAAGATTTAGGGCAATCCGAGGTGATGGCCTTACTGGGGATATTAGTTTAGATGATATTTCAATTGATGAAGGGATTAGTTGTTATTCTCCTAGTGGTTTATCTGCAGATACCATTTTGTCAAATTCGGCAACAGTTTCTTGGAATGATATCAATACGACTGTTCCCTTAGCGGGATGGACTATTGAATATGGTGTTGATGGTTTTGTTACTGGTAGTGGTACAGAGTTTCCTACAGTAGATCCATTCTTTATTTTGACAGGGTTGACTCCAGGAGAGACCTATGATTTTTATGTGAGAGCAAATTGTGTAGCAGGGTCAGATACTAGTGAGTGGTCTATTGCAAGCACTTTTACAACACCTTGTGGTCCTTTTGATGTACCGTATTTTTATGATGTGGAAACTCAGGTGACTACGACCAATTCCGATTTGTTTGTTAATTGTTGGACAGCTACACCCGCATTCGGATACAGTTGGGATGTAGGTGATGGTGGGTCAACGAGCACTTCAGATACTGGGCCAAATGGAGCCTTTAGTGGAGATAAGTACTATTATACAGAAGCTTCTTTTGGGTCTTTAGGGGATGAGGCTGAGTTAATTTCTCCGGAAGTTGATTTGAGCAGTTTGTTGATTCCTATATTACAGTTTAGATACCATATGTATGGTGCCGAAATGGGAACATTGCATGTGGATGTGTTTGATAACATTTGGCACGACGATGAATTTATGTTGGTTGGTGAACAACACGCTTCAGGTGCTGCGCAATGGTCGCTAGCTTCAGTAGATTTAAGTGCCTATTCTGGAGTTGTAAAAATTAGATTTAGAGGAGAAATAGGAAATGGACCCCATGGTGATATGAGTTTGGACGATATTCATGTTCGAGAGCAGCCAAATTGTTTTCCTCCTTCTATTACCATAGATTCAATCACCAGCACTTCGGCAAGTGTGACCATAGATTCTGTTGGAACATTTGGAACTCAGTGGTTTTATGAGTTGGTTGATTTATCAAGTGGTGGTTTGCCTACAGGAATTCCCACAGATTCTATTACATCAATAAGTTTTGCTTTAAGTAGTTTGGAATCTGGTACTAATTATGAGTTATTTATTTTTACAGATTGTGGTACAGAAGAAAGTGATTGGACATCCGCCCTATTTCAAACAGACTGTGTTCCAGAGGGAGACTTCTTTAAAGATTGGGAAGAGTTGTCAGCTAATTCAGGCGGTAATGATACCGCCCTTTGTTGGATATACCTGGTAGAATCGAGCACAACTTTTGCGCGAATATATGTATCAAGTAGTACAGGTACTCTATCACATAGTCCAATTAATTATATCCGAATGTTCAATCAATTGGATTTGGATGCCGAGTTATTGTTGATATCACCGGAATTATTAGATATAAATGCTGGTACACATGTATTCACCTTCTGGGCTCGTTCGAGTTCAGCTGATTCACCATTTGAAGTAGGTACGATATCCGATGTCACAGATCCAAATACGTTTACACCACTGTATTCAGATATAGTAACTAGTGATTACGATTCCATAACAGTACCTTTCTTATCGTATGCTGGTTCGGATTCAAGAATTGCTATAAAATTTAATCCTCTTACCACCTTCGATAATCTGTTTGTGGATGATGTGAAATGGGGAGCTGGTCCATCTTGTGCATTACCAGTCAATTTTACAACTGTTGACTTTACAGATGAGGAGGCAACTTTCGATTGGTTGAATGTAAGTCCGGATGCCAGTTGGGGCATTGAGCTTATTAATGTTTCCCTTGGAGAGACCTTTACGAATATTGCTACGGATACAGCTTTTGTACATCCATTTACAATTTCCGGATTAAGTGAAAATTCCATTTACAGTGCACAATTAACAAATGATTGTGATGCCAATTGGACTTCAGAAATAACCTTTGTAACCCCTTGGGCAAACGATGTAGGTGTTTCTGAAATTATAGCACCATTACCTGATGGTTGTGATTTAGGTGACTCTACTCAGATAGTTGTAGAAATTACAAATTATGGTGGACAGCCTAAGTCCGGTATCCCAGTAGAGTTGAGTTGGGATAATGTTACCTATTTTAGTGTAGGTTCATTATTGGACACCTTAGAGCCCGAAGAATCTGCCTTATATACATTATCAGGATTTTATGACTTTTCAATGGCATTGGATTCGAACTTTTTTGTTCAAACAGCCTTGGTAAATGATTCATTGCTGTCAAATAATGTCATGGGGTCGACGGTAACTAACCTTGGAGATCAGCTGATAAATATAACCATTAATACCGGAGCCTTTGCTACTGAGGTATATTGGAAAATAAAAGATAGTTTGAATAATATCTATGTTTTTGAACAACCTCAAGGATATTCCAATAATAATACTTTCCATCATGATGTCTGTGTATTTTCCGATCGTTGGTATATAATGGAGGCGTATGATAGCTTCGGTGATGGATGGAATGGTGGCACCTACGAGATAACTCGTTGTGGAGGTATCATGCTTGCAAACAATAATGGAGACGAAGTCACCAATGGGGTTGGTAATCAAGGTGGTAGTCAGCAGGATCTGGAAGTGGAGGAACCTTTCTTTGTTGACCCTTGTCCAGATAATGACTTGGGATTATTGTCCATTGATTCATTATTTAGTGCCTGTGGATTGGGTATAGAAACTCCCTATGTTACAGTTATGAACTTTGGTAACCTGGATGTGCCTTCTTTGGGAGCTACGCTACAGTATAATTATGGTGGTGGATGGATTGACTTTTGGAATTTCTCTGGAGGGTTACCATCTCAAATGGATACTGTATTCCTAATGCCTAGTATTGATATGAGTGATTCAGGGCAATACACACTTCAGGTGCAGGTTTTGTACCCGGCAGATCAAGATACGACTAGTAATTTAATAACTGAAACGATAGTGAGTGTACCTACTTTAATAGAAGATAGTGCTTCATTCAATATTGACTTTGGAGGATGGACTTCTCATTTGAGTACAGGTGTAAATAATTCCTGGGAATGGGGTACTCCAACTACTGCCGTAGCAGGAAATGGTAATGATGGTAAAGTTTGGGCTACAAATCTTGCCGGAGATGCAGCGCTTAATGAAGAGTCTTACTTATTATCTCCTTGTTATGATTTCTCTTCATATACTGAGCAGGTAGAGTTGTCTTATGACTTTGTTAGAGTAAGCTCCTCGCATTCATTTAGATTAGAGTATGAATTAAATGAGTCAGGTTCCTGGACCGTTATAACATTTGTGCCGAGTAATATAACAGAATGGACCCATCAGATAACCTTATTGGATTTAGCCGGTGAGGCTAGTGTAAGGTTTAGGTGGTTCTATGATTCGTCATTTAATAATCCAATTGAAGGTTTTGCATTTGATAATTGGGAAATTTCGGAGCATATTCTATATACGGATGCCAGTTTATCTGATTTGGCAGTGAATGGAAACACAGTTTCCGATCCTGTTCCATTTGATAATGATGTATTGTTTTACAATTATATAAACCCAGTTGGAGCAACAGTATGGGATGTGACAGCGGTAGTAAATGCGCCATTTTTCACAAGTATTACCATTGATGAACCACTTACCTTGCCAGGTGATGCTATAATTACTGTAGTTGCAGAGGATACAAGTTTTACTACTATATATACTATCAACATAACGGAAGCGCCTGGATCTACAGATGCAACCCTTACTGATATAGTAGTGAGTAATGTATCGGTCGTAGGTTTCCATCCAGATACCTTGTGTTATGATGTGACATTCCCTGCTGGATCCACATTTATGCCGACTATTTCGGCTACAACAACAGATTCAAATGCTACGATTCAGATTACTAATGTGAATATCCCTGGCACAGCAACAATTTTAGTTACTGCAGAAGATGGTGTCACCACCTTAACCTACTGTGTTAATTATGTGCATTCTATTTTATCGACAGACGCAACTTTGTCAGATTTAACCCTGGATGGAGTTACCGTAGTTGGATTCGATCCGGATACATTGAATTATACGGTAGAACTTGATGATACAGTGACAGTAGTTCCAATAGTTGGTTATAGTACGACGGATGCCAATGCTTCGGCTGTAGTTGTCTCTCCAGGTGCATTGCCTGGTATTGCAACGATTATTGTTACGGCTGAAGATGGATTCACAATGTTAATGTATACTATCAACATAACACTTGAACCTAGTAGTAATGCTAATTTGTTAGATCTTACCATTAATGGTGGAACTGTAACAGGGTTCAATGCTTCAATTACAGTATACGATGTAGAGCTTCCATATAATTTCCCCATTCCTATTGTAGTGGGTTTACCCGAAGATAGTGAAGCTTCTGTAAGTGTTGTTGATGCAACTGGAGTTCCAGGTGCCACAACTGTTATGGTTACTGCTGAAGATGGTATAACAACTAAAATGTACTTTGTCAATTGGACATATGCACCTCCATTGTCTAATGCCGACCTGGCATCCTTATCAAGTGATATAGGTTCTTTGGTTCCTGCTTTCCATCCGGATTCAATCTTTTATACGAACTGTGTAGGGGACGCTCAGGTTCAGATCGCTTTTTTAACATTTACTTTAGCAGATACAAATGCCACCTGGCAATATCTTTCTGAGCCTCAAATTCCGTATGAAGATTATGTTATAGAGGTTACCGCACAGGATGGTGTTACAACAAAAATTTATACGATCGATTTGAATGAGTGTTGGCCTATAGGTTTATCGGAAATTGGATTTAAGCAATTAATTGTTAGTCCGAATCCGTCAAGTGGTGTATTTACAATTAATCTACCTGTAATTGTAGATAGGTTGAATTATTCTGTAATTGATCAGTTAGGTAAAATAGTGTTTAAAGGGATAGTAGAAGACCCCGGATCTCAACAGGATTTAGACTTTTCTGTTCTTCCGGATGGAATCTATAATCTAAGAATATATACAGATAAAGAAAATGTAGTTAAAAGGATTTCTATTATAAAATAGGATAGAGTTCAAATAGAAGAGGAGCTAACATTCTTGTTAGCTCCTCTTTTTATATTTGGTTATTTGGATTTTTGAAGATCTCTGATCTGTTGAAATAACCTTGATGAAAAAACAAACTCTTCCAAGTCCTTATTCATTGTAGTTGTTAGGTTATCTTTATTTCCTTCCCACACCTTATTTCCTTCTTTTATGAAGATAATATGATCGCCTATCTCCATTACGGAATTCATGTCGTGGGTATTGATGAGCGTAGTCATCTGAAATTCTTCAGTTATTTCTTTAAGTAACTGGTCTATGACAATAGCCGTTTGTGGGTCGAGTCCAGAATTAGGTTCGTCACAGAAAAGGTATTTTGGGTTTAAGGCAATAGCTCGTGCAATGGATACCCTCTTTTTCATCCCTCCGGAAAGTTCCTCAGGATATAATTTGTTTACATTTTCCAAATTTACACGGTCAAGACAGAAGTTTACCCGTTCAATTTGTTTGTTGTACTTAAGTTTAGAAAACATTTTTAGCGGAAAAAGAATATTGTCCTGGACGGTCATAGAGTCGAAAAGCGCTCCACCTTGAAAAACCATTCCCATTTCTTTTCGGATTTCTTTTCTGCTTTTTGTTGGCATGGTAGTGAATTCTCTTTCATTGTAGAAAATCTTTCCATTATCAACTTCGTGAAGCCCAAGTAGGCATTTGAGGAATACGGTTTTTCCAGAGCCACTTCTGCCTATAATAAGGTGGCATTTTCCTTTGTCGAATTCGCCACTAATACCTTTAAGAACATGATTGTCTCCAAAAGACTTGCTTATGTCGTTTACTCGGATCATATCTAGCTAAGTAATATGTCTGTTAATATAAGGTTCAAGATAATAATGATAACACTCGTGTAAACAACAGCTTTGGTGCTAGATTTTCCTATTCCTAAAGCTCCTCCTGTGGTGTAGTAGCCATAGAAGGCAGGAATTGTGGCAATGAAAAAAGCAAATACAATTGTTTTAGATAGTGAGTAAATGATTTTGATAATAGGAAACTCAACTTGAAGGCCCATGATAAATTCCTCTGATGTGCAGGCTCCGGTAATGGTTCCTGCAAGGTATCCTCCATATATTCCAATGACTATACTCACCATGATTAGAACGGGGTTGAATAGTACAAGGGCTATTATCTTTGGTAAGGTGAGGTAGCCTGCAGAATTTACTCCCATAATTTCTAAGGCGTCAATCTGCTCTGTAACCCTCATTGTCCCTATACCCGATGCAATATATGATCCTACTTTACCTGCTAAAAGTAAACTAATAATAGTAGGTGAGAATTCTAATACAATAGAGTCTCGGGTTGCAAATCCTATTATATATCTCGGCGTCCAGGAGTTCCCTGTATTGGCCTCGGTTTGTAGTGTTACTACTGCACCTACAAAAATAGAAACAAAAGCAACGAAAGGGAGAGACTGCAATCCTAGGTTGTAAATTTCCTTGATAGTCAGCTCATAATAAACAGACCGTTTTTCGGTCTTTTGGAATATTTCTTTAAGAAAAAGAACATATTTGCCAACTTCTTTAAAAAGATTCATTTAGTATGTTTATTTTATTTCGTGTACCGAATTAAAAGTACACCTTATTTTAGGTATATTTGTGATCAAATTTTGTAAAGTTATGAACAAAAAGATATTTTCCTCCATTTTTATTATAAGTTTATTTTCGGTTTTGCTCCTTTCTTCATGTAAGGCTAAGAAGAAGTGTAACTGCCCGGGTGTTCGTGTGGAGGTTTCAAATATCAATGGATAAAAGACAGACGTTGAAGAATAATTATAGTATTATATTAGCAGGAGGAGTAGGGACTAGGTTATGGCCGTTGAGTACAGAGGCTTTTCCAAAGCAATTTGTTGATCCTTTTGGGTCGGGAAAGTCTTTTTTGAAGATGACCTATGATCGGCTAGCTACCATTTGTCCAAATGATCAAACCCTATTTTTGACTAATAAGCGCTATAAGGATCTTATTATGTCTGAGGTATCAGGTATTACTGGCTCACAGATTCTTTCTGAACCTTGTATGAGGAATACAGCCCCAGCTTTGGCTTTGGCTTCGTATAAGATGTGGAAAATGAATAAGGATGCAAAATTACTTATTTGTCCTTCGGATCATTTAATTTTAAAAGAAGAAATTTTCACACAGGCTGTTGAAAAAGCATTTTCATTTATAGATAAAGAGGAGGCTATTATAACATTTGGAGTGGAGCCAACCAGTCCGCATACCGGGTATGGATATATAAAAGCATCGGAATCTGATAAGATAGGTGATGTTTTACGTTTTACAGAAAAGCCCGACCGGAAAAAGGCGGAGAGTTTTTTAGCTGAAGGGAATTATTTTTGGAATTCGGGAATTTTTGTTTGGTCTGCGGCCTATTTCGTGAAATTGGTTAAACAGTACATGCCTAAAGTTGCTGAAGTATTAGATGCTAATTTAGATGTGTTGAATACGGAAGGCGAAGAGGAATTCCTGGAGAAGTATTATCCGGAATTTGAAGATGTTTCTGTGGATTATGCCATTTTGGAAAATGCAGATAATGTAAAAGTTATACCTGTTGACATGGCTTGGGATGATTTAGGCTCCTTTGGGGCGCTCTTTGATCGTGCGCCAAAATCAGATGCAGAAAATTTTGTTTTACCAGAGGCTGTGGTTGAAAAAGATAGCAGTGGAAATATGGTGCTGTCCAAAAAGAAAAAGATAATCCTTAATGATGTTAGTAATCTCGTGGTAGTAGAAACGGATGATTATTTATTGATTTCTTCCAAGGAAGGGATTTCGAATATAAAAGAATTAAGAAAAGAGGCACTTAAATAGTGTCTCTTTTTTTTGTTTCTAATTAATGGGAGTTAATTATTAGGTATAATTTATTACCTTTAATATTAGAGAATAAAATTGATTACATACAAGAAGAATTGGATACGGTGAGTGATGAATTTCAAGAAAATTCTGGTTCAGATCAACTCGTTGATATCAATGAAGAAGTAAGGCTGGAAGCAGTCAGTAATTATAAAGTTCTTTTGGGTTGTGTTGGTAAATGAAGTAAATGCCCATTTTTGGATACCATACCTACATTTATTACAGAAAGAGATCGTTCCCTTCGCCCGGAAGAGGATAAATTTGCGAATGCAAAACTTGTTGAATTCTTGAAAATACGGATAGTATTCATTGGATAGAATTGTAAAATAAATAACTACAGGTATTCAACTCGACGATTTTTGATGAATTGTATACTTATCGAAAAAAAAATAGCTATTTATCGCGGTATTTATTAGCCTCTAACTATCAGAATAAAGGAAAGATAAGTGGCGAGATGTAAAAAATTGACTATCTGCGTATTGTTGCGTTATTTTTTCTTAAATTTGCACACTTGAATTTAGCAAGAAAAGTGTTTAATACAGTAATTTAAATTAGTTCAACGTGGATACATTGAGTTATAAAACAGTTTCTGCAAACAAAGCTACCGTTCAGAAAGAGTGGCTTTTGG
>MAAC01012127.1_pt1 | contig 17122 bp, 16 predicted proteins | sample 1115981 | NCBI WGS metagenome assembly MAAC01 (sample SAMN04961126, study PRJNA320927) | seawater metagenome | isolation source: sample BD02T64 sea water enriched with oil for 64 days | place: USA:Gulf of Mexico | collected 2013-07-27 | reverse complement strand
AACGTTCACGGTCTTCAAGGTCATCTTGGGTGATTAATATCTGGCTACAAGGAGTATCGAAAAAGCGTTGCCAATTAGCCATCATTTGCATTTGTCCGACCGAAGCCATGGCTTTTTTTATGGCTACAGATAATCTAGGGCTACCATGGTGAATAACACTGCGACCTGCGGCGACGCCCCCAGAAGAAACAAGAATGATCTCTTTACCTTGCTGTTGGCATTTAGTAATAAATTGTGCAATTGCTAAAGTGTACTGTCCGCTGCAACCGGCTTTTGTTGGCGCAACTAAGGCGCTACCAACTTTGATTACAGCTCTATTAAAATCCATTATTCCTCCTGTGATTGTTTCCTTTGGCAGTATGATGAAAACTGGATAGTCATTCAACCGCTATAAGTAAATATGCAGCATAGTTGCTAGAGTAAATTGCGCACATCAATAGCTTTTAGGAATACATAGCGTGTTTTTTAAGCTTTTTAGCAGATAGAAAATGCCAAAAGATCATCCAACGCTGCCTGTTTATGCAGGGTTATTTATTGACAGCTAAACGCTAATTATTTTTATTTGTATCTAAGTTGAAGTATACTGCTGTTCTTATTTTGTCATTGGCTAAATAGCATAGCGTTGTTTAGTAAGCGATATGGAATGAATTATTCGTATGAGCAAATTACTGTTAGCCATTGTTATCGTCGTTGTGCATATTCTGCTCCTCTGTAGTGTAATCAATACCCCTTTAGAAAAAGAGCCACTGAGTTTTGACACCATAGCGGTCGATCTATTAGTTAACCATGAGCTAAAAAGACAGCAAGCAAACATTGCCGTTAAGCAACACAGTACCGTTAGTCAAAATGATACAAAAATATATACTGCCAACAAGTCTGACACTCAACCTTCTGATTTGGTGGCTAATACTCTCACCACAGTAAGTAATAACCAAAATACCCATTTAACAACTAACATTACATCGAACCCGCAAATTGCTTTGTTAGCCACTCAGGAAAATGCTTTGGCTAAAACAAATAAAACCGAAAATACTAACCTGACTGTTCAAAAAGCACGAACCAAGTCAGCAGTACCCAAAAACCAACAAGTTGCCCGATATCTTTATAACCCTTTCCCTGCTTACCCAAGATTTGCCCGTCAACGCGGCTGGCAAGGCAGGGTTCAGCTAAATTTATTAATCAGCCGTGTTGGCAAGGTCAGCAAAATAAAATTACTGAAATCGAGTGGTTACAAAGTGTTAGACAATAGTGCCATGAAAACGATTCAGCAGTGGCGCTTTATGCCGACGCAATTAAAAACGGGTGCTGTTGATTATTGGTACCTGCAAAATATAAATTTTCAGCTGCAGAAGAAGGAAATAGCAACCGCAATATCAGCGGCCAGCTAGAAGTGATATATGAAGCCATTAGATAACTTATTCATTAATTTATTAACCAATTTAGAGCCAGTAATTTTATTTGCTGCCAGCACCTTATTGCTACTGTCCTGCATTTCATGGTTTATTATGCTGCGCAACAGTGCTCGCATCGTGAAGGTTTTTTTTATTAAACGTCGCCAAGACAGTTTGTGGCACCAAGAACAGGCTAACATTGAATTACTTGCTCAACATAAAGCCAGCACGGCAACTAAGTTTGCCAAACAATTTTATAAAAAATATGGCAGTTTTGGGCAAGTTGCCATTTTGGGTAAACGTGCTCATACGGATTATGCTCAAACAAACAATAACTCTCCTATTAGTGCCAATGATTATCTGGCGAGTCAACTAAAGCTTACCGTTAATCAAGCCGTACTCCCCTATAACAGTGGTTTGACTTTACTGGCGAGCATAGCCGCAAGTGCGCCCTTTATTGGTTTATTTGGTACGGTATGGGGCATTTATAAGACGCTGATTAACCTTGGTAATGAGCAAGCTGTTAGCATGCAAAGCATCGTCGGGCCAATTGGTGAAGCTTTAGTGATAACAGCCTTAGGGCTAGCTGTTGCCATTCCTGCGCTGTTGGCATATAACTTATTATTACGGCAGAGCAAAAAAATGCACAGTGAGTTAAATCATTTTGCCCAGCAGTGGCATAACTATCTACTGACTGATATTTTTCCTGTTCAGGTTAACTAGTATGGATTTCAACGAACCCAGTGAAATGACTGAATTGGCGGAAATAAATATGACGCCTATGGTCGATGTGATGTTGGTTTTGCTGATTATTTTTATCGTTACTATGCCATTCGTTTACCAGTCAGTTAATGTCAATGTGCCTGAATTAAGTACTGAAAAAACAACACAGCAAAGGCTTAGTTTACAAGTGAAAATAACCCTAGACGGAACGCTGTATGTTGATAATACCTTAATCTCCCGTCAGCAATTATTGCAACAATTACAACAATTCGCTGAGTTAAGTATCAAGCCTGATATTAATATTAATGCTGATAAGCAGGTCTCTTATCAGCAGTTGCTTGAGTTGATGTTGTTAATACAGTCTGCTGGTTTAGAGCGTATTCACTTTATTACCCCGACAACACTAAGTGAAGTCATTGCTTGATCACTTCACTTAGTGAGAATTAAAAGGCTTAGCGGCAAGACAGCAGCAAAATATATTAATATATTCGGGCAAAGCTAAAGTTCTAAATAAATTTCATCAACAGGTTTTTTGAAACGTACTTTGTTATTTTGTCGCCATTCTAGGTAAGCCATATTTGCTAACTGCGCTGGCAGTAGTTTTGCGCTCTTACCAAGAAAACCTTCTTTATGGTTTTTAAAAGCAATGCTAGTACCATTTTTTAAGACAATAGCTAGCTCTGTCGGCAACATTAAGCATTGGCATTGAGTAAAAACGCCGAGGTAAAAATACTCATCACGCTTGGCTAACAATAAAAGCGCTGGGTTTTCATCGATGTTAATAACACTGTTTTTTACCCATTGTGCGCGTGGTAGCCAGTCATTTGCTTTAGCCAATACATAGCCTCCTGAAAGCAAAGGGATAAGTAAAATAGCATACATAACAAAACGTGCTTTACCCCAAATTTCGGTAGGAAAACTAAGCGCTTTATTGCTTGCTTTGATACGCTTTAAAAAGATCACTATGCCAGAAGCAGACAGAATACAGAGTGCTAAGCCAAAAATAAACCAGATGATCTTAGTCCATAAGCCAGCAAAATCACCAAAATGTAGAGGATCAGCCAAATCTATCCATATTTCAAGCGCGTTTTGCTGACGGGTTTTTCTTACAAACAACACTTCACCCGAAATAGCATCAATAAAAACATTATTAGAGCGTGCTCTCACTAAAGGTGCCTTGGTAAAGCCAGTGATATAATAAGGTGTTTTTTGGTCACTGGGAAATGCCACAGTCGCCACAGTAAAGTGCTCAAACTGTGCTTTAGCTTTTTTAACGGCAAGTGATGGTAATAATTGTTTTTCGATGATACTTCTATCATTAAGTTGCTGCGCTTGCTGTACGGGTCTATTAAATTGGATGTCGCCACCAACATCTCTAATAACCGCCTCAAGTAAATACCAAACGCCAGTAATTGCTATCAGCGCAACAAACCACAATGACCATAGCCCAGTAACTTTGTGTAAGCTCCCCCAAAATGCTCTAGCACCATTATGTAGGCGTAGCTTAAAAAATCCACGCCACCATTTTCTATAACACAGCAAAGCGGTGATTAATGAGCCCAATAATATTATGGCAAAAGGCCCGACCAAGTAGATCCCCGCAATGGGGCTTAGCAAATAACGATGTAAATCACGAAAAACTCGCTGCACGCTGGCATACCAAGCTTTGTCTGCAATTATGTTGCCTGAATAGGGGTTGAGATAAACCCGTCGAGCACCAAGCAAGGGGTCTATAGTCAAAGCAATAGACGCGGCATTGCTATACAAAGGCCTATTGATAAAAGTGAGCTGCCGCTGAGGATATTCTTGTTTAATATTAGCGGCCATCGCATCCCAGTTAATCGCTTGCGCTGATTTTTCGATACGTAAATCACTATCAATTAGCCAATCAATTTCATGACTAACCACCGCAATAGTACCAGTGATAAAAATGATTAACATCAGCAGGGAAAGCTTGAGCCCTAAGCAGCTGTGCCAATTCAGCCATATTTTTTTGGACATTTTTTAAACCTTTCTTAAACATGAAAGCTGTAGCCACCTAGGTAGCTACAGCTTTTTTAGCATGTTAATGCACTTAACCAGTTCGGTAATTAAAAACTATATTCTATTGAAGCTCTTACTTGTCTTGGTGGCTCCCAATTAAGATCGCTAGCGCTGCTAGACTTATAGTAGGTTTCATCAAAAACATTGCTAACGGTAAGGCGATAAGTTAACGGATGTTTATCACCTATTAGCTGTTCATATTTAGCACCAATATCCACTTTGTGAAAAGCATCTAATTCAAAAGTATTGGCATTATCAACGGGGCGTTTGGTTTCATAGCGCCAACCAGCTTGCAGTGATAGACCAGAGAGCGCGTTTTCGAATTGATATTCTGCCCAAATACTGGCGGTAAAGTCAGGAACACTGACGGGGGTGTTGCCAATTAAATCAGCATTGTCATCTTCAATAAACTCAGCATCGAGGTAAGTCATTGATCCCGTAAGACTAACATTACCGATAAGCCCTGTTAGTGCTACTTCTGCGCCTTTATGACGCTGCACACCACGCTGCTCAATACGATTGTCTATCGTTTGGTAAGTCATGTTACTACGTTCAATATCAAAGATTGCTGAGCTAAATAGCAAGTCACCTTCGTCGCTTTCCCATTTATAGCCTAGCTCATACATTTCACCTAACGTAGGTTCAAGCTCTTCCCCGACATTGTCAAAACCACTACCTACAGGGGCGTTTGGTTCAAAACTTTCGCTATATGAGGCATACCATGAGTGATTACCGCCGGGTAAATATACCGCGCCAATTCTTGGTGTTAGGTTGTCAGTTTTGTAACCGCTGCTTGGATCAGAGTCTCCAGGGTTGAAAAAGGTATCAAATTTATCATATCTAAGTCCTACTAACACTCTAAACTCTTCAGTGATACTGATTAAATCTTGAACAAAAACAGCATTCTTAGTGGTATCGCCGACATCATTTTCATCTTGAACCGCTATTTTGGGATCTGTTATAGCAACAGGATTAAAAATATTGGTAACATAGTTTTCATTACGAGAGGTTTCATTGTTATCGACATCAATTTGCGTGGTTTCGACACCAAAGAGCAATTGATGTTCAAGACCCGCCATTTTTAGCTTGCCACTAACATCAACAAAAGCATTTAGGTAATCCCAACGGTTGATACGGTGACGAGTTCTGACCAGAAGATCACCTGTTGCTGCATCTAATCCACGGTACTGTTGGTCATATCTATCACGTTCATAATTTTGATGATTTATGCCTGTTTTAACAGACCAATCATTATTAAAGAAATGCTCAACTTCAACGGCAATGTTGCGCACATCAGAATTGTAATAAGCCCAAGGTTGGGTGAAAATTATCTTTTTATCGGAGGCGGGTTTGCCATCTGCTCCTGCTATAAGACCTGCATCTTGAGGTCTGTCGTCATTGGTATTGTCCAGATCTACGCGGATAACGGTATCGCTACCAATATCATATTCTAAGTTTAAGCTGAGCACTTGTCGATCAACTTCAAAATCGCTACCATCAAAAAATTCACGGTAACTGTTGCTCTTTTCTTTCACTAGGTTTGCTCTATACCTTAATGAACCTTCTTCATTTAAAGAGCCTGCTAAATCTACATGAAGATGTTTAAGATCTTCACTGCCAACGGTTGCTTTTACCGAACCTTTAAAATCGACACTGGCAGCTCTTTTAGTTGCCATATTGATAATGCCACCCGGTGACATAGTGCCATATAAAACGGATGAAGGTCCTTTAAGTACTTCTATTCTTTCTAAAATTTCAACGGGCGGTGAAGCTAAATGAAAAAATGGTCGACCATTTCTTAAATAGTTGCTGCCATTATCAAGCCTGAAGCCACGGATCTGAAATGAAGAATAAGCACCCAAAAAGTTATTGGCTTTTTGAACACTTGAGTCATTTTGTAATACTTGATCAATACGGTAGGTTTGCTGATCTTTAATTAAGGCATCATTAATCACAAAAATAGATTGTGGCGTTTCCAGCAGTGAAACATTTTGTCGCAGTGCAGTAGAGCCATTGCGCTCATGATAACCAAGCTGTTTACCGTGCACTTCTATAATTTCTGTACTTGCTACTGTCATATCAGGCAATTGCCCAGGTTTTTGTTGTGGCGCGATAAAATAAGCACCGTTGTCATGCACAAGCTGTAAATTGCTATCAGTCAGTAAAATATCAAATGCCTGTTGAACATTATAATGACCATTAATCGCTTTGCCCCTTAGACCAGCAACTAGTTCAGGGGTGAAAGACAACACAATATTCATACTGGCCGCTAGCTTATTTAAGCTGCTATGCAGACTGCCTGCGTCTTGTTTAATGAGTACTTGTTGTGTAACTGAATTTTGGCTGGTGTTTAGTTGCTCTGCGGGTGCGGCATAAGCATTAGTGGCTAAGGTTGAGCCTGCCAGTAATGCCGTAACAATTAGTGATAATTTGTTACGAGAAAATGAACTCGATGTAGACATAAATCCCTCAAAAAAGTTTGGTTAAAATTGATTACTACTTATATGCCGAACGGCTAAATGAAAACCCGTAACTTTTTTATGACTTTTATGAGTTAATTTTAGCGACGTTTAAATTCACCTACTATTAAGCAGGCTGTACGCTGTGCCACAATTTAGCTCTGCTGTTAATGACTATTGGCAAGGTTCGCGTTAATACCTGTAGCGCACTGTCTAAATTATTTAATTGGTAGACCCCAGACACCTTAATTGCTGCCAAACGACTATTTAACGAAATATAGGCATAATGGTAGCGATTGAGGTAAGCCAGTAGCTGATCTAATCGCATATTATCGGCAATTAATAAACCTTGTAGCCAAGCCATAGGTTGATAGGGCAGTTGTTTTTGCTGCCAAACATGTTGAGCCGTTAACTGCCATTGCTGACCTTTTTTTATCATTAAGCTGCTGTTTGAGTTAGTTAACAATGCTTGCCCATTAGCTATGGTTATTATGCAAGTATCATAATTACTGACCATAATTTTACAGGAAGAGTTGCTCGCTATAGTCAGTGTTTGCTCAGCAAACTGAATAATTAGCGGTGCCAATTGATTACCTGCCACGGTTGCACTGTCTAGCACCATTTCTCCATGCTCTAGGGTGATATTACGTGCCTGGGAGGTAAAGTTTATTGCAACTTGAGTTTGGCTATTGAGCGTTAAGTGCGCATCATCGCTTAACTTGTGCGCATTTATCTGACCGCGACCAGCCACCAGCGCTGCATCATTAAGCAGCCAACCTTGCTGCCATAATAAGCTTGCTGAGCCCATAGTAACGCCAGCTAAAGCAAAAAGTTTTAATGCTGAACGGCGAGAGAGATCATGCTGATTATTCAACATTGCTAAAGATTTATGCTCTTGTGGTATTGCAGTAAAGTCTTCATCAAGTGCTTGAATTCTTAGCCAAGCTTGTTCATGTAATTCATTTTCTTGTCGCCACTGCTGGCATAAACTCACTTGTTGTGCGCTTGCTTGATCGCTAAGCTTTACCCAATGTAATACTGCCTGTTCAATGATCTCTTGTGGAATATCATCTTGTTGAACCTTTGCTGACTTAGTCATTAAAAACGCATCCGATAACAATGGAGCATGGCCTGTGCCATATATTTTTCGACACTGCTTAAACTCATGGCCATTTGCTCTGCAATAGCAATATAGGTTAGGCCATCAAGTCGCGACATTAAAAACACTTGCCGAACTTTGGGCTTTAAGCCATCAAGCATCAAATCAATTTGCATCAGCGTTTGCAATAGGGTTAATTGTTGCTCGGGATCGCCCTGATACTCCTGTGGCAATTGTTGTATTTGTTCTCGATATCTTTGCTCTAATTTAGTACGCCGTAGGCCATCAATCATCAAACCTTGGGCAATACGGGTTAAATAAGCTCTGGGTTCAATTACTTCTTGCTTAACGGGCTTTTTTAACAAACGCTCAAAAGTATCTTGCGTTAAATCAGCCGCTTGGGCGTGACAAGATAGGCGTTTATTAAGCCACGAAAAAAGCCAACTGTGGTGTGCTTTATACCAAGCTAATAAGTACTGGTTTGCGGTGATATCTTTATGCTGATCGGTAATAACAGCTTCAATGACGGGATTCATATTTTAACTAAACATAAAATTGGCGCAGGTAACAAGGGGCAAAATAATGGCTACTATAGGCACAACTTTAGCGCGATAGGTTAATAACAATATCAGCGGTAACAAAGCTGCCGTTAAGGCAGCAAAAAAAGCTGCTGGGCCAATAGACCAACCATATAATTTGCCACTGATGTAAAAAGTTATGATTAAGAGCAACCAGGCTAGTGGCCTGAAAGAGCGTGATAAAAACTGCGGGAATTCTTTATCTGTTAATTGCTGACGGTGTTTTTCCATGGCCAGACAAAACAACACCATAGCCGAAAAACTTAAACATATAAGAAGTAACATTATAGTACTCTGCTATTGTCTTTGTTTAACACTAAGTCACTGCCTATATTGGTTTTAATTTCAGCTTGGTGTGTTTTAGTACTTCTTTTTTGTGATGTTTTGTTACGTTGTGATTTTTTAAACTTAAAGCCAGCAAAGGCAAAAGTCAGGCCAATTGCTAACATGGTTAAATCAAAACCAGCATAGAGCCAATCACCATGACTTAGGGTTATGCCTAAGTGTTTATTGGTAGTGAGTACATTGAGCACGGGCAGAGAAATAAATACCGCGGCAGCAAGGTGAAGCTGCTCTGACCAAGCTTTAGCTTTTACTCTATAGGCGGGATAGGTCAATAATAGCGCCCAACTGATGAACAGCAGATGGATTTCCCATTCAGCACGATTAGCCATATCTACTGGCAATAAACGGTTGGCATAAAAATAACAGGCGATTGCAATCGGTAAGCCGACAATAGTACCAATGTTTAACTGCTCGACTAGGCGGTAACCAAAATCAGCGCCGTTTGGTTTTTTCATTTGCTGTGACTTGCGTTTGCTTGTCCAAAGTACTAAACCTGAGGCTATCATTGCCGCACCGATCAAGCCGGTAAAAAAGTAAATCCAACGGACAATTGTTGTTGAAAATTGACCTTCATGTAAGGAAATAAAACCGTTGTGTATCATGCTTGATACTGTGTACTGACGCTCTGGTTCACTGATAATCTCGCCAGTGACACCATTAAAGACAATTTCATCACTGGGGTTATAAGTAATATCTGTGACGCTGCGACTAAACCTGATATTGGCATTTATGTCATTAGCCGCATAAATTTCAACCAATTCCAGGTTGTCATCAGGCCAAATGTTTTTAGTTTGTTCATACAGTGATGATAAGGACTGCATTTTGGCAGGAATATTGGCTGGAATAATCTCAGCAGAACTTGGATACACCTCATCAATTAACTCATTTAACTTTGGCTCATTTGTTTGAATACTCGTACTTAACACCATGTAAATAAATGGGAAGAATAGCAGCCCACTGTAAGTGATCATAAAATGAAAAGGCAAAGCAATAACACTTAATACGTTATGGCTATCTAACCAGCCTGTCAGGCCTTTTTTTGCTCTAAAGGTGAAAAAGTCACTAAATATTTTTTTATGAATGACCACACCCGTGATCACTGCTAGCAACATCAGCATGGTACAAAAACCAACAATCCAGTAGCTAATACGGGTCTCTAAATAATGGAGGCGATAGTGCATGCGATACAATGAACGTCCACCCCCTGTTGCTCGCGTGATAACTTGTTGACCAGTGTTAGCATCTATCACCTGTTTAATATATTTACCGCGGCTTTCTCCTTCTTTCGGAGCATGACGCCAACCTACTTGTAAATTGGCGTCTCGGCTACTCGGTAAAAATACATCCCATTCTTGCACGTCGCTAGCATAAATACTCATATATTGCTGCGCTTTATCAAGCAGCTCACTGTTACTGAGCTGATGATTTATTAATGGCCTTTCAGGCTCCATATAATGAGTGATTTCTTTATAAAAGTAGCCAGCCGAGCCAGTGATAAACATAAAAAACAATACCCAGCCTACCACTAAGCCAACCCAGGTATGAAACCACTTCATTGATTGCCTAAAAGTACCTTTCATTAGCTACTCACATCCGTAAACTGCATTAACAACCAAGTGCTTGTAAGTAATATGACATTGAATTTAAGTAAGCCTAACCATGCTTGACGAGCGCTTGTTACCGAAAATACCCACATCGCCGTACCAGCATAAATGAGGAACGTTAACATTATGCTAATATGAATAGCTTGATTTTTTTCAATAATATAAATTAACAGTTGGGCAATAAAAAGCGAGCTAGTCGTTGCTAAAGCATAGCCACCAAAAATAGCCGCTAACATCCGTGAAAATACAGACCAACGAGGGTTGGTAAAGTTGATTTTATGCAGTAAGGAAGACACTTTTCATTCCAAATTTATCATGCTTAGTGTAGTGCGTAGCAAGTAGACCTTGTAAAGTGTCTGCGATTAAATGCACAAGAAGCACTACTATAACAAATAAGATAATAGAAATCATTATCATTTGATGTTCAATGACTTTGATCAATAAATTTGCTCAGCCTTTTTTCCTACCCTATGATTTCTTCAATCAGATTAACTAAAAGTTGATGATCTTGCCCTGAGTTTAATAATAAAAATATAAATCGGAAGCAAAGCATGATTAAATATAAAGAATCCCTTTTTGTTTAATTGCTTAGTCACCCTTTATAACATGCTTAATTTTCTGCCTGCGCCACTTCTTATTGTTCTTGCCTTTAGCTTTTATGCTATTAATACCGTTTTTTGGTTAATCCCTATTTTGGTTTTTTCTTTATTTAAGGCTTTAATACCATTAGGTTTTTCACAAAAAATATTCAGTTATTTATTAGACTTAATGGCGAGTAATTGGGTGGCAGTGAACACTTTTAATCAAAAGTTATTTACAAAAATGAAGCTGAAAATAACTGGCTTGGAAGAGTTAAATGAAAAAGATTGGTACTTAGTGTTAGCTAATCATCAAAGCTGGGTAGACATTATTGTTTTACAACGAGCTTTACACGGTGAAACGCCATTTTTAAAGTTTTTTCTAAAAAAAGAATTACTCTATGTGCCTATTTTAGGCTTGGCTTGGTGGGCATTAGATTTCCCTTTCATGCAGCGTTATACGCAAGCTTTTTTGAAAAAAAATCCTCATTTACGTGGTAAAGATTTAGAAACTACCCGTAAAGCCTGCGCTAAGTTTAAACACAAACCCGTCAGTGTTATGAGTTTTATTGAAGGTACGCGTTTTACCCAGGCTAAGCATGACAAGCAAAACTCCCCTTTTAAGCACTTGCTTAAGCCTAAAGCGGGCGGTATTGCGTTTGTGCTTGATGCCATGGGTGGGCACTTAACTACGCTGGTTGACGTGACCATATATTATCCCGAAGGTATTCCGACTTTTGTTGATTTTCTTCGTGGCCGAGTAAAAAACGTCCATATAGAAATTCATACGCGAGCAATAGACAATGAGCTCAGTGGCGATTACATGAATGATCGTAATCATAAAATAGCTTTTCAAAAATGGTTAACGCAATTTTGGCATGAAAAAGATGCTAGGCTTGAAAAAATAATGCAAAGTTCAACAAGTAATACTTAAATGTAAGAGGCCGTTAAATGAATGAACTCATCACTACTTGGTTAATAGAGCAGGGCGTTAGTCATAATCACCTTGAATTAAGTGCGATAGGGGTTGGTTTAGCCATTATTTTATTACTTACTACGGTGAGTTATTTTTTTGTTAAATATCAAATCCTTAATCTAGCTCATAAGGTCATTGTTAAAACTAAAAACACTTGGGATGATGCGTTAATTGAGCATAAGGTGCTCACTCGTTCAACGTTATTGCTGCCTTTTCTTTTAGTGTTATTTTTAACACCACTTTTTTTTCCTAGTGAGCTTTTGCTTGCTGAGGTGCTGATTTTATTAGCAAAAGTTTTTTTAACTTTTCAAGTGGCGCGCGTTATTAGCGCAGTACTCAACATGAGTAAAAGCCTTTATCGCGAAACAGCTAAACAAAAATACTTACCACTTAATGCTATTATTCAAGTGATCAAATTAGCGGTATATATTGTGACCGCTATTATTATTATTTCATTGATTTTAGATCGCTCGCCAATATATTTACTCAGTGGTTTAGGGGCGTTAACCGCGGTGTTAATTTTAGTTTTTCAAGATACCATCAAAGGTTTAGTGGCGAGTATTCAAATTTCGGCTAATAAAATGGTGGTGGCGGGAGATTGGATTGAGTTACCTAAATATGGTGCTGATGGTGATGTTATCGAAATAGGGTTAAATACCGTTAAAGTTGAAAATTTTGATAAAACCATTACCACAGTACCCACTTATGCGTTGATCAGTGATTCATTTAAAAATTGGCGCAATATGTATCACACGGGTGCAAGGCGCATTAAACGTACTTTGATCATAGATATTGCCAGTATTGATTTTTATTCATTAGAAAAAGTAGATTTTTTAACGAATACTAACTTATTAAAAAGCTATTTAACGGATAAAAAACAGCAGCTTGATATTGAAAATACAGTACAAAACTCAGCTGATAACTTGAATAAAATAGATACTCGTCAGTTAACGAATATTGGTACATTTCGCGCTTATATTGACATGTACTTACATCAAAATCAGAATATCCGTAACGACTTAACCTGTATGGTAAGACAATTACCTGCGACGGCAAGTGGCTTACCATTAGAGTTATATTGCTTTGCCAACACAACCGACTGGGTTCAGTACGAGGCTATTCAAGCAGATCTTTTTGATCATCTTTTTGCCATAGCACCACAATTTGATTTAAGAGTGTTTCAGCACCCGACCGGATTTGATTGGCAAAACTCAGTTAAATAAGTGACTAGTAAAGAATAAAGAATAAAGAGTAAATAGTTGCGAAAAGAAGCGCTTCGACACTGGTAACTTTTACATCCCATCACTGTTTTCCCCGTCACTGATTACCTTTGCCTCATCACGCCTTCTTGCGTGGTAGAAGCAACCAATTCACCTTGGCGATTATATATTTGCCCGCGTACTAAGCCTCGACCATTACTTGCTGAAGGACTATCCATGCAATATAGCAACCAATCATCAAAGCGAAATGGTCGATGGAACCACATAGCATGGTCGACAGTTGCTACTTGAAAGTTGGGTTTAAAATGACTGGTGCCGTGTGGTAATAATGCCGTTAGTAAAAAGTGAAAGTCTGATGCATAGGCAAGCATACAGCTATGAATGCGTAAGTCATTCGGTAAATTGCCATTGGTTTTTAACCAACTTTGACTCTGTGAAGCAGTTTTTTCTGGCTTGAGCCAGTTATACTGCTGAACGGGACGAATCTCGATAGGTTTTTCAGCCAAGCATTTTTCCCGCATAGATTTGGGTAAAATATCTTGGTGTTCAACCATAAAATCACCATACGAACGTATGCCATCAGGAGGGGGGACATCAGGCATAGTGTCTTGGTGATCAAAGCCTTCTTCAGGTTGCTGAAAAGAAGCGGTCATATAAAAGATGGCTTTGCCATTTTGTATGGCTTGTACTCTACGCGTACTAAAACTAGCACCGTTGCGAAGATCTTCCACCTCATAAACGACAGGCTTTGAGGCATCACCAGCCCGTAAAAAATATGAATGAAGCGAATGCACAAAGCGATCGGCGCCAACAGTCTCTTGGGCGGCGGATAATGCTTGCCCCATGACTTGACCACCAAATAAAGCCCGAAAACCTAAATCTTGGCTTTGACCTCGGTAAATACCCTGCTCTATAACTTCTAATTTTAATAAAGCCAGTAGCTCATCTAAAACGACACTCATATATATTCTCTTAATTATTTATAGTTCTTTATGCTTCTTTATAGTTATGTAACTGTGCTCAACTATTATTAGTTCATAATAACAGCCTTTTTTATAATATAAATATTGATGTGGATAAAAAAGTAAGTTAAATTGCTCTATATGCGCTTAATTTTTAAACTAAGCGGTAATTTAAATGGATTTTTTACGTTTAAATATTAGAGGTTCAGCATGCAAGCAACAGCAGAAAGAGAAGTACTTTTAGAAAGGCGACAGCAAAACTTAGTGCCCGAAATGTTATGGGCTAAGCTGTCTTTAGCACAAAAGTTTGCTGCCAGTAGCTTGACACAATTTGGCTATGATTTAACTTACATCCGTAATTGTAAAGCTGGAAGTTTGGCGATATTATTATGTAATGATAATGCGGCAACTATTTCTAGTGAAGGTGAAATAGATACTTCACCTGATATTATTATTAGACGTTAGTTAAAGCTTCCCCTGGTCATAAAAATAAGCTTGGTTTTTATTCTTTATTGAAAGCCAGCTATTTAACTGCTTTCTTTACCTCTTCGTGCTTTATTAATAGTGATTCCACTAACGAAATGAAGCCAGTTAAGTTATTACTGCCCCATAACCGTTGAAGCTTGCTGTCTGTTTTAATGACTTTGCTGGTAAATTCATTGAATGCTTCAGAGTCTTGATTACTAAAACACTTCTTAATGATTTTCTGCATTTTCCCCTGGCCTGTTAAACACTCTCGAAAAATAATAGCATAATTACTGAACAGTGGTTTTAGCAACACTACATCACTTTTTTCGGATGATTGCTCTGTTTTGGCAATGAGTAGGTTGAATCGATTTTTGGCAAAATCTTCATGGCTACTCGCGAGTAACGCCATTGATTTTGATAACGCGACAGTCTCTTTTTGAGTATTACTTAGTTCGCGTTTTAATATGAGCAAATCACGTTGTAATTTTTCAGCTCGAAAATAAAAATAAACGCTAATAGCAACGAAAAGGGCAGTAATGAGTAATATAGCGTACATTTTTCACCTAAGGTTTGTGGGTATACTTATATTGATTTTACAGCGGCGCTTAATTGCGACAGGAAAATATAAGGGTCTATATCTTGAAAATCGGGACTTTCTACTGAATAAGAGAGTGTAACTGAAAACTCGCCCAAATTGGCAAAAAATCTTAATCGTAAGGCCTGTATTATTTTCTTCATCGTTAGGTTTGCTTCTTCTTTGCTTTGGTGAGGAAAAAAGAGTAAGTATTCACCATTATTAATTAGTCCTACCTGCTCAAATTCATTGGTGTATTCATTAATTAAACTTGCAATTCCAACACTCACTTCATTGACCACTTTTTGGTTAAACTTAAATGTTAATTCCTGCCAGTTACTAATTGAAATATAACCTAATGTTAGGACGTACGAGTATTTTTTTGCCATATTAAAATTAGTTTGATATAGCTGTTTTGTTTGAGCAGGGTTTGCTAACACATAACTCGGTTTTTCTTGGGCGTCATACTGGTATTTTGAGCGCTTTGTTCTGCGCCTTAACCAGATAATGCCTTGGCTAAATAATAATGCCACAACAATGAAGGCTAATAGAAAAATTATACTTTGTTGTTGCTGGTATTTAGTCGAAAATGTGCTTGTTAATTCACCTTGCTCCGCTAACTTTAATGCTAATTCTTTAGTTGCTGAACTATCAATAAGGTTTTGTTCTTGTACTTTACTCGCCCTGTCATTGATGTTGGCTGGCTTATTTCTAAGTAAAGCTTGGCTGTATTTTTTTTGCCAAAAATAAGCGCTATCATATAGACCTTTATCTAAATACATCTGAGCAAGTAATTGGTAAAAAATAATATAATGGCTATTTAAAGTAACGTTTTCAGCTATTTTCTCCGCTTCAGTTAAGTAATGTAAACTTGCTGGCAATTGTTTTGTTTCACGACTTATTTGCGCAAGGGAGATGAGTGTTTCTAGGTATGGTGTTGTTAAGTTGTGCTGATGAAATATTTTTTTAGCCTGCAATAATTCTGTTGTCGCCTGTGAGTATTGCTGTTGATATTGCAATGTTAAGGCTAAACCTTGTCCTGCATAAGCAGCATAGATAGGTACTGATTTTTTTTCTGCGTATCGTTTAGCTTCCCAATAAGCATTATAGGCATCGTTGTAGCGCTGTAAGTTAAAATAAGCATTACCGAGGTGGTAATATGTTTGGTTAACATTATCTAATCTATTGAGATTAAAACGAAGTTTCAATATTTTCAGTTGTACTGCGAGAGCGGTTTCAAATTCACCTAAGTGGTAATAAGCATTAGCTAAAATAGATAACAGAGAAATATGTTCATTAAAAGAAGGGTTTTGCTTAATAATGTTTTGAACTTGTTGCATATCTTCTAGCGCTTTACCATGTTGTGATAGCATGGCATAAGCCGCACTTCTATAACTTAGCGCAAACAATAAATATTTAGCATTGCCTTTAGTTATGGGTGATTTTATTGTTTGTTCAGTAACGGTAAGCAGCTTTTTATAGTGTTTTTTTGCGGTGAAAATTTTTGCTAACCCTACCTGTAAACAAAGGTAGGCTTTTTGATTGGGATTGGTTAATTTCAAGCCATCTTGGGAAAATTGCAAAGCGGTTTCTAACTCTCCCTTGTTCATAGCAATGTCAACGAGCAATATATATGTTTTGGCAATAATTTCGCTAGGGTACTTGTTTTGGTGAGGAATTATTTTATTACTTAGGGAGATCACCTCTTCAGCGCGTAAACTTTCAGAATTTTGCTGGAATAAGCGCTCTACTTGCTTGATGAGCTGCTCTTGCATCGCTAAAGTATTTTCACTTGCGAGGGCAGTGAAGCTACTAAAAACACTAAAGTTAAAGGAAATAGCAATTAAAATTTTAAATAAATAAAATATTTTTTTTATCGTGAGCATCAATAAAAACACAGCTTTGGCTAGAATCTAAGTATTACTTTAACGTGATTGTTGGCCACTTGTTAGTTTTTTTTGTTTACAATCTTAAATCATGATCTATAATGACCTTGAGCTGCTAAAGCTCGACAAGGGCAAATCTAACGAAAGTTAGAGACGCAAAGTTACCGGTCTAACGGGAAACCTATGACAGCGGGACTGCCAAATTTAGATGTAGTG
>MAAC01013218.1_pt1 | contig 17123 bp, 12 predicted proteins | sample 1115981 | NCBI WGS metagenome assembly MAAC01 (sample SAMN04961126, study PRJNA320927) | seawater metagenome | isolation source: sample BD02T64 sea water enriched with oil for 64 days | place: USA:Gulf of Mexico | collected 2013-07-27 | reverse complement strand
TGTATCAGATCGTGATCGGATATGGTGTTCCAGTTGGGCATCATCCGGCTCGCCCTTGATAAACAGTTCTTTGTGAATGTATTCGGCAACAGGAGGAGCGGCCATTATTTTTCGGGACAAACGCGCGCCTTGTTTCAAAACCTCCAAATCGTCTGGATGCGACAGAAACTGAGGATCTATTTTTGGCGGTGCCATTGGATCGTTGGATATCAGCCCTACAGATCCGCGTGATTTAGGGCGCAGTACGCAAACATGGCAGCTAAATCCATGACCCATATGCAGCTTGCGGGCATGATCATCGACGATTGAAATCACAAAATGAAGCTGAATGTCTGGGCGATCCAAATCCGGAGTCGTCTTTAGAAACGCAGCTCCCTCGGCAAATGGCGTGGCGATCATACCGGAGCCCGTCTTGCGCCACTTGTTGATGTGCTTCAGCAGTCTGAGACCGCCGGGCAGCGAGATACCAAAATTGTCTCGGTCTTTGGCCTTATAGGAAAGAGTAAAATCCAGATGGTCCTGCAGGTTCTGACCCACACCGGGGCGGTCGGCGACCACCTCAATACCATGTTCTGCCAGGTGTGCCGCCGGGCCAATACCCGAGAGCATCAGCAGTTTCGGCGAGTTCAGCGAGGAGGCAGCGAGGATCACTTCGCGTTTGGCAGAGATCACCTCAACCTTGCCCTTGCGCTTGATTTCAACACCAGTGGCACGACCGTCTTTGATCACCACTTTGCGCGCCAGACCCCGGATCAGGGTGCAATTGTCCCGTTTCAGAGCCGGTTTCAGATAGGCGGTGGCCGCTGACCAGCGCCGGCCCTGATAGACCGTTTGCTCCATCGGGCCGAAACCCTCTTGCTGTTCGCCGTTGTAATCATCGGTGACCGGATAACCCGCCTGTTCGCCGGATTTGACAAAAGCGGCGTGCAGCGGGTTGTTGCGCGGGCCCCGGGTGATATGCAGCGGGCCGGATTTGCCGCGCCAGTCAGGGTCGCCGCCCTGGCCGCTTTCATGCCAGCTTTCCTGGCGTTTGAAATAGGGCAGCACATCGGCATAGGACCAGCCATCGGCCCCCTGCTCGGCCCAGTGGTCATAGTCGCGGGCATGGCCACGCACATAAACCATGCCGTTGATCGAGGAGGAGCCGCCGACCACTTTGCCGCGCGGCACCACCAGTTCGCGGTCGCCGAGATGCTCTTCGGGTTCCGATTTCAGCCCCCAGTCATAAAGTGACATATTCATCGGATAGCTGAGCGCGGCGGGCATCTGGATGAAAGGACCAGCATCGGTGCCGCCATATTCGATGACGATGACAGAATGGCCCGCCTCAGAGAGACGGTAGGCCATGGCGCAGCCGGCAGAGCCGGCGCCGACGATTACAAAATCTGCTTCCATATCTTCCTCAGAACGCGGCTTCGACGGGGGTCATGCCCACGTAGACGGTTTTCAGTTCAGACCAGTGGTTGATCGCCACCTGGCCGTTTTCGCGTCCGACGCCGGACATTTTGGAGCCACCAAAGGGCGTTTCAACCGGGGTCAGGTTGTACTGGTTGATCCAGGTCGAGCCGGCTTCGAGCTTGCCGACAACGCGGTGGCCCCGGGTCAGGTCGCGGGTGAAGACACCAGCGGCGAGGCCAAATTCGGTGTCATTGGCGCGGGCGATCACTTCGTCTTCATCGGTGAAATCGAGCACCGACATCAGCGGACCAAAGACTTCTTCGCGGGCGATGCTCATGTCATCCGTCACATCGGCAAACACCGCAGGCGTGATGTAGTTGCCTGGGCGGTCGACCCGGTCGCCGCCACAGATCAGGCGGGCGCCTTCGGCTTTGCCGGCGGCGATGTATTTCTCGGTGATCTCAAGCTGACGTGCGTTGATCATCGGGCCGAAATTGGTGGCCTCATCCATCGGATCGCCGATCACCGCGCCCTGCATGCGTTCTGCCAGACGTGTCAGAAACGCCTCTTTGATATCGGCATGCACGAACACCCGGGTGCCGTTGGAGCAGACCTGGCCGGAGGAGTAGAAGTTGGCGTTGATGGCGCCGGAAATGGCGTCTTCCAGGTTGGCGTCTTCAAAGATGATCAGCGGGGATTTGCCGCCCAACTCCATGGTGACATGTTTCATTGTATCGGCCGCCGCCGCGTAGACTTTGCGTCCGGTGGGCACCGATCCGGTGAGCGAGACTTTGGCGACGCGCGCATCAGTCACCAGGCTGGCACCGACATCACCGAGCCCCTGGATGACGTTGAACACACCCGCTGGCAGACCGGCTTCAGCCAGCAGTTCCGCGATGCGCATGACAACGCTGGGGGTTTTCTCGGATGGTTTCAGGATGAACGTATTGCCGCAGGCAATGGCCACAGGGTACATCCACAATGGCACCATGGCCGGAAAGTTGAACGGTGTGATACCGGCAACGACACCCACAGGCTGGCGCACCGAGAAACAGTCAACATTTCTGGCAACGGCCTCAGAGTATTCACCTTTGATCAGCTGCGGAATGCCACAGGCAAATTCCACCACTTCGATACCGCGGGCGATTTCGCCTTTGGCGTCCGGCAGCGTCTTGCCGTGTTCAGCCGACAGCAGTGCCGCCAGTTCATCCATGTGTTTCTTCAGCAGGTCGCGGAAGTTGAACAGCACCATGGCGCGTTTCGCAGGTGGGGTCGCGGACCAGCCTGGCAGCGCGTCGGCTGCGGTTTGAACCACCGCATCAACGTCGGCTTTTGAGGCCAGCGTGACCATACCAATAACACCGCCGGTTGCCGGGTTGATGATGTCCGAGACGCGGCTGGTGGTGCCAGGCCAGGATTCATTAGACACAAAGTGACCGATAGAGTTCATTGAACTTCTCCATTCGATTAAGATTAGTGGGGGGGAGCGGGGCCGCAGCCCCGCTGGTCAGAAGGCCGTGCCGCGTAGTCGCTCAGAGCGGCGCCGCAGGATTTCGAGCGCCACCAGCAACGTGACCGATATCAGGATCAGCAACGTCGCGACGGCAAGGATGGTCGGGTTGATCTGTTCGCGCAGCCCCGAGAACATCTGGCGCGGGATCGTGCGCTGTTCGGGGCCGGCAAGGAACAGCACCACCACCACCTCATCAAAGGAGGTAACGAAGGCGAACAGCCCGCCCGAGATCACCCCCGGCCGGATCAGCGGAATGACAACGTCCCAGAACACTTTGAGCGGCGAGGCGCCCATGCTGATGCCGGCGTTGTACAGCGAGCGGTCAAATCCACTCAGTGTCGCGGTCACGGTGATGATCACGAAGGGCATGCCAAGGGCAGCGTGCGCGATGACCAGACCGGTAAAGCTGCCGACAAGATTGAAGCGCGAGTAGAAAAAGAACATCCCGGCGGCGACGATGATCAGGGGCACAATCATCGGTGACAGCAGCAGTGCGGTGATAAGCCGCTTGAATGGCATCACCGGCGACGAAAGCCCGACAGCCGCGATGGTGCCCAGAATGGTCGAGAGCGTTGCCGCCATGGTGCCGATCAGAAAGCTGTTCCTGATCGACAGCAGCCACTTTTGATCGCTAAAGATCGCCGCGTACCAGCGGGTTGAATAGGCCTCCGGGTCGAGCGCAATCATGCCTTCCGTGAAGGAAAAATAGGGCTCGGCGTTGAACGACAGCGGCACGATGATGAGGATTGGCAACATCAGGAAAGCGAGCACCGCGAAGGCGGTCCACTTCAGCGCGTAATGGCCGAAGATATGCCAGAAGGTGAAATAAGCAGGCAGGTGTTTCATGGTCATTATCCCAGCTTAATGTTGCTTGCGCCGACGAAGCGGTCATAAACCCAGTACAGCACCAGAATGATCGCCAGCAGCAGGGAGCCAAGCGCGGCGGCGAGTTCCCAGTTGTTGGACTGCTGCATATGGAAGGCGATGATGTTCGAGATCATCTGGCCATCGGTGCCCCCGACCAGCGCCGGCGTGATGTAATATCCGACCGAAATGATGAACACGAGCAGCGCGCCGGCACTCAGCCCCGGCAGGGTCATCGGCAGGTAGATTTTCAGGAAGGCGGGGATCGGCCTGTCGCCCATCGACATGGCCGCACGCATGTAGCTCGGATCGATGCCCTTCATCACGCTGTAGAGCGGCAGGATCATGAACGGCAACAGAATATGTGTCATCGCCAGAACCGTCGAAAACTGGGTGTAGAGCATGTCAAAAGGAGAACTGGTCACCCCGACGCCCATCAGGAAAGAGTTCACCACCCCATTGGTCTGCAAAAGCGCGATCCAGGCGGTGGTGCGCACCAGAAGCGAGGTCCAGAATGGCAGCAACACGAAGACCATCAACATATTCGCGGTTTTTGTCGGTGCGTTGGCCAGGTAATAAGCCAGCGGATATCCCGCGATGAAAGTCAGTATCGTGATAATGAACGCGACGCGCAGGGTCTTGGTGTAGAGCGTGACATAGATCTTTGCGCCGTCGCGGGCCTGAATGCCGCCCTCTTCGGATGCTTCTAGATCCAGTGCGGTCAGGTAGTAGTTCGGGGTGTAGACCGAGCCGGTTTTGGCGATGGCTTTCCAGATTTCAGGATCGCCCCAGCGCGCATTAGCCTGCAACAGCAGCGCGCGCCCCTGTTGCTGCAGATCGGCATCTTCAACACGGCGCATGCTGCGCGCGGTGGACTTGATGACGCTGGAGCTGCCGGGGAAAACACGGTTGACCTGTTCCGCCAGCTTGCCGGAGCTGCGCTCGTTCGCCAGACGTTTGAGATCTGCTGCGAAAACGGCCTGAGCGGCGTCGGAGGGCAATGCGTTCCCGTCCCACTCCGCAAGTTGTTCAAGCGTTTCTGGGATCAGGTTTGCAACGGTCGGGTTGTAAAAACTGCGCACCAGCATCGTTGCGATCGGTGCCACAAAAGCGAAAAGGAGGAACAGCAGCAGCGGCGCGACGAACAGAAAGGCGCTGAGTTTGCGGCGGCGCAACTCGCGGCGGGCGAGAACGACGTCGGCGGCGGAGAGTGTATTGTCTGTCATGTCAGCCATCCGGTTGGATATTTCTTGGTGGTCGCGCGCTGCCAAAGCAGCGCACGACCTGGGGTGGGTGAGATCACTTCAGCAGCCATTCGTTGAACCGCTCGCCCAGCGACTCGCCGTAATCGGCCCAGAAGATACCGTCGGCTTTCAGGCCTTCGTCGATATGCGCGGTCGGCAGGTCGTTGTTGACTGACGGGTCGACATATGGGGCCGAAGAGATGCGGGTCGGGCCGTAGGCCACGTCTGCCATACCCGACAGCGGCTTTGAGCCGGTCGCGTAGGAAATGAACTCCAGCGCCGTTTCTTTCTCAGGGCTGCCAGCGACGACGGCCCAGACATCGAGATCGTAGACATTGCTGTCCCAGACGATCTCGAAGGGTTTGTTGTCGTCTTTGATCGCCGAGAAGATACGCCCGTTGGCGGATTGTACCATCGCCGCGCCGCCATCATTCAGCAGCTGTGGCGCCTGGCTCCAGCTGTCAAACCAGACGATGTCGTCCTTGATCGTGTCCAGCTTGGCCAGAGCACGGGCCTGGCCAGCATCGGTCGCGAGCACGTTATAAACTTCGTCCCGCGCCACGCCATCGGCGATCAGCGCCCATTCCAGGTTCACCTGCGGCCGTTTGCGCAGCGCGCGTTTGCCAGGGAAGTTCCCGGTGTCGAAGAAATCAGCAATGGTGGACGGCTGTGGGCCGTCGGCAGCCCCATTATAGGCATAGACGATCGACCAGACGATCACACCAACGCCGCATTCGCTGGCCAGCGCGTCCGGGATAAAGTCATCTTTGGCCGCGACGCCGTCATCACCAGCCGGCAGCATATCCTGAGGAATAACTTCGAGCAGACCTTCGGAACAGGCGCGTTCCAGGTCAATCACTTCGATGTCGACCACGTCCCACAGGATGTTGCCAGCCTCGACTTGCGCTTTGATCTCGGCAATGCCGCCGGAATAGTCTTCGAACAGAATTTCAGTGCCGGATTCAGCGACATAAGGGTCGATCATGTGGGTCTTCTGGGCTGCGCCATACGCGCCGCCAAAAGACACAACGGTCAGGCTTTCGGCTTGTGCCTGCCCCAGTGACGCCATCAGCAGCGCAGCGGTTCCGGCAAGCAGTTTGGATGTGGTCTTCATAGTAGTCCTCCGGTTGATTTATGGATCTGCACCGGGTCTGCCGCCCGGTTTAAACAGATTTATTGCGTCGTTCAGGTCGGGAACGCGATGCAATCTTTGGTAAGCCAGACAAGCGTACCTTCGTCGCCTTCTTTGAAGTCAGGCGCAGCCAGGTCGTTGAGAACTTTGATGTTAATCTCGGTTCCGTTGGCAAATTTGAAGTAGTAGCGGATGAAGTCGCCGACGTAATAATGGGTCACGTGCTCGGCTTTGACCTCATTGTCATACGCGTGGCTGGTGGGCTGGATGAACAGCTTTTCCGGACGCACCGAAATCACGCACTCGCCGCCTTCGCGCAGCCCTTCAGACGCAACAGCAGTGATCGTTGCCCCACCGGACACAGCTATGGTTGCCTGATCCTGCGCGATTTTTAAGACCTTGCCCGGGATGAAATTGTTCTCGCCGATGAAGTCCGCCACGAAAGCGTTGGCTGGCCGCTCATACAGCTCGGCCGGGGCGGCGCATTGCTGCACAACACCGTCATTGAACACCGCGATCCGTGAAGACATCGAAAGCGCCTCGGTCTGGTCATGGGTCACGTAGATCACCGTAAAACCAAGCTTTTGGTGCAGGCGGGTGATTTCATATTGCATCTGCTCGCGCAGCTTCTTGTCCAGCGCGCCAAGCGGCTCATCCATCAGGATCAGCGTGGGTTCAAAGATCAGCGCACGTGCCAGGGCCACCCGCTGGCGTTGTCCGCCCGACAGCTGACCGGGATAGCGGCCACCAAAATCGCCCATTTCGATCAGGTTCAGGTATTCGTTCACCCGCTCCTTCACATCTGCTTTCGGCATTTTGCGGACCTGCAGCGGATAAGCGAGGTTTTCGGCGATGGTCATGTGTGGGAACAGCGCGTAGTTCTGAAACACCATGCCGATGTTGCGTTTGTAAGGTGCAGTCCTGGTCACCGACTGGCCCGCGATGCTGATATCGCCGCCGGTGACGCCTTCAAACCCTGCCAGCATCATCAGAACGGTACTTTTGCCGGAACCGGACGGACCAAGCAGGGTGATGAATTCGCCTTTTTCAACATCGAGGCTGAAATCTTTCACGACCAGTGATTTCTGGTCATAGCTTTTCTTTACGTTGTTAAACTTCAGAAACACTTCGCTTGTGTCTGATGGCATTCCGGTGATCTCCCCATCACAGCGCTGGCATTGCCCAGCTGTGGCCGCTTGCCGGCCCGTTTTACCGGGCGCTCTGCGGCGTGTATTTGTTCTGCTGCCCCTGAGTAGCGGCAGAATATACGGGGGGTACAGATACAGATCTGCTGGAAGTATAGGTACAGATCAGAGCGCGTCGATCACCTTGCGCAGGATTCGCAAACCAGGTTCAATCCGGACCGTTTGCACGGCGGAAAAGCCAACCCGGAAGCTGAAATTGTCGGTGTTTGTGTCGAAAAAACAAGGGGCTACGGACTCAATGACCAGACCTGCATTCAGTGCATTTCGTACGATGTCAGAGGCGGGCCATCGCTTTGCCGGATCTGTCAGCATGAAGTTTGTACCGCCGACTTCGCCCTGGATACCGAAGTCAGAAAAATCACTTTGAAGGATCCGGTTGGCGATAGTCCAGCGCCGCTCGTAGGCCCCGTGAAGGCGTGAGCACAGCGCATCATAGTGGCCGAATCGAAGGAACAAAGCCGCCGCGTGTTGCAGCACCAGAGGGGGGTGGCGGATCATCATGCCGCGCAGCGCGCGCAGTTCCGTCACCAGATCCGGGGGCGCGACCAGAAACCCCAGTCTCAGCCCGGGCGCCAGGCTTTTTGACAAGCTGCTGATATAGACCACACGGCCGGTCCGGTTCGACTGGTAGAGCGGCAAGGGCGGATTGACGCGGAAATCAACGTCACTCTCGTAATCGTCTTCGATGATCAGGAGGTCCTGTTTTTCGGCGACTTCCAGCAGGCTGGCGCGGCGGGTAGGGGACAGCGAAACCGTGGTCGGGAATTGCCGGTTCGGCGTCAGATAAACCAGGTCGCAGCCCTCCAGGCGCTCATCGACAATGAGACCTTCCTCATCCACAGGGATGAACCGCACTTCGTCGAACAACTGCTCAAAGATATTACGTGCATCCGGGTAGCCGGGGTCTTCCATTGCAACAACCCGGCCAGGACCGCGCAACAGCGACGCGATCAGATAGAGGGCCTGCTGCGCCCCCACCGTGACCAGCACGTTTTCGCTGTCGGCGGTGATGCCGCGCCGGGGCAAAAGCCGGTGGCAGATCTGATCAAGCAACTCCTGTGAGTCCCAATACTGGTTGTCGCCGGACCAGATGCCGAGATCGCGCCGGTTCATCGCCATCCGGGTGCATTCCCGCCACTCAGTGATCGGAAAACGCTGGATGTCGATCTGGTTGCAAACGAAGGGGTATTCATAATCCTGCCAGTTGGGCGGCCGCAGGATGTAACTGAATTTTGACGGCAACCGGTGCGGTGTGATGCGCGCGACAAAGTTGGCCTGGGGCGGTGCCTCCGTTTGAGCAGGATCGGCAACCCGTTTAAGTGGAATGCGCAGGTCGTCACAAATAAAATAACCTGATCTGGCGCGCGCCTCGATCAGATTATCGTCGCAGAGTCTGGAGTAGGCGCCAAGAACCGTGTTGACCGAGATATTCAGCTCGCCGGCCAGTTTCCGGCAGGACGGCAACCGCGTTCCGGACCTGAGCGCACCGGTCGTAATCAGCCTTGCGATCTCGGATTGCACCTGATCGCGCAGCCCCACATCGAGGCTGCGATCGAGTTCTATAAGTTGTGCGGCGAGGTTGGCGGGAGAGGTGGGCTTATTGCCGGAATCAGTCATGCGCTCTAGTGTCTGGCTTTTCACGCCATATGCAAGGGGTGCCAATTTCTCAGGAAAACAAGGTGCAATCGGACCGGACAGGGCCCGCACACATGCGTCTTGTTCCATGCGGGCCGCCTGTCCGCAACGACGCTGCAGCCACGCAAAAAGCTATAATCAGAGCCTGTTTTCAACAATCGTAACGGCTGACGCGGCGCAGGTTATTGGCATGCGCCCGCCTGTTCCTGCCTGCCAGCGGGTGACCGCATGCGCGTTTTCCGGAACGAGTCGCGCCGCGGCAATAAATACTGTCTGTCATAATCCGTGCGATGAATTTTACAGCCTGGGCCATCGAAACAATGTGGCCATCAATAGCAGGCTTGCGCACTGGACCGGTGCGGGAGAGTACCGTCATTGCAGAGCGGTTGCGCCAGATCCCCGTCTCTGCTGCGACGGGATCTCATGCGGGAAACACGCTGCGTTTGCGTCTCAGAAGTTGATCGCTGCGGCAGCGGTCTGCGCCCGAGTCCCCTTGCTCTGCGGACGGAACACCGCTCAGATGGACGTCCACGAGCGCGTTTGATGCGCAAAATCCTGCCCCGTCAGAGCCAGTAAATTGACCGGCGCCGGTTGATCATCCTGAGGTGAGTTTGCCTCTCAGCACAATTCCCTCGCAGCTCTGACAAATGAAATGATTGGCTCCGTCCAGGCTGCAGGTGCCCGGCACATATCGTGATTACAGCACCACTTCAAAACTGGTATTGACAATGCTACTTTGAAGTAGCATTTAATATGCATCTTCGGAATCACCCCTGACAGAGGGCCAGAAAATTCCGCGGAATACGTGATCTGCATGAAGGAAATGGTCAATGGAACACTCAGCTATCTCACGCCGCAACCTGGTAAAGCTTGCCGGTCTGGGCGCGGTTGCATCGACAACGGCAGCGCTTGCGGGCGGCGCACAGGCGCAGCAGCAGACCGCCGCTGCGGGAACACCAGTGGACCCCGGCGAGGCCACAACCCATAAATTTGACATGACGATCGAAGAGACCCGCCTGAGCGTGGCGCGGGGTTTTGACACCAATGTCTGGGCCTATAACGGTCAGGTCCCCGGCCCGCTGATCCGGGTGCGCCAGGGCGATACCATTGAAGCCAATGTCACCAACAATACCACCGGCACCCATACCATCCACTGGCACGGCATCCACCAGAAAGGCACCTGGCGCAATGACGGCGCCCCGGGGATCAACGGGCTGGCGATTGATTCAGGCGGCGCCAGCGAGACCTACCGCTTCACCGCAAACCGTCCGGGCAGCCTTTGGTATCACTGCCATGTGGAAGTGCCCAACCATGTTGGCGTGCGGGGCATGTGGGGGCCGTTGATTGTCGATCCGATTGAACCGCTGGCGGTCGAAAAAGAAGTGACCAAGGACGCGATCCTGATGTTCTCGGGATGGAACAGCGAAGTTGCCGATGACTTTTTCGCCAAGGAAGACCCCACCGGCGGGCTGAATTATTTTTCGATCAACGGCAAATCCTTCCCCTACAACCAGCCGATCCGGGTGCGCGAGGGCGACGTGCTGCGGTTGCGGCTTTTTGCGGTCAGCGTGCCGGTGTCCTTCCACCTTCATGGCCACGATATGCTGGTGACCCACCGCGACGGGCTGCCGGTGCCGGCGCCTTATTACGCCGATACCGTGCATGTGGCGATGGGGCAGCGGGTCGATGTGATTGTGCGCATGGACAATCCCGGACGCTGGCCAGCCCATGACCACGATGACGGCCACCTCAGCAATAACGGCAATGCGCCGGGAGGCCTGTTCACCGTGGTTGAATATGAGGAAGTCGGCCGCGACGACCCCTGGTATCTCTGGGCTCGTAAAAAATATGACCCCGATTTCTACTTCGTTGAAAGCATGAAACGCGGTCACGGACTCATCACCCAGTCGGGCTTCAGAGCCGCGAAACTGGAAAAGTAACAGCCCCTCCCAAGAAAGTAGAACTGATATGAAACTTCGTAATAAATTGCCCGTCCCGGCGCTGGTGGCGCTGCAACTGACACTGAGCCCGCTGGCGCTGGGCGTGAGCGGCATGGCCTATGCCCAGGCGATTGTACCGTTTGAAGTCCGCGCGCTGGACCGCGGCACTGATGGTGCGGTCAAAGTGTTTGAACCGGCGGTGATCCGGATCCAGCCGGGTGAGACCGTAGATTTTGTGGCCTGGGATTTTGGTCACGATCTGATTGCGGTCGACGGTTTGCTGCCTGCCGGTGCGCCCGGGTTCAAGGGCTATAAAAACGCCGATACTTCGGTGAGTTTTGACAGCGAAGGGGTCTATGTCTACCAGTGCGCCGCCCATAAAGCGGTGGGCATGGTTGGCCTTGTTGTTGTCGGCGACCCCAAGGTGAATCTGGACGCCGTTCTGGCCAGCTATCAGAGCAACACAGCGCTGTCTGAGCCGGGCATTACACGGGTAGGCGTACTGCTGGACAGTCTCGGGTCCGACTAAATCCCACACTCTCACATCATCAATTCTGAACACCCACTCACTGAGAAACACTCAAGGAGACATCCGATGTCTGACACAAATACGATTTCCACCAACCGGCGCAAATTTGTTCAAATGGCAGGGCTCGGGCTTGCGGCCTCTGGCGCAACAGCACTGGTCAGCACAGCCAAAGCACATGCGGCAGTGCCAAAGCCGCCCGTGGTTGAGGGCAGTTTTGCCGGCGCAACCATCACCCCGGACCTGGTTGTGGCCGACCCTTCGGTGCTGCCGGCACCGGTGACCTGGAACAGCCCGCGCACCCACAATATCGAACTGGTGTCCAAACGGGTGGTGTCGGAAATTCTGCCCGGCGTGACCCATTCCTTCATGACCTTCAACGGCCAGGTGCCGGCGCCGATGATCCGGGCGCGTCAGGGCGATACGCTCAATATCACCGTCACCAACCCGGCGGAAAATGAGGCGTCCCATTCGATCGACCTGCACGCTGTTTATGGCACCGGCGGTGGCGGCGCCTTTACCGAAGTCGCGCCCGGCGAATCCAAAAGCTTCAGCTTCAAAGCCCTGTTCCCCGGCGCTTTCATCTATCACTGCGGTGTCAGCAATATGGATGAGCACATCAGCCGCGGCATGTTCGGCATGATCGTGATTGAGCCCGAAGAAGGCCTGCCCGAGGTGGACCGTGAATTCTATCTCGGCCAGCACGAGCTTTACACCAAAGAAGGCTTTGGCCAGCCCGGTGAGGCGACATTCAACGGCCGCGGCATGGCGGCAGAAAACCCCACCTATGTGATGTTCAACGGTGCGGTGGCCCCGTTTGTGGCGAGCCGCTTTGGCACTATGAAAGCCGAAGTTGGCGAAACCGTGCGTGTCTTCCTCGTCTCCGGCGGGCCGAACAAAACCTCCAGCTTCCACCCGGTGGGCAACATCTGGTCCCGCGCCTGGCCCCAGGGCGGTCTGGCCAATGCGCCGCTGCAATATATCCAGACCTGGCCGGTGTCGCCGGGGTCCGCCTTTGTCGGTGATATGAAACTGCCGGTGCCAGGCCTCGTGACCCTTGTCGATCACGCGCTGTCACGGGTCACCGCCAAAGGCAACGCTGCTCAGATCGAAGTGATCGGCGAGGAACAGCCTGAGATCCTCGACACAGGCAAATAAAGCCCGCTGCGAAAACAAAGGCCGCCGGAGATACTCTGGCGGCCTATTTTATTCGTCAACGCCACGGTGGTCAGACTTCGGGCAGGTTCAACATCCTTGCCAGGGCATTTTTCGGTCGCACCAGGTCGGCCAGGGTATATTTGCCCAGCACATCCAGAAAGGCGTTCATCGCCTCGGCCAGCACGCCGGTCAGCACACAATTCCCCACCAGCGGGCAAGTGGACAAACCGCATTCGAAACACTCAACGATCCTGAAATCGGGCTCTGATTTCTGGATGACTTTGCGCAGCGAGATGTCTTCCGGTGCTCTGGCCAGCAATATGCCACCAGTTTTCCCGCGCGACGTTTCCAACAGACCCTCGCGGGCCAGGTCCTGCACGATTTTCATCACATGGTTTCTGGAGATGCCGTAGCTCTCACAAATCCCCTTCATCGTCGCCTTTTCGCCATTCTTCAGGCTGACATACATCAGCACGCGCAACGTGTAATCAGTGTAGGTGGTCAAACGCAATTCCAGTGCCTCCGCAGCAACAAATGAACGATCCGAGAAATATAAGTAGCATACTCCATCCTTGTTCACCTAAACAATCTGTTCTGATCCCGGAGCGGCAAAAAAGGCGCGCGTCCCTGGGCCTGTCACATCTAAGGAGATTATCATTCAAGAGGTGTTTCGCGCGAGGCCATTACGCTGCCGCAAATAACACTCAGGGCAGAATCGGCCCATCGGGAAATGGCCACGGCAAAGAAGTCGCAATCATTGTAGATATTCACGGCCTCGCGAGACACCTGCTATTCAGTCCCGACATTAGGGGTCGGCTAATTGGAAGGTATCAGTGTGCTACGCCTCTCGATAATCGCTAAGCACTTTTGAATGATGCCGGATGTTTGCGCCTTACTCAGCCTGGTGCCAGCGCTAGCAGGTCCGATACAAGCGTCCATAAAATGTCCGTGTCCAGCGCAGTTTTTGCTGGTTTTGTGTCTGTAGCGTCGAGCTGCTTCCGCCCATCCAGCCGGGATTGATGTCGCGATGCGCCGAATTCGGCCATTCTAAGTCCACTTCCGACTGGCAGAATTAAGTCCGCACAGCGTCCGTTCATTCAGGCTGCAGCGAACGGTTGATTTGAGCCCAATGTGTCCGATGTTGCTGCTGCAGATATTTGTCAGTATGGGCGGCGAACATGCGTAATTGGGCTGCCTCTGTTCTGAGGTCGAGCTCCCGACAGGATCACAGGATAGCTGTGAACAGCGGTGCCATCAGAGAGCCAAAACAGACTGCGGAGAGAAGCGTGACCCGGATGAGCGACAATGACCCGGAAGAAAGAAGGAAAACGAGCGTGACCCAAACACCCAATTAGAGAAGCAGTCCGTCGCCGCCACGCAAAATCCGCTGCCGGCCGTTTCCTTTTGTCCGGTAACAGTGCTGGCAGGCACAATTGGAGCGGCGCAGGTAGAGCGGTGACGGCTGCCTGTTTCTTGAAATGCGTTTTCCAGTGCGCCCCAATCTCACGGCCACAATTGCAGAATGGCGATCCTTGACGATTGACACGAAAACTTCCAATGTAAATACAATTATTTGCGCGCGTCAAAGTGCCTGCCCGGCAAGATTTGCGCGCGCATCCGCTGGCAGGCGACCGGCATTCAACATTTTAGTTCGAGGTCGAGAAATGGGCGAAGACAAAATTAAGAATATGGAAGAGTTCGCGGCCAGGAGCGGTGTCTCGCGGCCGACAGTTTCTAAATATTTCAACGATCCGAACAGCGTTCGAAAATCGACAAGAATTCGCATCGAAGCGGCGCTGGAGCGCTACGACTATCGTCCAAATGTCTATGCCATCAACCAAAACCGACGGTTGACCAAGAATATCGGAATCGTGGTACCTTTCGTGGCCGATCCGTTTTTCGCTGAACTCGCCCGCAATATCGAACAGCGCTTTATTGCGGCTGGATTTTCCCCGACAACATTCAGTTCACATGGCAGCCCTCAGCATGAGAATGAAATTCTCGACACACTTCGCTCAATTCGTCCGGCGGGCGTTTTGATGGCGCCGCTGGGGCGGGCGTCTGACCGCAGCAGTATCGAGAAGTTCTGTGATGACGTGCCCACTGTGCTTTTTGACAGCAATATTGAAGGGGTTGGTGAAGCATTTGTAGGTTCAAACAATATGCAATTCGTTCAGTTGAGCGTTGAATACCTGTGCCGTACGGGTGAACCACCGATATTCCTGGAAATGTCGCCCGTGAACCCCAACGCCAACAAGCGCCGAAACGCGTTTATCCAGACGATGGAGCGATTGGGATTTGAACCACATATTGTGCGCGTCGACGGCGAAGGCTGGGGGTTTGAGGAGATTGGATACAAAGGGGGGCTAAAATTGATTTCTGAGCGCAGCCTGCCGACAAAATCAGTACTGTGCAGCAACGACCGGCTTGCGATTGGTTTTCTCGCGGCCTGCTACGAACAGGGTCTGCGCGTGGGCCATAAGGCAGATTGCGATATTCGGGTCGCCGGCCATGACGATCACCCGTTTTCGCGTTTCACCTGTCCGTCTCTTACGACCGTTTCACAAGACTATGAGGCGATTTCAGAACGCAGTGTGGAGACGCTCCTTGCTCTGATCGAAAGCGGGGGCACCGGTGATTCGAGGCACGAGACGTTGTTTGAAGGCAAGCTGGTGATGCGGGCATCTGCTTGAAACGCTACAAACTTTACGCGCGTAAAATTATTATTGACGCCGCGTAGTATTGCGCCTAAGCTTCTCCAGGCATCTGATGCAAAAAGGGAGGACTAACAATGAAACAGAACACGTCACTCAGCCTGGTCAGCGTGGCCGCAATCCTTGCAGCCACCGCAGTCCACGCCGAAACCACCATCACCATTGCGACCGTGAACAACGGCGACATGATCCGAATGCAGGGTCTGACCGATGACTTCACCGCGCAGAACCCCGACATCAAACTGGAATGGGTCACGCTCGAAGAAAACGTGCTGCGCCAGCGCGTCACCCAGGACATCGCCGCCAAAGGTGGTCAGTTCGATGTGATGACAATCGGCACTTACGAAGTTCCGATCTGGGGTGCCCAGGACTGGTTGGTGTCGTTGAACGATCTGCCTGACGAATGGGACGCCGACGACATTCTGCCCGCGATCCGCGGCGGTCTGACGGTCGATGGTGAGCTCTACGCTGCACCGTTTTATGGCGAAAGCTCGATGGTTATGTACCGCACAGACCTGATGGAGCAGGCTGGTCTTGAAATGCCCGAGGCACCGACCTGGGGCTTCATCAAAGAAGCCGCTGCCGCGATGACCGACAAGGACAACGGTATTTATGGTATTTGCCTGCGCGGTAAAGCCGGCTGGGGCGAGAACATGGCCTTCCTGACCGCCATGTCGAACTCCTTTGGCGCGCGATGGTTCGATGAGAATTGGCAACCCCAGTTCGACAGCGAGCAATGGGCGACCACGCTGAACACCTATATGGACCTGATGAACAACTACGGTCCTCCGGGTGCCTCGACCAACGGATTCAACGAAAACCTGTCGCTGTTCCAGCAGGGCAAATGCGGCATGTGGATCGACGCCACTGTTGCAGCGTCTTTCGTGACCAACCCCACCGATTCCACCGTTGCTGACAAAGTTGGCTTCGCCCTCGCAGCTGATGCTGGACTTGGCAAGCGCGGCAACTGGCTCTGGGCCTGGTCGCTGGCGATTCCGACAGGGTCTGATGCCACGGAAGAAGCCAAAAAATTCGTAGCCTGGGCCACCAGTAAGGAATACACGGCTTTGGTTGCTGCGAACGAAGGTTGGGCCAACGTTCCTCCCGGCACGCGCACCTCGCTTTACGAGAACCCTGAATACGCGAAGGTTCCGTTTGCAGCGATGACGCTCAACTCGATCAACTCGGCTGACCCGACCGCCCCGACCGTGGACCCCGTGCCTTACACCGGTGTGCAGTTTGTCGCGATCCCGGAATTTGCAGGCATTGCCACCCAGGTGGGTCAGGAATTCTCGGCAGCACTCGCGGGTCAGCAAACCGTGGAAGAGGCGCTTGCCAAGGCGCAGATCCTGACTGCTGAAGAGATGGAAGCCGCAGGCTACTGATCCTTTCTCCCAACTCCGGGGGCAGGGCAACCTGTTTCCGGAGCACTTTTTCCGTATCCTGACGGCCCACAGCAACCGCGGCACATACAGTCCGCGAGGAGATCCCCATGGCAACGCAGCATTCGCGATCCGCCGCCCGATTGATGATGGCACCTGCAGTCATTTTGCTTCTTGGGTGGATGTTAGTGCCTCTGACAATGACGCTCTTTTTCTCGTTTAAGAAATACCTGCCGCTGCGTGGCGGAGATCTGGGCTGGGTCGGGTTTGACAACTATATCCGTTTTGTGACCTCCAGCGCCTTTTGGCCATCCGTTCTGGCCACGCTGATCATCGTCGGCGGTGTGCTGTTGATTACGGTTTTCTTTGGTGTGCTGCTGGCCATCCTGCTGGATCAACCGATGTGGGGGCA